>WNFY01000707.1_pt1 | contig 30455 bp, 30 predicted proteins | sample 5400091 | NCBI WGS metagenome assembly WNFY01 (sample SAMN13153364, study PRJNA577476) | soil metagenome | isolation source: 60 cm soil or saprolite under grassland replicate 1 | place: USA:California | collected 2016-06-15 | reverse complement strand
ATCCTTTTCCAGCAAGAACAGGCCGTTGAAGCCCTCAAATCACTTGGCATGCTGGAATGGCATCGCGCACCATCTCTAGCATACCAAGCAGAGGAGATATCTGAACAAAGGCCCATGTTCTGGCAGAGTAGTTCTCCTCTCAGGTCAATTGCCGAACAGACATCCATTCCCCGAAGGCTCAATGCCGACCTTCCCAGGCTCGATCCCTTGCCCAAGCGCGTATTTTTGCTCGTAGATGGAACGAGGAATGTCTATCACATCGCGAAATTGTTGGGGAAATCTCCAGAGGAGATTCTGATTATTATTCAAGCTCTACAAGAGCAAAACTTTATTGCATTCTAAAAATATTTTATGGAATAGGAGCGCAGCCATCTTGAAGATTTCCTCACCTCCTTATGGGAGGAGAGTATGAATGAACTGGATGCTAACCATGCCGAAGAAGAAGCCTGGCTGTTGATATCAGACGTTCAGCGCCAAAGACGATGGCAACTCTTTTGACACAGAAAAAAGGAAGGGATGAACTCATGAGCTTGTTGGAAGCACAGAGCATTTGCCGGGCCTTCGGTGGTATCCAGGCCTTGGATGCCTGCTCGATGAGCGTGGAGCAGGGTACAATCACCGGTTTAATTGGCCCGAATGGTTCAGGAAAAACCACTCTGTTTAATGTTATGACCGGCTACGAGCGGGTTGACAGCGGGCACATCTGTTTTCAAGGTCAGCGTATCACCAATAAGACCCCAGACTCTGTATTCCATCTGGGCATTGGGCGTACCTTTCAACTGACACGCGTCTTTTCTCGTCTGACCGTGCTGGAGAACATGCATGTAGCCGTCCAGCGCAACAACGTGAAGGGACTATTCAGTCGCTGGAGTTCCATCCACGAGCAGCAACGCGCCCTCGAACTCCTTGAGTTTGTGGGCCTCCAAGCACTCAAAGATCAGTCTGCCGGTACCCTGTCCTTCGGTCAGAAAAAATTACTGGAATTCGCCTTTGTGCTGATTGCTGAGCCGCGTGTTATCTTATTGGATGAACCGGTTGGCGGTGTGAATCCGAGCATGATCAACTATCTTGCTGATCGCATTCGGACGCTCAACGAACGCGGCGTTACCTTTCTGGTTGTTGAGCATAATATGGAGTTTGTGATGGAATTATGCCACAAGGTTATGGTGATGCATCGTGGCACGAAGATTGCTGAAGGGACACCAAAAGAAGTACGGTCGAGCCCAGCAGTGCTGGAAGCCTATTTAGGAGACTAATGAAGATGCTGCTGAAATTACACAATATCTACGCGGGTTATGATGGAGGCGATGTCCTCCGAGGGATCGACATCGAAGTAGAGCAGGGGACGACGACCTGTATTATTGGACTCAATGGAGCAGGAAAATCGACGCTGTTGCGTGTTGTCAGCGGCCTGCTGAAACCACGTATGGGCGAGGTCATTTTCGCTAGTCGCTCGCTCAATGGAATGACCCCGCACCAGATACTGTCATTGGGAATAGTGCAGGTACCGCAAACCCACAGCTTGTTCCCCAGTATGACAGTGCGTGAGAATGTGCGATTAGGGACCTATCTGTTGAATGATTCAGCACGCATCGAGTGTCGCTTGCACGAAGTCGAAGCCCTGTTTCCCATTGTGAAAACGCACGCACGCGAGAAGGCGGGCAGCCTGTCTGGCGGGCAACAGCGCATGGTCGAGTTTGCACGCAGCCTGATGCTAGACCCACAGGTGATCCTACTGGATGAGCCATCGATGGGGCTAGACCCTCAGACCTTCAAACAGGTGATAAAAACGGTGGAGGAGATGCAAAGGAGTGGCAGGACGATTGTGCTCATCGAGCAAAACGCGCGCACAGGATTGGGCCTCGCCAACAATGGTATTGTGTTAGAGAGTGGGCGTGTGCGGCTGACGGGCTCACCCGCTAACATCCTGAACAATCCTGAGATCGCACATCTCTACTTAGGTGGAATGCTCTCTCATGGCTAAAAAGGATGAAGGGAACCCAATGGCATGAGGCAAGCAGAGAGAAAGTACCATCGATATGTGTACCTCTGGTTTTGTTGCTAATAGTGTGGATGCCAATGTTAGCAGCAATCTACCCATGCATTGAAGAAGGGAAATACTAGCGTAGTGCCAAAGGTGGGACACGACTAGAAGAAAAGGGCTGATACTGCTATAATACACAGCAAGAACAGACCATTAACAGCAGGTTTTTTCACGAGGGCGAGGTCATGGACGCAAGCACCGATACAGGGAACTCCCCAGCGGCTTTTCCACAGTTACATATCTGGCTGTGCGGGCCGTTTCGGATGGCATGGGTTGATCCAACGAGCGGGGCGGAACTGCCGCCTTCCGACGCCTCCACCGGAGGCCGCGACTGGGCCGCTGCTATCTCCTTACTGGCGCTTCTGTTGTGCCAGCCCAACCGGCAGGCCCATCGTGATTGGGTGATGGAGCAGTTCTGGCCGGAGGGCAGGCGCGATGTGGCGATCCATCGGCTGGAGAATATCTTCTCCTGCCTGCGCAAGCTGTTACGCCCACCATCAGGAGGCGAGAGCCTGGTGCGCTCCACCAGTGGCAAAAAGAATAGTGGCACCAGTTATTGCCTGGAAGCGTACCCCAGGCTCTGGGTCGATTGTGATGCCCTCACCTGGCAGGTGGAGCAAGCGGCCGCATGGAACGCTTTGGCGATGATGCCCTGCCTTTCTGGGAGCGGGCCTTTGCCCTCCTCAAGCGTGGTCCTTTTCTCGTCGATGATCCCTATGAACCCTATGCTTCCTGGGTCACAGAGCAGCGAGATCAGCTTCAAGGCTACGCCCGCCAGTGTGTGCATGCCCTCTCACGCCTCTATCTTACCAGATATGGAGACACAGGCAAAGCCGAGGCGCTGCTCTTGCTGCGCACCTACTGGCAGCAGTCCAAGACCGACGAGGATGCTTTGCGCCCCCTGCTTGAGTTACTGGGTGAGCAAGAGCGATATCAGGAAGCCGAGACATATTATCAGCAGTTGTTGGTGGCTTTAGCAGATCTTGGACCAGATGAGGAGGGACAACCTCGCGTGCCCGATGCACGCACCCGCGATATTCGTGAATATCTGCACACCAAGCAGATCCGGCGCGAGCGTGCTGAAAACCCTCACTCATCTGAAACCTCTCTTTCTGTTCGGATAAAGGCGCAGGAAGTTCAAACCCGAAAAGAGCTTCTACTTCCTCTCTCTGGCATTCATTCAGAACAAGACAAGTTACGCTTGGGATCTCCTCTGGTATCACAAGCTATTGCACAAGGTATAATAGAAGTGATACAGCAATTAGGAGGTTTCGATTACGATATGAATCATCCATCGCGCCGCGAGATGGTTGCGGCTCTACTCAGCCTCGTTGGAGCACCTGCACTTCCTCTTGAATGGTGGGAACACCTCGCACACGCTCATCCTTCAGCAATGAAGGAGGATGAATTCAACTACTTTCAGCAGATTATTGAAGGAGGATGGGGATTTCTCAACGTCGGTGAATGGAATACGGCAGAGCTTGTACTCGAAAGTCTCTTGCCCGACACCATGCGAAATGCATCAAGACAACGCGAATCTGCCCTTCTTGCCGCGCGAGGTTTGCTCCTTCGGAGCCTCATTGAAGCCCACCGAATGAAATTGGCAACGATGGTTCCGCTCTGTAAGCAAGCTGTTGCATATGCAAAATACGCTGGCGATCACACGACCTTATGCGCTACATTGAATGGCCTGGCAGTCGCTTTCAAATATAACCAACAGCAAGAAGAAGCGTTCAAGACGTATCTTGAGGCTCTTTGCTACTGTGACGATCAGGCTAACCCATTAATCCGATCCCGTGTCTACGCGGGGGTGGCTGCGGCATTTGCGGGCAAAGGTCGTAAGCATGAAGCTGATCTCTATATTCATCTCGCGCGCGAGCTTTTTCCTATCCACCCGGAACTAGATCCGCACTTCTTATCTGCTGACCACGGTCCCTATATGCTTGCATATTACCAGGGAATTATGTATCTGGCGCTGAACCAATCGCAAGAGGCACTGAAAGCCTTTGAGAGCTATCAGGAGACCCTACCGGTGAGTGCCGTACCTCGGCGGAACCAACTTGAAATTACCAACCACAAAGGCAGAGCCGCCATTTTGGCGAATAACTTGGAGATATATGCACAGTGTCTGCAAGAAGGCATTGAAGGGGCACTTGAAATAAAAAGCCAAAAGCGACTCAATGAGCTGTTGGGTATTTTTCAGGAGGAGATGCCTGGAGCATGGCGCAATAATGCATCGATCACGAAGATCACGGAGCAATATCCATTCCTCGTGGAGGCAATGTGAGCAAACAGCGTATTCTTCTTGTAGGTTTAGGATGCCTTGGTTCGCAACTACTCGACCTGCTCATGCGTATTCCGGGACAGCACTCGTTGCTTGTTGGGGGAAGAAACATTGAATATGTCCGACAACGTACCAATTTATCCCTCTTTAGCGCTATGCAGCTAGGATATCAACCTGATGTGACATGTACCCAGGTAGATCTATGGAATAGAGAACAAACAGCGGAAGTACTCTATCGTTTGCATCCTGATGTCGTTGTATGTGCAGCCACATTGCAACGCACAGAAGCGATCCACGATTTACCTGGGCCTATTGCAGAACGATTAGCAGCGGCTCAATTGGGTCCCAGGCTACCATTGCATCTCGCCCTGATCTACAGGTTGATGCAGGCCGTTCAACTGACAGGACGGACGATCAACGTCATCAATGCGATTTACCCCGATGTCGTCGGCCCCGTCCTCAGCAAAGTTGGCCTTGCCCCCACGACAGGTATTGGGGACTTGGCGAATAACGTTCCGGCGTTAAGACAAGCTATCGCCTTGAATCTTGCGAAGCCGGTAGCGTCCGTGGACATACGCCAGATCATGGCACGTTACGTCAGCTACCGATTGTCGCGAGCCTGGGTCGGGGATGCCCCTTTTCATTTCACCGCGCTCCTCGATGGGGAAGACCTGACACACCTCTTGGACCTGAAAACGATCTTCGGCATGTTGCAGACAACATTGAAACGGCCAGCGGGAAGTACCGGACTCCTCATGACCGCTGCATCGGCTGTCGTAGTGATTGAGGGAATGGTAAACAATACCGGAGTGATCACACATGCCCCAGGTCCCAATGGATTACCCGGCGGCTATCCAGTACGGGTGAGCGCACAAGGAGTCGAGGTAGTGCTTCCTCGTGGCTTGACGCTTGAAGCGGCGGTTGAGATCAACGAAGCTGGTCTTCCCTTCGACGGCATTGAGCGGATCGAACACGATGGGAGCGTGTGCTTCACGGAGAAACATATGGCAGCCTTCAAGGAAATTCTAGGCTATGACTGTAGGCGAATGCCTTTATCGGAAGTTGAGCAGCAGGCCAAGGAATTGCTTGCAAAATATAAGGCCCTTGCAGGCAAGTATGGTTAAGCATCCACTACAGATTGACGAAAGACGGCAAAGCACATCCCCTGATCCCTGCATCCGTGACGTTTGAGAGTACCTACACACCAAGCAGATCCGGCGCGAGCGTGCTGAAAGCCTTCCTTCTCGTCAAGGTATGCTGCCCAATAGTACAAGAATCATCTTCAACTTGGTCGGCCTCATTTGGCGGAAAAGGGTTTTCTGCGTCTTGACGTTTTAGACTCAAGTATGCAGCTCCCAAAAAGAATTCGTGTTGAAGCGATAAACAACCGAGTAAGGATGTTTATCGCTGTGGGAAATATGGAACAAGCTTGCATGTATCATGAAGTGGCAGTACAAATCGCTGTAGAGATTGGAAGCAGCTTACGCCTCCAGGAAGTGGCTGCGACCTTCCAATCTTTGAAAAGTACATGGCCTTATGAGGAGAGAGTCCGAAAATCAAATGACCTTTTCATCTAGCCTCCGATCAATTATGTTCATTAAGACCTCGACCGTCTCTCTGTATTCGGGGAGTAAATGAGGTTGAAGTAATCGGACGGTCTCTTGATAGAGTCGAAGCGCTGCGATACTTCTTGCTTCCATTGTATTGGGTAATGCCATCAACAGCCATTCCTGCGGCATCCATATAGGTGCGTGTCCAGACAGAGTCAACTCCCACTGTTTCTTGTACTTTTTGTAAGTAATTATTTCCCCTGATAAGCATCCCTCGTTGTACGGCTGTTGCCTTTGTGACACCTGGAAGAATGTGGAGAATAACCCTTTGCACAAGCATAGCTCCGAGCGCCCTGAGAATGGTTTCGCTTAACTCGACGATCACTTGACTGGCATAGCGATTCGCCGCTTCTTGTAATGGCTCCCACTGCCAGTTGCGCGTCTCTTGTTGGAACGCATGAAATGTCCCATCTTTGTCTAGTAAAACCCATCTTTGTCTAGTAAAATATGAGCAGCCTGTATGGTTGAGAGTCGAAAGATCGCTTCTTGTGGGGTGGTGAGCCACTCTTTATAAATAGAAAGTGGGCAGCTAGAGAGATTCAAGAGATAGCCATCATACCAAATGAAGCGTTTCAGTTGCTTGCGTTCTGGTGTCTCGTGGAGAATCCGAACCAGATCGATATCGCTATAAGGAGGCATGGCGTCACCACGTGCATGACTTTCATGCAAGATAATCGCTGTCACCGTCTCATCATCCAGTTCTGAAGTGAGTTTGGAAAGGAACTCACTGGACAAGAAGGAAGAGGAGGGTGGTCTCGTGTTCTCCATGATGGTCAATCTTTGTGAAATGATAGATGAACAACAGCTACGTGGTCCATTTTTTCAATGTGGGGCGATCCAAGCGGTAGGGTTTGAGCGCTGATGGCAACATTCCGCTCACCACCGCTTTGGTCAGCATTTGTCCAAAACGCAAGCCAAAGGGCATGCCATGACCAGGAAAGCCACAGATGATCAGTACACGTGGCATCGTTGGCAGGCAATCAACGATAGGATGCCTATCGGTCGTATAATCGAGCAGCCCGGCCCAGCGCTGGACGACACGTAATGGTGCAAGAGTAGGAAAGAGCCGTGGCAAGACGGCCTCAATCACGATCTGCACGACTGGCAATGATGTCATCTCCCAGACGCCAATGTCTTCGCCAGGAGCGACGGTATTACATCCACCAATCAGGATCGTGCCATCAGGGGTTTGCTGGAAATATTCACCAGCCGTGATGTCGGCTGAAATGCCATGAGAGAACACAGGGGGAACGGGAGCATATGCCAGCATCTGTTCACGCACTGGGATAATGAGATCAGCCAGTTCTGGCAACAGCTTGCCAATCCACACATTGGCTGCGACGACCACCGTTGCCGCGCGGATCGTTCCTCTTGAGGTATATAGATGAAGATGCTCCCCATCGGGAACAAGTGCCTGGACTTCTGCTTGATAGGCTCGTGCTCCTCGCCGCAGTGCTGCCTGCGCCAGCCCCCGGACAAAGCGAGCGGAATGGACCAATCCTTGTCCTGGCTTGAAACGTCCACCTCGAATCTCTGAAGAAAGCTTCGTCTTGATCAGCACCTGGACGGCCTCGCGGTCAAGGAAATCGGCAGGGAAACCGTCCGCCTGAAATGCGGCTGCTTCCGCACGCAACTGTTCCTCCTGAGCAGTGGTGAGCGCAAGCCGGATGTTGCCTGGCTCACGATAGCTGCACTCAATAGCCTCTTCCTCTAGCACTTGGCGTAAGAGCTGTTGATTGGTCAACGTGTCCGTCAAGACTGCATTGGCAGCCTCGTGCCCCAGGCGCGCAATTGCATCAGTGTAGCCTCCCGCAGGTCCAGCAACAACGAAGCCGCCATTGCGTCCTGTTGCCCCCCAACCAATAGCCTCTCGTTCAAGCAAGGCCACAGAGACCCCTTCACGTGCGAGCCAGTAGCTGGTCGCGGTTCCCATCAGACCACCGCCGATGACTGCCACATCGACCGAGCGTGGCACGTCGATGGAAAGCCGGACAGTAGGTGCTGTTTGTTGCCAATAGGAAACCGAGTCAGACGTCATGTTGTCTCTCTTTCCGAGCATTGAGCGGCCATTACCGAGAAAAGTTGGTAAGACGATTCCCTTCCACTGCTACCCATGTTGATCGCCGCGCGACCGATAGTGTTGCGGGTGCCTTTGGCTTGAGTCGTGAGGCCGCTGACACGGCTATCATCTTGATTACTGCGATTATATCATACACGCTCATCGTAAGATCGCTAAATCGCCTGTGTCTTCAAGAGGATCAAATAGCTCTGGAAGTGCATGGGTGATCCAATCTCGATGAATGGAGCGATCTTCTTCCAGACCGCACTGAGCAAGGTCACACTAACAAAAAGAGCGCTGTGCCGAAAATTTCTGGCGCAGAACTCCTTCTTGCCTCAAAATCACGACTGCACCATACTTTTGTGCCCGTTCCGTCCCATCGGAACAGACGAGGTCCAACGATTTTGCTCTTCCTCATACTCTCGGGCACGGAGAATTTCCTACACGGTGCAAAAGCCTTGCGTCAGCACGAGTAGGAGTATTCCGCGTAAAAAAGGTTCATGAATGGAGTTTGGTAGGAGTCACAGCGGCTTTTTGAAGGAGGGAGCAGGAGTTTAGTAGGAGAGCGCCTTGCTACTATTACTACTGGCACATAACGATGCAAGGCGCTTTCAGCAGGTTTGATCGCTTGCCGCACGATAGAGCCATTTACACGCAAGAAGACAGAGGTCAGCAAAGAGAACACTATGAGCTAGAAGGAAAATAGATATGCTGAGTCGAACAGCCAATACCGTGCTAAAGAGACAGAAATCAATTCTTGTAATAGAGAACAATACTGTCATTCAAGAGATGCTTAAATATTGCCTTAACCTTTCTAACTACCGTTGTTCAATGGTTGATGCGATGCACATTACGTCTCTCACGTGGATAGAGAACAGTACCCATCCACTACTAGACGGAATCATTCTTGATGCCGATATTTACTCAAAGGAGTTTCAACATCCTTTGGATTTCATGCATGCATTTTGCACGCGATGGCAAAGCGCTTTCATATCTACCAAATTGCCACCACTTCTACTTCTCACGACCCAATCCGTGCTCAGCGAAAAACTACAACGAGATGGGTATACGGTCGTAATGAAGCCATTTAAACTTCCTGTTTTCCTCGATGGGTTAGAAACAGCGGTGGGGCGAGAACGGGAATGAGGAACATCAAGGTCGAAATCATCGAGCCTGCATTGCATAAGCCAAGCTGAAAACCGCCGATCCTGTATGACCTGCTGTATCGATGAGGCACCCAAACAGCCCACCATCTTCTCATTGATACGATTACCATCCAGGCCAGGTGCATAAAACAGCGCGTCAAATAAGCGATGAGGGCAAGAAGCTCTATGGAGGATGAAAGATGCTTGAAGCAGGCAAACAACGCAGTGAAGTTGCACGCATACTCGCGCAAATTAGCGCCGAATACGAATCTGCACAACGGGGCTTAACAGGACTCTCCTTGGGGTCTTCAATGCATGAGTTTATTACTGCCCGGATGGAAAACATGGGCCAACTCCATGCAGAATTACGTGACCTGGTTGGCGATGCAGCCATTGCCATGATTGCAGTTCAACTGGATGGGGTGCGCGATACAACTCCGCCTGCACAACCAGGCTCATAGACACAAATTCATTCACACGTCAGATTGAGGTGCGGCAACAGGAGCATCATTGGTATTTCATCCGAAGAGCGTAGAGACACCATGGAGAGGAAGCGGGAGATGGAGGAAAACACGCCACATCTATCAGTCTTTTCAGAATCAGATCACAGGAAGAAAAAGCGTGCGAGAAGAATATATGACTCCAAGCAGACCGCTCACGGCACGAACCACGAAAGTGCATCAGAGGAGATAACGAAAGTGGACCCGCTAGCGGAAGCGCACAAAAGAGGGGGAGACGCTTGCTTGGAGAAATATGGAACAGAGCACTATCGGGTATTGGGGAAAAAGGGTGGCACGACCACCAGGCAACGTCACGACCCAGAGTATTACAGGCGCATCGGGGTATTGGGAAGAGAAGCGAGGCACCAAAAAAAGCGAGAACATCAAACGCATTAAGACCCAAAACATCGTTTCCGTCGTTGTGTCATACCTGGAAATACCTGCATAAGGAGGGTTGAGGTGGTCCGCTTATGGGGTGCAAAGGCAAGAGAAGAAAAAGCGTTAAGCCAATCGGCGCTAGGCGAAAACATCGAGGGAGGCATTGTCGTCGTGCTCGGCGGCGGAAACCTCGACACGAATCTCGTTTCTCTCGGATGTCAAATGGCGAAAGGCGCGAAACGGAAAGTCTACTTGGTTCATGTGATAGAAGTTCCGCGCTCATTGCCACTGAAAGCAATTCTTACTCAGGAGTCCGAACGAGCTGATAAGTTGATGACAGCAGCGATGCAGATAGCAACTCGTATCGGATGTGAAGCGGTTGAACATGTCGTTCAGGCACGTGCTACCGGTCCTACGATTATCGACGAGGCCAACGATCATCATTGTGCTCTTATCTTACTTGGCTCTTCAGGGCAGAGCAAACAAGGAAATAAGGAGCTGGATAAAATAGTCTCCTATGTCCTGGAAAAGGCGCTCTGTCGAGTCTGGTTCATACAAGACCCACATCCAGGAGTAATACTGTAGAGTTGGAGAAGAGGGAAAGAATATGCCCGCAATGAACGGGTAGCACCCGCTCTCTTCTCTCTCGAAGAGGGACAAAGAGGAGATCGTTGTTCAAGAACAGGCTTCGGTACAAGGCTGCCCTGAATAGAAGTAAAGATTTGAAAATTTCTATATTAAAGAAGAGGATTAGCAATGGTTTCACCATCACTCCTTCAAAACAAAGCATTACCAGGCAACCGACATGACGGCGAAGCAGATGTATGCACTGATGGTATTGGTAGAGAGCAGGTCGCGCTCTTGCAGGAGGAAAGACAAGAGTTTGATATGGCTATTGACGAGGTGTTAGACGGCCTCTCTGGTATCCAACAGATCCTCAATGTGCTCAAAGCAGAGTGCTTTTCGGGTGTAACATCAAACATCGCGCCAGCAAGGTTGAAAGTCCAACGGGCTTCTCATCATTGCAATAGGCTTATCGCAGAAGTGCAGCAACTCTTACAACCACTCCCTGATGATTTAGGGGCACTCATTCTACGAGAAATACCATCGCGCTCTTTAGAAACGATCACGTCGAGCAAGGATCGGAAAGGATAACGCCGATGCAAGGAGCACTGCATGGATCGCCCTCATCAACTGATTGCTCTCTTATGAAAAGACCTCACTATAAGGGCCCTTGCCTTGCTCCTATCGTCTTGGCCGTGCTTCCTGACGAAGCCTCACAGGGCGTAACACTTGACGAGATGATATGTATGTTCAACCGCCTTGAAGGTCGCATTGGAATGCAAATCAAGATGCAACTCTGCCGCCATCCATCTGTATTGCAAAGCGTCCTTCAGCAGCTACAGGCAGATGGTTTCGTAGCAAGTACCCAGACCCAAAGCACATTGCATGAGGTGTGCCGTTTCTGGCGTGTCTTCTTTGATGAGAGTGGAGAGATTGAGATACAGGCGAGAGCAAAAAGCCAAAAGAAAGGAACACTCAATGTGCGCAGTAATCCAACATGATAGTGGTAGTCTTCGCCAACCAAGCGTTACTAGTACATTTCAATGCCTGGAGACTATCGTTGATACGCTTCGCAAGATAGATCCCAGCGAAGTTTCCAGAGGAACATTACACTGTCTCCAATCCAATGTCCTTCATGTGATGACTTCTATCCAGTATTCATCACAGTGGCCTGCTGAATCCAAAGAGACTATGCTCCCCTATTTGGAGCAAGGGCAAAGACATCTACAGGAAATCACGGAACTCGATGCAAAAAGTGAGATTTATTCTTATTTACTCAAAAAATGTATCAGCGCGCTTATAAACGCTGTTGAGTGGTGGAGATCCTTGATTTCGGCGTATTCTATCTCATTCATGCTAGAAGAGCATATTCAACCTCTCTATTATCTTGAATAAAAAGCTGCTTAAAGGCACCGATGAGAAGAAAGGTAGGAGAGAATTATGCCAGTAGAAGAGATGATAGTGCCTCGCATTAAAAATACCAAAAATCAAGGAAATTATGCGAGCTATGATATTGAACCATTAGAGGTGGGGTATAGCATGACCCTGGGGAGTTCGTTGAAGCGGGCACTCCTGTCTTTGGTTGGTGCAGCAGTCACCTCTCTACGGATCGAGGGCGTAAAGCCGGGATCAGAGAGCATTCCTCATGTACAAGAAGCCGTATCTGAGATTGTACTGAACGTAAAACAATTACGTCTTCGCAGCTTCTCTGACCAGCCAGTATCAATGCGCCTGGATGTCAGCGGCGAGCGCGAGATCACAGCGACGGATATCATCGCTCCTAGCACGGTAGAGATCGTCAACCCTGAACTCCATCTCGCCACGCTCAATCATGCGCATGCTCGCCTGGCGATGGAACTGACCGTTGAGGTTGGTAGAGGCTATGTCCCAGCCAGGGTGCTGGAAGATCTGCCGATGGGAGTGATTCCTCTCGACGCTATCTATACACCTGTGTTGAGAGTGGAGTACATCGTTGAGCATACACGCGTAGACCAGAAAGTCAACTTCGATAAACTTGTGCTCGGTATTACAACAAATGGGACGATCAGCCCTGATCAGGGGCTACGGCGAAGTGCAGATATCCTGATGCGCCATTTTACTTTACTCACCAACAAGCATATTCAAGCAAAGGCAGAGGAGCAAACCCCTTTAAGCAGCCTACCTATCCCACAAAAGATTTACGATACGCCCCTTGCGGAGCTTGATCTCTCTATTCGTGCCTATAACAGTCTCAAGCGCTGGAACATCACGAAGGTCGGCCAGGTCCTCTCGATGGGCGAGGAAGACCTCCTCGGTGTACGAAACTTCGGCGAGAGGAGCTTGCAGGAGTTTCGTACTTGTTTGCTTGCTCGCAACTTCTTGCCCGCTTTGCCTACCAGCGCCATCGGAGTGGATACGGACGCTGATCCTACTCTGTGAGAACACGAAGGAAATGTTCTTGTTATAAGAAAACATGCCTGGGCAGACAGGGGAGTAGAAACGATGTCATTAATAAATATGGCCAGACGTGAGATCAACTGCAAAATCGTGTACTATGGAATGGGGTTGTGTGGGAAGACGACAAATCTCCTTTACATCCACCAGGCAGTCAATCCACAGGATGTAGGCGATATGGTGTCTATCGATACTGAAACAGAACGCACGCTCTATTTTGATCTTCTCCCACTAGAGCTAGGAAAGGTACATGGTTTTCACATCCGTTTTCAACTCTATACAGTACCTGGCCAGATCCTGTACCAACAGACCCGTATTTCGGTGCTGAAAGGGGCAGACTGTGTCATCTTTGTTGCAGATTCACAAGCAAGTAAGTTACAGGAAAATATTGAGAGCTGGAACGAGCTACAAGAGCAGCTACGGCGAATGAGCAAAGACATACAGACGTTCCCGCTGGTGATGCAGTGGAATAAGCGCGATTTACAGGATATCCTTCCCGTTTCCATACTAGAAAAATACCTCAATCCTTACAGGATGCTAAGTTATGAAGCTGTCGCAGTGACAGGAAGAGGAGTCATAGAATCCCTGCGTAAAGGAATTAATTTTACTTTGCAGAAACTGGAAGCGCTCTAATCTTTGGTGTGGCAATGTACCAAAGGGATCAGAAATTCTTCGAAATCTCAGAAGCTGAAGATAAGAGAGGGGAAGAGACGATGAAACCGGCTCCTGGCGATCTACTCGTTGCTACAAAGAGGAGCATGTTCTCTTCAAAAGGAGAAATAGAAGAACAAGCCAATCTCGCTTAAATCACGAAAGCAGAACAATCAGTTGTAGTGTAGGCAGGAGGGCGTTCTTAATATATAGACGTGTAAGCCTCTCATAAATAAAAAATGGGCGAATAGAACAGATTTAGAGTGCTCCAATCTCTATCTTTTCACTCTTGAGATGCTCTAGAGTCTGGGATTCAAGTTGGAACCATGATAGAATCATGGTATGAGTACGATACATCCCAATCAGGCTCTCATCTTCTCACTCCAAATGCTCATGCATATTCATCGGGTAACGACGGCCAGCGCCTTGCAGCCCAGGCAGACCAGGACGCATATCCATGAGGGTTCTCTGAAAGGATTGTGCCATGAAGCTCAGCTTCATCCGGCTCGTCAAATAACGCACACCATTTCGTCAGTTCCTCTTCGCTCATCTGCCATGTCTGGTCCGGCGTCTCTACAAAGCGGTTTTGGACGCGCTTTCGTTGCGCTTCTCTGTCAATGGGCAAATACATCACCTGACTTTTCGCTCCTATCTGCTTGGCGATCCATCTCAGAGACGACCGTTCGTCTTTGCTCCAAAATCCGAAATCCAGGATGACGTTCGTATGAAGCTGAAGAGCACGCAGAGCTATCCATATCAGACGACCTTCTAGGACATCTCTTGCTGCCGGATCGTCTCTTCCAAATAACGGAATCATCCACTCATCAGGGGTCAACCGCAAGGCAGAGGCTTCAACTTCTAATTGCCTGGCTTTTGTTGTCTTGCCAGCCCCTGGAAGTCCCACCAAGAGATACAATATTGCAGGTTCTTTCATATCTGCATTATGACATATTGAGGGGCCGTGATGGCGAGTATACCCTCCTGGCGTTTGTTCGGTGTATAACAGCACCGTCATGAAGTGAGTCACGTCCGTTGAGTTTTTGCGCATTCTGGACCCTGATCAAAACTTATCTTGCCTCGAATTGGACACCGCTGATGAACTCCCTCTCGGGCGTCCTTACAGCTTGAGTCCCTAACAGGTTCTGAGGATGAGCACATGTAGGATATTCCATCTGCATGATCTCTTTATCCTGGATACGTTTTTTTCTGGAAATATCTCTACGCAACAGTGTCGTATTTTTGCGGTATAATATAGCAACGCAAGATATATAAAGATACATGTATTGTGGATGGGTATTTTACTCGGAGGACTCTTTATAGTACAAAAGGGTGTTCCCATATTGCTTCCTCACGAGCTACGTGAACAAATCATCTCATCTGCCACCTTTGAGCGACAAATGGCGGAACGGGGGTGGACCGTAACGCATGTGCGCAAAGCATATACCGATCCGGCGGTCTTTCGACAACAATGGTTGATCTGTCCAAATGGTGCAGGGTATCCGGAGCGAACCTTCTACCGTGCGTTCGGGAGCACTCTTTTTCGCAAACTGTTCCGATATATGCTCTCTCATGTTCCCTGTCCAAGAGAAACGCTAGAGCAGATCTGTCCACAGCAGGATCTGCTTACATCCTATCTGACATTCATGCAGGATCAAGAGTGGTTTTCTTCTCATGGCCACTCGCTTCATAGAGGACCCTATCAGGCATATATCTCAAATATAGGAAGAACGCTTGAATGGTACGTTGCCGAATGGCTCCGCCTGACATATAGTCTCACCCGACTCGCGCCAGTCTACCATGGGGTCCAGATCGCAGAGATGCCGCTCCCTGGTGACCTGGATGTCGTAGCAATATTGGGAGATCAACTTCTCGCAGTTGTGGAATGCAAATCAGCAAGTGATGTAGACGAGGCGCACTTTTCCCTGTTTCTCCAGCGGGTTCAGGCCCTTCGTCCAGATATTGCCATCCTTCTCATTGATACGCCTGCACCATTCCCCCCAGAGCGTATCACAGCCTTTAATGCTGCGCTACGTCATCTTGAGCTTCCGTCCCTCACAGGGAATAGAGGATTCTACAGAGGCGTTTATAGAATACATATTGTCAATGTTGAGCATAGCATAGCTACGTCCTTAAATGACGTATTGCGCTCCTATTTTGACCACTCTTAGCGATGAATGGCGTATATTTCCTACCAGAGAGAGTGAGATAATAAAATAGATACATGTGCTGTATGGTTCATTAAAATGTATTTGAAGACTGGGAAAAGGAGCAATAAGGAAATACTCTCTATGTATTTCCTTATTAAGCACTTGTAGGCAATAGAGAGGAAAAAGCTGTATGAAAGGACAACATTCGCTGTTCATCAAGATGAATGATCTCTGTACCCTTGACGCCGGATATTGGCAATCAGGCATTGATGAAGATCACATGCCCTATCGTTTCATTTCCTCGCCTCAAACGACATTGTATCGGCAACTTCTCACCTATTTGGAAGAAACAACAAAAGATCAAAAGGCTCCTCCCAAAAACCAACTCCACTTTGGAGAAGTCGCTCTCGCAACTGTTGCAGTGTGTATTCGATGGGGATCTTACCTTGCGGTACTGATGCGTCAAGAACAACCGCAGTGGACCCCAGCATCTCAGCCCAACATAAGCTGTATCAGCGATGGAGAAATGGCGCGCATAAACATAGAAGCTTCGGCAGCTTTGGCCCACTGGATTGATCTGATGCGCTCAAACAACCAGCACTTCCGCAAAATGGTCAAAGCTGCCATTCAATTGCTCCCCTTTCCTATCACCCACCTTGATGCGTCTCTCTACTATGATCGCTTCCGAGCCTTGAGTGCTTTCAATTCTGCGAATGGAAGGCGGTATCTGATGCAGGCATTTGAGCGAGATTTCGGAACTGCATGGGTAGAGCAAGAAAAAGAACGGATTCTTCTTCATCCCACACGTGCTCTGGCAAATGGCATCCTCAACGAGCATTGGCGTAATGGATCGAGCATTGAGGATATCCATGCTGGCGTCTATTCTCCTCCCGCATTGCCATTAGCCCAGCGTCGTCTCACTGCAGAACAGGAAACGCTGCTGATGCGGGAAACATCTGAACTCTTTGTACCCACGATCCGGGCACTTTACAATATGGTTGTGAAACCGAGCAACGAAACCTGGCCAGAACAGGCATTACCCCTCGCCATTGCTTTTAAGCCTCCCATTCATTGGTCACTGGATGAGCAGACTCGTGACATTACCTTACCAGACGCAGAGCCATAGGGTTACACCTATTTTCTTTCATCTCAGGCGGGTCCTCGCATCCATGATTGCTACAACCCCTTTACTTGCCAGGTTTGAATCGTTTGATCGCTACTTGCTGAAGCCACGTGCCTTCCATCAGGCGACCAAGCAGCAACATTGACACGAGAAGAATGACCCTGGTGAGTAAAGATGTGTTTGCCTGTCTTCGCATCCCATATGTGTACCGTCGTATCTTCACTACCCGAGGCAATACATTTGCTATCGGGAGACCAGGCTATCACATGTACCTGGCTCTGATGGCCACGGTACGTACAGAGCACGCGCCCTGAAATGGTCTCCGAAACTTCTACCGCCTGATCTGCCCGGATAGTCGCAAGAGACCTTCCATCAGGTGACAATGCTACTGCACGCGCCATATTTTGGCGGCCAGAAGCCTTGTGGAGAAAAAGCTGTTTTTGTGCCATCGTATCCCAGGTTTCCAACGTTCCGTCAAGATTCACAAACGTTATGCCTGTGTTGTCAGGTAGCCATCTCATAGAAACGAACCCTCCTTTTACAAGAGAAAACCAATCTCGCCCCTTTCCCAACGGAAGAGAGAGATAATGTGTGAAAATGTTCTCTTCTGTTATCGTATCCCAAACTTGTACGATATATGCCAAGGCGTCTCCATATACTTTCCCGGCACTGCCTGAAGCAAGGCGCGAACCATTGGGTGACCAGGCTATCACATCGACTTTTCCGCATAGATCATCTAAGACCCTCTCCTGTCTCGTAGCGAGCGAACGTATTACTGCTGCAGCACTGCGGTTGCCAAAGGCTATGTACTTGCCATCTGGCGACCAGGCGATATCCCCTACCGGGCCGGGGATACCAGTGTACCTATCAATCGAGCAGGGTGTCCCAGTCGTGGATTCCCAGATGTGTATTCGCTCGTGGTAGTCTGCTGTGGCAATACGAGTTCCATCAGGTGACCAGGCAAGTGCAGTTACTGAGGATGCATGACCACGATACATGCAACAAGGCATGCTCCCTCTGAGCGACCTTCGATAAGCATCTTCCAGGGCATTGGCAAAGGCTTCAATGCTGACAAAACGCTGGTGTGGATCTTTCGCCAATGCCTGGAGGACCACCCGCTCGATATCAGGTGAGAGCGTTGGAAGCATATTGCGTAGCGGTGGAGGGGCAGTATTGGCCTGTTGATACATCACCTGCAGGATGCCTCCGTGAAAAGGCCGTGTTCCACATAACCATTCATACAGCACAATGCCAAGCGCATATTGATCACTTGCTGGGCGTGGCTTTCCTCGAATGTGCTCGGGAGCCATGTAATGTGGTGTCCCAGCCGTATCGAGCGTCTTGAGAGAAGAGGTTTGATGAGCTGCAACGGCAATGCCGAAATCGCTGAGCATGACCTCGTTGTTTCTGCCCAGGAGCATATTTTCTGGCTTGACGTCGCGGTGGATCACGTTGTTGGCATGAGCGTATTGAAGCGCAGATGCAACCTGCTTCGCATATGAAATGATCGTGGCCAGAAGCAGCCGACGACCTTGTGGACAAGCATGGCGCAATGTGCCATGAGGAGCATAGTCCATGACAAGAAATGGTGTCGTATCATCTACTCCAAACTCTAAGATACGAATGATAGAGGGATGATGAAGCAAGGAGATAGTACGAGCCTCTTGAAGAAATTGTTGCATTTCCTGCGATGAGACACTCTTACTCAATACTTTGATGGCTGCAGGCGTTTTGAGATACGTGTGCTCTCCCAGATATACTTCCGCAAAGCCGCCCATCCCTAGTTGACGAATGAGATGATAGTTCCCGAGCCGACGGTGGGTACTCTTCGTCGCCAATTGTTCCTGCCTATTTTCTCCGCTCATCTGTCTGGGTTTCTCCTTCTTTAGTTTCCACGAGCGGCTCTTCCTGCTCATCGGTTCTCTCTCGCCTCGTGCTTGTCAAAGAAGTCGCTTCTATAGTATGCTGCCACCAACATATTTCACTTCTGCGTCATTGGTAATTGCCTTTGCAATCTCTCGAAGGTGTCGAGGAGAGGGACCCAATTGCTGGAGAGATTTTTCCGATATGTAGAAAATCTGCTGCCAGCAATAGGTCTGACCAGATCAGGCAAACAAAGATGCAGAACCTTTTTGGAGATCGGAAGCGATTGATAATATGCACTTGTCATCTCCATTTTGTGACATGACATCATACAAAAATCTTGCGGCGTTCTGGTCATGTCCATAGTCAGCCCTCTATTCTCAATGAGCATAGGATATGCTCACGCTGGTACCGAGAGAGCAATTACTCTGCAATGAGAATGCATACGGTTGCATTGCTCCTCTTCGTCCTGTTGTTGAATATTTGACAACGATATGTTACAATAAAAAGGGTGTTTGTGCAAGTGGAGAAATTTCAGTTAGGCGTCTTTCTGAAAAGGGCACGGGAAAGCCAAAGCTTAAGTACTCGTGATTTGGAGAAACGTGTCAGGGAAAGCGAGCATGATAGTTCAGTGACGGCAAGCCAAATTAATAAGATAGAAAATGGCAGAACAAATCCTAGTCTTCAAACACTGCAGAAAATTGCGGCTGCACTCGATCTCCCTCTTATCATCGTTCTTGATGGGAGTGCGTCGAATCCCGATACTGTCACCATTGTGTCAACTTCCGAAGTCGCTCAGAAGTTGCCTCAAACCCTTCAACGCGCAGAGTTAATGCAATTACTGCTGTTGTGTCAGGAATTAAACGAGGAACAGGTTTCTGCTATTTTAGGCGTGGCCCGCTCCATCAGCGGCTTTACCCAGCCTCTTCACGAGGCTCGAAGGCCACGAGAAGAAGAGGATGACTCTAGGAATCATTCTCACTGATGAGTGTACGCTCTCTTTCAACACTTCAGTCAGTATCATATACTTTGAACGAGAAGCCTTCGTAAGCAGATGAACCCTCCTCTTACTCGGAGGGAGAAGACAGGTGAATCTTTCGGAACATCACCGAAAATGAGAGCAACATGATGGCTGGAAAACAATTACAAGCTGTGCTTCACATGTTTCGTAGCTATATCCTTCAGCAGAGTTGGTCTATCTCTGAAGAGCGAGATATCCAAAACGGCGTTCAACTTCTCGTGACCGATGGAATCACAAGCATTACCGCTGACTGTTACACTAACGGAAACGCGCGTATTCAAGGTCCTGCGGGAACATTGAAGACCGATCTGCAAAACTGGTGGAAACAGCGAAAGGCATCGCCCGCATCTCCTTTATTTGAGGAAGCAGACCTTTCTGCCAACGTGAAAACAATAGTAGAGGCGTTTCGTACCTTTGCAGTTGACCAGGGATGGTCTCCAGCAGGCAGGATGATCCACAATGGTATCTATCAACTGCGCCTCACCAATGGTGACGTCACTGTCCCCATCAATGTGTATCCGACCGGAACGGTTCTTATTCAGGGCAATCCCAATGAGATGCGTGGCATTGTTGAGCGATGGTGGCAACAGCGATCACAACCAACGCTTATGAGCCTTTGGGAACAACCATCTCCTCCTGGCGAGGAAGCGCTAGAACTGGTACCTCTACCATCATCTTTGCCTTCACAGCAGAAGAAGATGATCGTCGCACATATAGGGACAGATGAGGCGGGAAAGGGCGACTATTTTGGGCCGCTGGTCATCGCTGGCGTTTACGTCGATGAACAAATGGCATCGCAACTGCTTACCGCTGGTGTCCGCGATAGCAAGTTACTCGCTGATACACTCATTCTCTCGCTTGCTGAAGAGATTAAGACCATCTGCCAGGGAAAAGGGCATATCCTTTCCTATCCCCCCGAACGCTACAATCAGGTCTACAAAGAAACATCAAATCTCAATCTCTTGTTAGCCAGAGCGCATGCTCAGATTATCGCTCATCTTCAGAAGAGAACAGCGAGCACACTTGCTATCGTCGATCAATTTGGAGATGCATCGTTAGTGCTCACGATGTTGCAGAAAGTGGGTTGCGATATCGGCCTCGAACAACGGACCCACGGGGAAGAGGATATTGCAGTTGCTGCTGCCTCCATCGTCGCCCGTGCTGAATTTGTGAAGCAAATTGCTGGACTCTCCAAGTTAGTTGGCGTAACCTTACCAAAGGGAGCTTCAAATCCCGATATTGTGGCTGTAGGACGGGAAATCGTCGCCAGGGCGGGTCAAGAAACACTAGGAAAAGTGGCAAAGTTGCACTTTAAGACAACGTCGGTCATTCTTCAGCAATAACGCCTGTAAAGATCAGTGCAGTTACTTCGTCAGTCTCTTTTATGCTCATCTCTGATACTGTGCTTCATCTGAAACGGCCCTTCACCGTTCTATGCATCACACGTTTACTTCTTGTCACACTTCTAACATTCTGGCATTATAGTAACAATTATCAGATTGGTTAGGATGATAACGGAATTCGCAAGTCTGGAGGAGGACAGAATAATATGGACGAGGACCACAGTGTAGATTCTAATGTAAGCGCGAATACCGCAAAGATTCTAATAGAAACGCGAATTAAGTACACAAAGATACGGCAAACCTTCTAACGTAAGCGCGAAAAAATCTCTTCCCATCGTCTATGAATATAGGTAGAAGCGTCAAGTAGAGAGAGGAAGAGAGAGCATGGCCCTCAAACGCAAGCCACCAGTAGGCAACATCAGGCGTGTTGCCCCCATAGGCACCAATCTGCGCTACGCTATCACGAGCAAAACTGATGAAACCGTCCAATGTGAATCCTTTCAAGAACGCAAGCTGACCTTGCTGTTTGATCGTGACCCAACCGTGCAGGAGTACAGCAGTCAGCCCGAACGCTTTGCTTTCACAGATTCTCAGGGGCATGCGCGCACCTACGTTCCCGATTTCATGGTCTGGCGGACGACTGGCGAGATAGAAATTCATGAAGTCACGCTCACCGAGCGAAAGGCTAGATCCAGCATCCAGGAGCGCGAAAAGGCTGCCCGGTCGATCTGTCAGCAGCGCGGCTGGCGCTACGTCGTTCATACAGAAGCCACGCTTCCTTCTGCTACAGAAGAGGCAAATCTGCTGGCCTTGTATCGCTATCGGCCTACCATCTACGCGCATGCAGTCGTCACTGTTGCCATTCGCCAGAGATTACGTGGAGATGAGGAGCAAACCGCACACATCCTGATTGCGGAACTGGCCCACACGCTTTCCCTCCCTCGACCTGTGGTCATCTCAGCAATGTGCCATCTCATGTGGCACCAGGTGCTTGACACGGATCTTACGTCTCGCCTGCTCTTTGTCAATGCTGCCCTTGCACCATATGTTCGAGTCAGACTGAATGAGAAGGAGAGACAGCCATGAACCGCGCACGCTCTCTTCCGCCCCCCAACACCTTGCAACCAGGCCACTACATTTTTTGGCAACAGTGTACCTACCAGGTGATGGCCCTCGATCCTGACAATGCTTTACTCTTGCGTGTCCAACCTCTTGCAGAGGGGTCGGAGACCACCTTGAGCTTGACTGATCTCCTTGCCATCAAGAGCACGAGCCCATCAGCACCACTCTTTGCGCCGACGTTGGAAGCGTTGCATCAGCAGATAGAAGAGCGCTACGGTAGAACCCCTGGCACAACCACTCATGATTTGCCTGTGAGTTATGTCATCAAGGCACGTATCGTCACCAGCGTGGTCGAAATGGTCAGAAGGCTCGTCTCAGAGGACGAAAGACGGGCCAAAGCGCGGAGTGAAGCTATCTCGCATCAACAAGCGATCCGTCGTGCGCTGATTTCTGTGAACAAAACGACCATCCGTATGCAGGTCAAGGGAACCAGCCAGGACATCAAGCTTCAGGCAGGTCTGACGACCTACTACAAATATGAGCGCTTGTATGAGACCTTTCATGGAGACGAAGCCCAAATTGCTGCTTCCTTTCGCCGCGCTACTTTTCGTCTCCCTCGCATGAGTGCGGCACAATTTCATTTTATCGATCTGTGCTTGCTGCTCTACTACGGCAACACGAGAGTCACGAAGACACGCGTCTACAAGCTGGCGCAAGACATCCTCGAAAAGCGAACGAGAGGGTGCTGGGTGAACCCAGAGCAGTGTGGGACAAGCATTCCAGAAGATCTGGTCACTGAACTCCTTGATCTCAAAATCCCCATGCAGGCCATTTTGGCTAATCAAGAGAAGGCTGCTCTGTTAACAGAGATTGAGATGCCTTCTCCTGCCTGGTTTTACGCCTATGCGAAGTACGTTGAAGCACAACCCGATCAGGGTGAGGCCATGATCACGCAGCGGCTTGGGAAGGGGATGTGGGAACAATTTCACCTCGTCTTTGATACCTTCGTGCATCATGCCCAGTTTCCCCTTCAGTATGTGTTTGCTGATCACTGGCTCCTCGATGCCTTCATCGTTGATGAAGCCACACGACAAAAGCCCTCGCGGCTGTGGCTGACGCTGCTCATCGATGCGTATTCACGCAGTATCTTAGGCATGGCGCTCCTCTACGAAGATCCTTGCATCGAGTCCATTCAGCAGGCCCTCAAACATACCATCTGGGAAAAACGGTCACACCTTGACCTGGGCATTGAGCAGGAATGGAGCTGCTACGGAATCCCTTTGCAACTCTTCCTTGACAATGCCTGGGCACATCACTCGCACAGTCTGGAAAATCTCGCGCGAGTGATTTCCCGCAATGGGGTCTACAACTCCATCGACCTCGTGTTCCGCCCACCCTACAAAGGACGCTACGGAGCCATCATTGAGCGACTCTTCAAAAACTTCTCAGGACAGGTGAAGGAACTGGTGGCCGGTGCCATTGCCTCCAATGATCCGAAAGACGTACGTACGGCGGCTAAGAATGCTTGTCTGCTCTATCCAGACATGAATCGCTTGCTCCACCAATTGATTCTCAAGTACCAGCATACTTCGCATCGAGAGCTTGGTGGCATGACACCACATCAGAAATGGAGTGAAGGTATCCAGTCCTCCGGGTTTCCATTGCCCCCACCATTTACGCCTGCGATGGATCGCCTGTTCATGCGGCTGCACCCACAAACCCGTCAGGTGAGAAGTCGCGGTATCCCAGCCTTTGGCTTGAACTACTGGTCTGCCGAACTCGGCGGCATTGAACGCGTTGACCGTGAAGGAAAGGCCATTCAGTACAATTTTCGCTACGATCCTACGAATATTAGCCGTATCTCCTTGTTTCGCAATGGTGAGTGGGTCGGCGATGGTTATGCACGAGAACTGCAACAGGCCGATGGCACCTATCGCCAGATCAGCCTGGCGGAGTGGAAGACAGCGAAGCGTCTGGTTGGTTCTGAAGACGGTCAGGCGGAAGGCCAAACGCCAGCAGAACTGGCTTTGGTCAGTGACCTGCAGGCGCTCACAAAACAACGAACCCAGGAGAAAAAGGCGGCGCAGCGCAGTGGAACCAGGCCCACACAACCAGTCGAAGATACACCGAAACCTGCAGAAGAACCGTCCCCAAATCAGGCTCCCGACGCAGAAACGGAGCGGGTGCTTCGCTTCCTGCATGGGTAAGGAGAAATCGATGATGACAACAGCACAGCTTGATCCGTCATTGGATGTCAGTCGCCGTCTCGCCGACCTGCGAACCTGGCAAGCAGAATGGCAGCGGATTGACCGGCACCTGGAAGAACAGGTCAGCCACCTTGATGGTAACAACCTTCTGCAATTACAGCAATCGGTCCATATCTCCAATGTGCGAAGACGCATGGCAATGACCCTGGTCCAACAACCTCTCTCCATTCCAGAGAGTGTGCTAAAAAATCTGGGCGTGCGCGCGATTCGCGACCTGTTTGCCGGGCAGTTTGCCAGCCTCACGAAAGAGGAACGTCTGCTCTGGCTCAACTCCTTCCTCTTTTTCATGACAGCGGATTTACGCAAGCTCGATGACAAAATTGCGAAAGTTAGGGGCTATCGATCCCTCGGACAAACGCGCAATTTTTTACTCGGGGGCGAATCAGGGATGGGCAAGACCACCTACCTGGACTGGCTTTTGTTCAACCATCTACCAGTCGTAGAGAAGGAGCGCAACCGCGTCCCGATCATCGGGATTGAAGCTCCCGTCAGCCAGAATACCGCCAGACCCTTGCTGTGGCGGATGCTGCTGGAATGCGGGCGAACCTACGTGGCACGCGACAACGAAGAAATTCTGCTCATGAAGCTGGTGATGTATTTTCAGCAATGCGGCGTCGAACTCATTGTGATCGATGAGGTTCAGCACATTAAGCGCCCTGAATTAAAGCGCCGGGTCCTGGAGGTCTCGAACCTGTCCCGTGGCATCCCCATCATCTGCGCTGCGACCCATCCCATTATCTGGACGGAAGGGGACCCAGAAATCAAAGGGCGCTGGAATGACGTGTTCCAGCTCGCGCAATACACCGGGGCCAGATTAGATGGCTTGCTTGCCACCCTTGAGCTGTTCCTGCCGTTCAGCCAGGACTCCTTTCTTTCCAGTCGCGAGGTCGAGGGAAGTCCTGGACCTGCGGTGCTCATTGAACAGTGGACTGGTGGCATCCTGCGCGACATCATGATCCTCATTCGTGATGCCTGTCGTCGAGCTATCGAGCAAAGCCGTCCCTGTCTAGAACAATCAATGCTGGAAGCCGCTTGGAAAGATATTCAGACGAAACAAGTCACCGACTTTCTTGATCTCATCCGTCAACGAGAAAGGCGGTAAGTAGGAGATGGGAACAGAACCGTGGAGCGATCGCTCTCACGCGATCTGGAATCTGCTACCACTTCATCCGCCTCCCGAAGCGCTCGAATCCATTACAGGCTACATTACTCGCCTAGCCGAAGCCAATGGACTCCAGTCCATCGAGGAACTGGGAGCACTGCTAGGAGGAATGCGCCTTTCCAGCCTGAAAAAGAATCCTGATTATCCAACGGTTGTCTACCCAGGTCTTGCACACCTCACTGGTCATTCCGAAGATGGGTGGCTGGACATGACCTTTTTCCACCTGATCCACTACTTTGGAGCTTCCATGAATACTTACGCACTCCACCGGTTTCTGGCAGGAAGCTTTGCCACCTCTCTACGTTACTGTCCTGTGTGTTTAGCTGAGCGGACGCCGGCCTACTACTCGTTGCTCTGGCGATTTCTGCTGTTGCCTGGATGCAGTGAGCATGGAGTACACTTTCTCGATCAGTGTGGTCACTGTAGATCGCCGATGCCGATCTTTCGCCCCGTCCCGCACCTCACCAGATGTCCTTTGTGTCGAGGAGACTTGAGAACCTGCAAATCTGCTCGTTTGGGCGGTGATGAGAAAGCATTGGCAGAGCAGCGGACCCGTGACCTCTCCATGCTGCTCACTCCAGGGCAATGGCCTCTTTGGGAAGAGCAGGCCAAGCTCATCGGCAGGCGATTTCAGGTCCTACGCCAGCAACGGGATCTCTGGATATCGGAGGTCGCACAGCGTTTGGATCTAGAAACCTCGATCATCCGCGATATCGACTATGTCAGCCGGTTCAGGAAAGCCAGCCTGAAAGACTACATGCAGTATGCGGCTCTGTTGGGATACTCATGCTGTGAGATTTTCGATGAGCAATTCCTGGAAGCACTCGCCGAGCCTATGGGCGAGGAAGGCGTACTTGAGTTGGTAGAAACCGCCATTCGACAATGTCAGGCCCGTGGCAAAGCCGTCCTCTCAGGCCGCATCGGAGATCTTGTTGGCACCACTGGAAGCCGTTTGAAGCAGTATCCGCGTGTGAAAAAGCTCCTGGACCGCTATGAAGCGCAACGGAAACAAGATGCCCCAAGTTTCGATCCCCTGCGTGAAGAAGGTTTCGTCAAACAGATTGAAGAGACGCTCAGACGATTAGATGCTTGCGGGGAGCCAATTGTCCTGCAACATGTCTGCGATCTGGTAGGGATCTCGTATTCATGGATCGTGAAGAAGTCCCCTCGCATTCGAGAGCTGTTCCGTGAGTATCAGAAGAACCGACCAAAACGCTCTCTTGCGCCTCGTTTAGCTGAGGAAGAGAAAGTCCAACTGGTACAAGTTGCTATCAATTCGCTGGTGTCACAGGGCGAAGCTGTCACCCTCAAGAGAATTCGCCTCTTGGTAAAAATGACACCAAAGCAATTGAGGAGTTCTCCTCGCATCAGAGCACTCCTTGCTCCACACATTAAACGATGGCAAGGAGAGGCTTCTTGAAAAAGACTTTATGCGCGCTTTCACTAGAATTTTGTACTTTATTCGCGCTTCCATTAGAATATTTCGCGCTTCCTCCCAGGAAAAATCGCTCTTTCAAGCTCCATTCGGATACGTGCTTCCGTTGGAACCTACACCACAGTTCTCAGGCTCGAAGGCCTCCTAATTACGAACAACTTACAGGGATGCTTTTGGAAGAGGCTGTACTCTATCTCCTTGAAGCTTCAGGATATACACCTGTGACGGAAATCCTCAATGACCCAACACTACGTCAGGGCCGAAATGGTCTGGAAGTTCAGGGGAGAGGAGGCAAGCATCAAATTGATGCCATTGCAGATTTTGCCATTCAGCAACCGTTTATGCATCCACTAAGGCTGCTAGTTGAGGCGAAATTTCAGCGGGATCCTGTAGGCATCGAGGTAATGAGGAATGCTGTAGGTGTTTTGCAGGACGTCGATAAATACTGGGATTATGAAAGGCGCCAGGAGATCGAGTCAAGATACAGCTACCAGTATGCTGTACTTTCGGCTATAACGACAATGCGAAAACATATGCTTTGGTGCATGGTATATACCTTATTCCTCTAAACGGATTGCCTTTTATGCAGTCTGTTCTGGAAGAATTGAGAGGTTTTCCTCGTCCGGGAGTAAAAATTTTCGTCGATTGGCAGCGATTTAGGCAGACTCCTCGTCTGTTCCGCATTCCAGCATTAAGAAGGGCTGTGAGAGCAGATATTAGAAATGGAGATATCGCCAGCACTTCACAGATTGTCAGTGGCTCTCTATTAGAGCATCTCAACTGCTTCTGCAATGCTTGTAGGCAATTAGATAGGCCCCTTCTAGGCATTATTGCTAGAAGATTTCCTGTATTTCTTGTTCCCGAAGCAGGGATCAATTTGGAGGAAATACGAGACTGTGATATTGAAATTCACTGGTACGATACCACTTGGTATATGCAACTTCCCAACCATCAGCGCTTTTTCTTTAACTTACCTACGACGATTCTTGAGCAGTATCTAGCTGATGGGAACGTTCTTTCGGAACTGAGAGCACTTGACCTCAAAGCGGATTACCTCTCTAGAGTACAGGTTATGGTCAAACAAGGAAACAATGTGCGTATAGTAACTTGGAACCTCAATACCCGGTGGCTCGAAAGTGTTCGGAGGAGAGTCTCTCTTGGAGAAAGCGAATAGAAGGTCATAGAAATATATTGTAGTAATTAGCTTTAGTGCAAATTCCTTGCTTAGAATAGGGCATTCTCAGGTGATATGTATCTGATGTAGCTCTGTGGTTACAGTCTTTGAAACTTACAGTGTAGCCGCAACTGAAGCCACATGTCCCGCCAGCCGTGCAACCCACTCTCGTAACCCGCCACCAGACTGCAATTCAGAGTACAATCCCTTCGGGCCATCTGTATCAGAAGAGAGTAGCAGAGTTGATGCGTCGTAGAGTCCTTCCTGGACGAGTCGCTGACAGAGCAGTTCATAACGACGAGCATAGGAAGAGCCACGAAAATCAGCAAAGATGTTGAAATGCTGCTCCTCAACACGAACGGGTGTGTGCACTGCTGGGCAGTCTTGCAGGAGCATGAGATATCCCATAAATGGTTTTGGGGAGGTGCCAAATGCTCCTTCTCGAAAGGCCGTCCAAAAATCGACAGCCGTTCCTATCGCCTCTTCACAACGATTGTTAAAGTTATTGCCGAATGAGCCTACCTGCGACTTGAGTTCAAGTGCTGCGACCAGGCGAGTGCCTTTCTCAGCATGGTGAACCACCAGCAAATCCCACATTTTCGTTGCGCGATAAAACCCCGGGAGGGTTACAGGAGCCCCTCTCTCGATGAACACACTCTGCGATGGAAGCCCATTTGCGATGACGATGTTTTGAATGAGCCTCACGAATCCGTCCATGTTTGTTCCGGCAGTACTGCGTCCTCGGTTTCCCTGATCCTTTTTTCCTTTTAACGCTTGATTCGTAGCTGCTTGTTCCCCTGATCGCCAGAAGTGAGCAACTGCTTCCCTGGTCCGTTCTTCGTAATTCGAGAGATCAAGACCCACAACTTCTCTCCTTTATATTTCTTCGCACGCTTCCACTTCTTCCAGGAGCAGCCTGCGTTCATCATCTGTGATGTGGTAGAGTTCAAATGCCACCTCATCACAAACGCTAACATCTGCTTGCTGTGCCGCTTGTTGAAGTCGCTCACGCTGTATGGCAGAGACCTGCTCGAAGCGCGGGATGTGAATCCGACGAATGTTTTGGGCTTGAAAGCGGAAGTAGCCACCGCGCATTTTGACTGAGTAATTGGCCACAAAGAACCTGGCGACAGATGAGCGCAGAAGAGCCTGGAGAGCTTGGAGGTCCCAGGAGGAAGAGGTCACGACATAGAGGTTGTGATGCGGATAGTAATGGCCTTCATCATAGACGACATGAGGCGTGCCTTTGATATCAGGAATGAGCAGTTTGGGCTGATACGTCAGTGGCTCAGAGATTTTATCGATGGTGCGATACCAGACCCGGGGATTTTTTTTTGCCACATGGCGTTTCTTCAAAAGCTCTTCATGCGCAAGAAAATAGGCTTTGAGACGTGGGTATCTCTCAAGACTGAGAAGCGTTCCATGCACGTCGAATGGGTTGACGATGACGTTCCCTGACCAGGTGATCCGTCCCGTGTGAATATCATCTGTCATGAGCAGCGGAAGTTTACGATCCTCTTCAATGGGCAAAAGCTCTTGCGAACCAATAAAGACAGCATCGCATCCGGTTGCCACCCCAATGCCTACCTTGCATCCTGCCTCTTCCAGCAAAGGAAACTCCTCCTCCAGGCGAAGCAAGAGCAGTTGCTCCTCTGAAGATGCACTCAAGATCCAGGGCTGTGACCGCGTTACCACGTTGGTGAGCACCTGAATGGAAGGATCTGTCGATGCGTTGGGGTCTGATCGCAGCGTTGTCGCCAGTGTTTGCAAAAATGTTGCATCAAGGTGGGGACGGCGAACAATAGCAGTCTGTGTGCCTTTTTGTGCCGTGATAACCGTGATTGCTGGATACGCAGTGACGTTCGTTTGGAAAGCATCTGTCCCGGTCATATCGACATAGTAGCGCAAATGGAACCGTTGGGAAATGAATTCTCTCAATGGCCCGCCATACCGGTTTTTCATCCATCGATCAGAACAGATAAAGGAGAGGCTTCCATCGGTTGTGAGAAGCGAAAGGCTTCGCTCAATAAAGGGGATGTAGAGATCGGCTCGATCATAGATCGTGCGATACCGTGCTCGATAGCGGGCAATGAGCGCATCGGGGAGCAACTCTTGCCGGACGTATGGCGGGTTCCCAACGATATGCGAAAAGCGCTGGGAGAACTCGGTCAATAAGAAATCATCATGAAC
>WNFY01000706.1_pt1 | contig 30460 bp, 28 predicted proteins | sample 5400091 | NCBI WGS metagenome assembly WNFY01 (sample SAMN13153364, study PRJNA577476) | soil metagenome | isolation source: 60 cm soil or saprolite under grassland replicate 1 | place: USA:California | collected 2016-06-15 | reverse complement strand
CAAAATGGTACCGTATAACATGGCTATTTTAGAGGAACGTCGATAACTCAACAAATAGGGAAAATGCGCCATGCGATTTTCTGGAAATGTCTCTGCAAGAGTCTAAAACCTTAGATTTCTCTTTCCAAAAAAACAGGTACAAAAGATGTTCAACGAGCTGAGTGTGCTTCTCACGCTCCGCTTTGGTGACTATCCGTTTGATACGCTCTACATTTGGACCACTCACCAGGCACTTCCGATCCTGCGCCAGCGGATTGAGCAGCGGTGGCAGGCAAGTAAGATTGCGGTTATGAGGTTTAAGGGTAGTTGTGAACTTTTTTCAAAATCCCTCGTTGACAGGTCCGCAGTCTATTCCCTAAAATCGCAGTAACGCTCTTTATATATTAAAGAAACCTGCGTTTAGTTTCTTTCTTCTAGCGAGGTGTCCTACCTCAAGAGCATAAGGATAGCTCTTGTACTCGGTAGTTAGTATACCTCACTGAAAAGGAGAAATCTATGCCTGTTGTACTCCATGCTGTAATCTTGGGTTTAGTCCTGTTAGTAGGCATTCCTGTAGGTACTCTGATGACATACCACTACTGGTTGTGGTATTGGCAAGAAGAAAGTCATGAGAATAAACAATACTGTGCGGGAGGGATGTGCAGTTGGATTGTTATAAGTATGGCGTTGATGATATGGGCTTTTTTGAACTAGGTATAATATAGCTAAGGCAAATCGGTGCAGGGATATTTATTCTCTGCACCTTTTTTTAGTCATTTTACTATCCTTAGGAGCTGGTCATGCCAACATGGATCAAATTTGTTACTCACCCACTTACTATAATAAGTGCGTCAATTCTCGTTGGAATAATATGTATACTTCTTAGAATTACCCCCGTGCTTGCATTACTTGCCCCAGCTATTATTGCAATCTGTAATCCAGTCCTTAGCTACACTTCTCTCAGATGGCCTAAATGGATAAAACCGGTAGCTTTTTGGGCAATTGAGGGATTTTCCGTATCCTTATTTGTCGTTAATCTTTTTTTTCCTCTGATTGTTCCTCATCTTTCCTCCTCTCATACTCAGCTTAATACACTAGCACCATCTCCAACTCCTCCATACAGTTGCTCTGATAGTTTTCCAAATAACTCGCTACATTGGCCGTTCGATGCTGTTTGGCACAAGAACGGTAATTATCTCAGTTCTACCCCTACCGACACTGGTTTTCATCAGATCATTGTACCTTGCTTTCCTGATACTACAGACTATGTTTTTGAAGTTCAGGCTAAAATAGAGAATTATAATCACGCAAAAGAAGAATTTGGGATGGTCATTCATTGGGATGAGTCTACGGGTGGTGGCTATCAAGCTGGTATTGCTCCTCCAGGCAGATTTGTGAGACTAGCTGGCTTGAATAACCCTCCATACTACCCCTTTCCTAACCCTGGAGGTGATCTCATTACTTACAAACTTCAAGTTAAGAATAAGGTAGTCACCTTTTTTATGACTGATGGCAACACCACTACGGCCTACCCCTCCGCACAAGGAACCTCCGCGAACAATTTTCCTAGCCCTGGTCAAGTCGTACTTTGGATAAGAGGAGGAACGCACATGGATATCATCTCGACTAGCGTTGATGCAGTTTAGAAAGTAACAGGGAAGTTATAGCAAGCGCAAAACGAAATGGCAGATTTTAGTAATTTTTTGAGGTTAAATCGGTCTTAAAACCTGTCAAATGGTTTTGCGGTTGCTATACATAATTATGTACAGTTTTTCCACCAAAACGGAGATTGGCTATTTTTGACTATCCCCGCAAAAAGGTAAAATAAGCTCTTTACCCATCGTCTCCCTTGACCGTCCGCCGATCCTCCAAAAACTTCCCACAGAGATTTAAACTATTTTCCTGCTTTCACGATTTTTACTCATATTTTCTTGTGATATAATACCAGCATATGAATGCTGTATTTTTAAATGATATTAAACGTAAAGTATTGCCAATTCTAAAAAAAGCTGATGTAAAAAAAGCCGCATTCTTTGGCTCGTACGTACGAGGTGACAATACAAAAGATAGTGACATTGATATCCTGGTTGATTTGCCACGAGGAAAAAGCCTCTTTGATTTAGCAGGGTTAAAAATTGACCTTGAAGAAAAACTCAAGAAGAAGGTCGATGTCGTCACGTATAGAGGCATCTGTCCCTATCTGAAAGACTCGATTCTTAGCAATCAATATCCCATTTTATGATCAAAGAGCCAGCCATCTATCTTAGACACATTGTAGACTCCATAAATTCAATAGAAAAATATTTGCAGGGAGTAACCGAAAAACAATTTTATGCCTCGGAAGAGAAACAAGACTCTGTATCCAGAAGAATCGAAATCATCGGTGAGGCAACGAAAAATATTGCAGATGATTTTAAAAAGCAACATCCAGATATCCCCTGGAAAGAAATGTCAGCAATGAGAAATATTCTTATTCACGAATATGATGATGTTGACAGCTCGATTACCTGGGACACAGCAACCCAACATCTTCCTCCCCTCAAAAAACAGGTACAAAAGATGCTCACCGAGCAAGCATCCTAAGAACCGTTCTCATCTCCCCTTATCGTACGCCGATCCTCCAAAAATTTCTCAAGGTCAGATCGCCTTACCCGATACTCTCTCGCAGATATTTTGTACGCAGGCAGTTTCTTCTCCCGCACCCAGGCTCTGATAGTCTCTATGTGCAGCTGCATTTCATCGGCAACTTGTTGGAGGGTTAACAGTTCATCAGACAAAGCGTCACCACCATTTTTTGGTATTAGTATATTCCCGACTAGGAGTAATGTGCAATAGCGGTTAAAACATGCGTTTAGCTTGGCATACCTTGACATCTGTGTGTTTGACTGTATATGCTTGTGTCTGTAGGGGAAGTGGCATGATGTGTCCGTACCTACTCATAAGACAGATTGCCAATTCTCCTCAATCAGATAGTGTTGAGTTCTGCCCAAAGGTCTCGCTTTAAGGAGAAAAAGTCATGATTTTTGTGAAGGTTTTTCATCAGAGAGTAAGTGCGGATCACCAGGTAGACGAGTATACCGAAACGATGCAGAGAGCCATAGATACTGTGTTGAACCACGTTCAGGAAACTGGTCAGATCGAGATTGTACGCGTGTTGCAAACCTCAACCCCCCTCCCTGTTGCTATCGCCGGAGAATGGCATCATGTAGTAAGAGGTGAAGGAATTGTAACGATTACCATTGTGTATAAAACACTGTAGGGTTGTTTCTTCGGCTGTTATCAGAAGCTAAGAAGAGAAATATGCGAGTCTTCTCATCAGGAACTTTGACTGAGTATGCTTGCTTGTATTTTTTTTAGCTTCGAGCTATGGTCCGTTAGCCTTCTTTATCAGTCCTCTGGTAGAAGAGGCAAGAGGTCTTACCTGGCCCTAGCACTTTGGCAGTTTTGCATTTTAAAAAGACTACGGAGAGGAAAGCAAGGAAGGAACCTTCAGAAAAACAGAGAGTTGTCGATATGATGCGTATCTGGCTCGTTCTGTTAGCGAAGGAGTAGCAATGAAAAACACTCGCTTTCCCTCTATATTCACCGCATGTCAGGAGTACTACCCTATGATTACCCCGAACACGAAAGTTGTTGCCGCCTATGTTCGTATCTCTGATCCAAACCGAGAAGGTGAGTCAGAGATTCAATCTCAGAAACAAGCTATTCGTGAGTTCTGTGAAAAGCATGGCTATACCCTCCCAGAGGAATACATCTTTGAGGAAGCCATTAGTGCGTATCAATTGCCGTATAAGAAACGTCCTGAGCTAATGAAGCTGTTAGCAGCGGCCAAACGAGGCGAGTTTAAAATCGTCATTGTATATAAGCTCAGCAGGATAGCCAGAACAGTCGGAGAGATGGGATTGATCCTGGGACTCTTTGAGATTGATTATCAGGTTGAGGTCATTTCTGTTCTTGACCCTCCTAACCAGACAAAACAAGAACGTGCTGTTGGCAGAGCGTTACATGGTATTTTGTCGGAGATGGAACACGATAATATTGTAGAGGCCACGATGCGGGGAAGACGTGACCGAGTGAAACTTGAGAAACGGATGCTGGGTACTGGACGTCCCTCTTTTGGCTTTACGTGGGCTGACAAAACTCGTTCCCAATATGCCTATTATGATGACATTTATTGTACTGATATCGATGGTAAAAAGTGGAGTGAACATGCGGTTGCCGATATGTTCTTACACGAACTATTGAAAGGCATTCCGCTTCGTACTGTCCAGAGGTACTTAAACGATCATGGCATTACAACACGCTCAGGCAAGAGGTGGTACAAAGGGACACTGTATCACATGGCTCTTAATCCAGCCTATGCGGGTATTGCCATTGGTTTTCGTTGGGAGAAAAAGGAAGGGGCAAAGTCCATGAAACTCCGAGCAGAAGAAGGGACTATTCTTCTTCCTGAAGGGACTATACCGCCCATGATCACAGTAGCAGAAAGGGAGAAGATATTGAGACAGTTTGAGATCAACAAAGAGACTTCAGCAAGAAATAGCAAGTTTCCTGAAGTTGGCATGATGAAAGGACGAGTCAGATGTGGAACCTGCGGTAGGTCGTGTTACATTACTCATCCTGTCGTTCGTGGGAAGCCTACGTTCTCGTATAAATGCAGACCGCAAGATCAAGTGCAGAAGCATAGAATGCCAACGATTCTTGTAAAACTAGTTGATAAGGCAGCGTGGGAGGTAGCGCTCACCCATATCAAGACCCCTCAGTTAGTTTTGGATAGGGTAGAGCAGATTATGAACACCCAACTCGATCAAGAGCATATTGACCGTCTTAACCTATCTCTTCTTGATGTCACGCAGCGATTAAAAAAGCTGATGGAGTTTGCCCTAGACGCGACTGATGAAGATATGCTCGCAATGGCAAAAGAAAAACGCCTGCACCTTGAAAAAGAAAAGCGGGATATTGAACGGTTATTGCTGCTCAACGTGCAGGACAAAGAAAAAGAGGAACGGGTACGCCTGGAGCTGACAAAGTTTGCCCAGTGGTGTGACTCAGTACGCCCATTCCTGCAAGATCCAGAGTACGAAATTTCTATTCAGGAGAAACGGCAAGCAGTTGCTATTCTAGGCATCACAGCAACGATCTACCCAAGCGATCATGACCCACGCTACCTAGTAGAACTTGCCCCAACCTACATTATAGAAGCACTGGTTGAGTCCGGTTTCCAGGCTCAACTAGCCTCGGCTCAAGTTGAGTTGTCATGTTCACACGAAGTGCTTCTACCTATCGACTCATTTCAGCCAGTATGATATACTCTTTGTACGTGGGAAGAGACTTTAATACTAGAGGGTGGATGAGACCAAAGGCTTTGAGGTGAGACATGCCAACACGTATTATTATCGCAGATGACGAAGCTATTCAGCGCATGGATTTGAGAGATGTGCTGACGAAACAGGGCTATCTCGTGATAGGCGAGGCAGGTGATGGAGTAAGTGCTGTTAACCTGGCTCGCGAGTTGCGACCTGACCTGGTGATTATGGATATCCGCATGCCGGATATGGACGGGATCGCAGCAGCGGAGACGCTTACGCAGGAAAAGATAGCGCCTGTGTTGTTGCTCACTGCCTTCGGAGACCAACCACTTGTGGAACGCGCCAAGGAAGCTGGTGTAGTGAACTACATCGTGAAGCCATTGCGTGAGAGTGAGGTTACTCCGGCCATAGAGGTAGCATTAGCACGTTACAACGAATTCCGTGCCATGGAAGAGAAGGCACGCACGCTGACCGAGCAACTGGAGACGCGCAAAATTGTTGAGCGCGCCAAAGGACTCTTGATGGAAAAGCAGGGCCTGTCCGAACAGGAGGCATTCCGCAAGATCCAGAAGGCCAGTATGAACAATCGCAAATCTATGCGCGAGGTCGCGGAAGCAATTCTCTTAACGAACGAAATGTAAGCAAATGGGTGCAGGGACATGTGGGGTGTAGCGATGCGGCTGCACCTTTCGCCCGTACCTGTTCTTTAGAAAAGAAATAGAGTAGCCAATGTCACTGGCGACAAGTACAGAAAAGACAGTTCTTATTGTCGGCATTCGCTTTCGACCAGCCGGGCGCATCTATTACTTCGATCCACAAGGACAGACCTTTACTACAGGTCAATATGTTATTGTAGAGACGGTGCGTGGTATAGAGGCCGGGCGTGTCGTTATTGCTTCAAAAAGGATCGCGGAGAGTGACCTGAGCGATCCACTTAAGCCTGTTTTGCGTCTGGCAACTGAAGATGAACTGCGTATGATGCTCTCTTTCAAAAGCAAAGAGAAAGAGGCGCTGGTACGCTGCGCTGAGCGCGTCAAGCAACATAATCTCCCCATGAAACTTGTGGAGTCAGAATATACCTTTGATGGTAGCCGCCTGACCTTCTACTTTACCGCCGATGAACGCGTGGACTTCCGTGCCCTCGTGCGCGATCTTGCAGCAACCTTCCGCACACGTATTGAACTGCGCCAGATTGGAGCGCGCGATCAGGCCAAATTGCAAGGCGGAGTAGGGATCTGCGGCAAAACACTCTGTTGTAGTTCCTGGATCAAAGAATTCGGTATTGTCTCGATCAAGATGGCGAAGGAACAGGGACTCCCTCTCAATCCCTCGAAAATCTCGGGTGTCTGTGGCCGTTTGCTCTGTTGTCTCTCTTATGAGAATGACAACTATGTCCAGGCCAAACAACAGATGCCACAGATCGGGACCATGCTCACTACGCCCAGCGGTCTGGGTAAGGTCGTCTCAGTCAATGTACCGCAAAATTCCGTTGAAGTGATGCTGGAGAGCGGCGTGACTATTCAGGTTCCGGTAAGTGTACAGGAAGAACAAAAAAGCTGCGGCACTGGCGGCGCTTGCTGTAGCAACGGAGGTGGCTGTGGTAGTGGAGGTTGTGGCAGTTGCAGCACCGGCGGAGGTTGTAGCACTAAGGGGGGAAGCGGAGGTTGTGGCTCTTGTGGTATAAAGAAGAAGTTATGAGGAAAAACTTAGTCTGGTGCTGAGATGAGAGGAAGGTGCTTGTACATATGTCGTCAGACGGGAAGGAACCAGGAGCCATATGGCAGGGCTCCGGCAATCCAAACTGGAGCCAATCACCCGAACATGCTCATCAATCCGATTATGATGAGTTGCCTCCTCATTCCGACACAGGGGATGACGGGGCATTACTTTTAGAGCCGTCTGATCTCTCACAGGAAGAGGTCGACGAAGAGGACGACCAATCCGCACATGGGGGGTCAACCTCTACTCCACTCGAACTCCTCAAGCAGTTCGGTCAGTACATTACGCTTATAATCACACCGCTACTCTTTGGGGCCCTTACCTGCCTTTTTGTGCTTCCCCTTATCGCGTCTCATAAGGCGTTCATCCCATCAGTGGGACTCTGGCCTATTACCATTGTTATTATTGCTATTGCTGTGGCACAAGGGGTAGGCGTGTACTACGCTGGCTCCGACAATGGTATGTGGGCACTGGCGACAGTTGGCGGTTTTTTCCTTTTCTTGCTCGTCGGCTGCTTTGCCATCTTCGGACCTGTTTCAACCCTTATACTCTTCATCGTACTTGTAGTTATTTGTATTGTGCTTGCGCGCCTCTACGTTCACCCGGTCGCAGAAGGCTATGTCGATATTGTTTACTCGTTCGGCAAATATAGCCGTACCCTCTATCCTGGCTTTAATATACTCCTGCCATGGGAAAAGGTGATGCACCAGTTAAACGTGGGAGAGAAACAATGGGCCTGCCCATTACAGAAGGTGCAGTTATCACGCGACGAGGATGTGGTTCTGCGCGCTACCATCTCGTATCAACTGCTGCCGGAGGACGCTTACATCGCTGTAACCCAGGTTAACCAGTGGGAAGAGAGTTTGAAAGAGCTTGTTCTGGCTACGATTCAGAGCATTGCTACAACATTTACACCGGATGATTTTATTGCCTGGCCGCAGGGCTTACATTCGCGTCCACTCACCTACGACGATATGGACGGTACATTGCGCTGGGAACGTGTCAATACGTATCTGTTTCAGGCGATACGAGACCAGGTTGCGCTATGGGGCGTACAGGTCAACTGGGTCCGCATTCGCGATGTCTCCCTGGCACCACATGGTGCTACTATCGTAGAGACAGATCCAATCATGAACATGCAGACCGACAGGATACCGAAGCCCGCTCCTGCTGCTCCACCATCTCCAGCGGCAAAGGCCCCGCCAGGTCAGCAGAAGAACGGCACAGGCAGCGAGAAAACGAAGTTTGCAGACGAAACGACGCAAGTAGTGCCAACTCCAATGCCAGAACAGGAGCCTCCAACTGTGCAACCTAAGCTTCCGGACGAAAAAGTGCTCATCAATGCATACAAGGCAGTACAGGACGGCAAAATTACGGATCCCGATACCATCCGTAGTATTGCAGCGCAATTCGACCTGGTCGCGCGTGACCCCAAAGCCAGAGATACAGTGAATTTTGACGCCGAACGTGCTGCGAAAAATCTCTATGCCCAGGCGCAAAAGTACGAAAATATGGGAGGCACAGGACAGCTCTACAGCGACGAAACGCGGCCCAACTGGACAGTACGGCGTCCCACCGACGAGAATTTAATGGCGGGAGGATAGGGCCCCCCTTGCGAAGGCCTGCTCCATGGGCTCCCAGGGCCCCCGCAAGGGAGGCCCCTACTCAGGAAAAACCGTTTGCGTCATAGCAGTTCTTGTATGAAATTTTTAAGCAGGGGTGCGATCTGCTCATTAGCAGTTGTGTTCCATTGCCGGTATCTATTGACCATCTCAGCCATCGTTTGCAACTCGCTTCGGTCAGCAAGAAGCTTAAGTAGCAATGTGTGCTGCTGCTCCGCATCCAGTGCGACCCAACCGAGACGGTGACGACGAATAAATTCCAGGTTCGCCATCTCCTGGCCAGGTATGTATGCGGTGGCGATAAAAGGCTTACCTAGCGTTACAGATTCGAAGAGTATATTTGGGCCAGCTTTGCCCATAATAACATCGGCGGCAGCCATGAATGGAGCGATCTCTTTTGTGAAGGGTAAAGCATAGAGGTTGCGCACAGACTTGAAATGTGTGAGTAGGGGCCGGTTGGTACCTGTTGCCAGAATCACTTGCAGATCCGGGCTGATTCCTAGCACACGTTCAACAGTACGCCCAAATTGTGCAGCGCCTTCCCCACCGCCCTGCAAGAATAGAGTAAAGCGTGCCGGGTTCAATCCCAGTCGTTTAAGCATCTCGCCGCGTTGTGTCTCGGATGCGGCGCGCGAGAACTGCCTACGCACAGGCCAGCCGACCGAGTAGAGGCGTTGGGGATCGAAACCAGCTGCACGCGCCTGCTCATATGTTTCCCGCGTAGTTGCCAGGACAGCGGTAGCGCGCCGCTCGGTAAGCCAGGAGGCATGCACGCCATTGGGATCGGAGAAGAGCATCACAAAGGGGATATGCGCATTGATTTTCGTGAGCACCTGCATTACTTCATAAGTCAGAAAAGGGTACGTCGTGATAATCATGGCAGGCTGGACACGCTCTATTACCCGCGTGAGTTCTCCGGCAACGAGACGTGTAAACAGACGGTGGGCAACAAGAGCCTGCCGGGGCGCATCGCTCAAACGGAACTCCGCCGACCACAGCCAGAGAGCGTAACGACTTAGCAGGCGGTAGTGAAGGTGGAAAAAACGAGGTTGCGGATCAACGATCTCAAGCGCATAGTATTGCTCAAGACGATCGCGTAAAGCTTCAGCGAGACTGATATGCCCACCACCAGTTTTAGACGTAAGCAAGAGTATTTTACGCCGCTCATCCATACATATCCTCAAATGACAACACAACCATTAGTAACATTGGTGTCCTTTCCGTTATGAAAAACGTTGTCATATATGTTCGGTGCCTTTTTATTACTACGCAGGAACGAGGACAAGAGAACTATATTATGTTACGCTATCGACTGGAAGGTTGTGGATTACCACTCCTGCTCATTCATGGTTGGGGTGTGACTTACGCGACATGGGAAAATCTTGCACCATTGCTCACACCACACTTCCAACTGATTATGATCGAACTGCCAGGTATTGGAGGTTCACCAGAAGTCGATCATGGCAAGCCATACTACCCGGCATGCGCCGAGGCTATTGAAGAATTACGCCAGGCACTGGGGATAGAGCAGTGGGCAATCCTGGCTTATTCGTCTGGCACACGGGCAGCCGAGGCCTATGTACAGCGCTACCCACAATCCATCAACCGGGCGATCTTCCTATGCCCTATCTACCTGGCAGAAATCTGGACGCTTTTCTTACGCTTGCTCGAAAATACGCCCTATCGCGCTATCAGGCACTGGATCTTCTCGAACTGGCGCCTTTATAGTTTGATCCTGGCGCTGGGTTTCAATGGTCGTCCCCATGCTTACACGCATACATGGAAAAACGAGATTGAACTCCAGCAATTGGATATCCTGATCCGTACACTATGCGAGATACCAGGTAAGGGGCGCGCGCCCTTTGAGCTGCCCGCCGTGCCCACACTTTTCATATGGGGCGGGCGGGATGCGCTTACAGCGCGCCCACGCCCTCTACGTCCAAACGATATCATCATTCCAGCCAATCATAGTGCGCCCATGCTGGCGGCTTCTAGTGTCGCAGAGGTCGTCATTCCCTTCTTGAAGGAGGAGAAGTTCGTATCTACTTATCAGTCATGGAAGCGGTGGCATTCCAGGCGCAATAAGAATAAAGATATGGTCAGTATGACGGAACAGGCGCGACCCCTTATCCGCAAAGCGTCACCAGGGCGTTTTATCGTGCGGAAAAAGAAAGTGTATCAATAAGGCAGATAGCCATCAAAATCAGCTCGCAATCGTTGCCGACTCCACTGCCGCCTGCTTCTCATCCAGTGTGCGCAGAAGCGCGAGTTGCTCCTCAGAGACAACCGCATTCGTTGCAGGGTTAAATACAACGTCATTGCGGGCGCAATAGTATAGGCTCTTCCAGGTGTTCATAGCGCGATCCCAGGCTGGGAACTGTACCGTTGCTTCGGCATCGCCCTTCACCACACGCTGGAAAGCCATGTAGGAGATGACCAATGCAGCCACAATACAGATAAATGTAAGACCGACGAGAGCAGACTGGACGATAATATTTATATTAGCTTCTGATCCGACGAGTACGATAATCAGGAAAATACAGATGCCAACAACGATCCCGCTGGATAGAAGATACTTCATCATAGATACGTTTCTGGTTGGCATATCCGGTGGAGCGCAGCGCGCTACGCCCGAATCGAACGCAGCCTCCATTGTTTTTACCTGATCGGATTGATTGCACACCGGGCAAGTCGGTGTCTGGTTTTCAGCTGACGCCATATATAACCCTCCTTATGTCGCTCGAACTGATGTATTAAGACAAGCAAAGATTGCTGTTTCCTTACCACATAATCTAGCATAACACGTTGTCATCCATTCGACAATGCTATTTTTGCTAAAACTGCCAGGTTCTTTCCCGTAGAGGCATGCCTTGCGTGTGCCGTGCCCGTTTGTTTCGCCCGCGAGCGTCCGGCACACGCAAGGCATGCCTCTACGAGATTGACACGCCCAGGTCCACCCGCTACACTATCTAGCAGCAATAAGCTGATTAACATGAGCAGAGAGAGGACCCTTTTTTCCATGATGCAAAAGACCACAGCGGCAATTACCATTCTGGGCCTCGGTCCCGGTAGTATGCAGGATCTTACCCGGGAAGCACAGGCACGACTGGCACAGGCCGCTTCCGATAACCAGACTGTCTATTTCCGCACCCTTATCCACCCCACTGTAGAGCCGCTGCAAGCCACTTTACCCACATTACGCATAGAGTCGTTTGACCGACTCTACGACGAATCGGCGGACTGGAATATGCTGTACCGGCAGATCGCAGAAGAGGTATGTACCCTGGCTGCCCGGCAACCGATCATCTACGCGGTGCCAGGACATCCCCTGATCGGCGAATCCTCCGTGCAATTGCTCTTGCGGCTGGCACGTGAGCGTCATCTAAGCACTACCATTATAGCAGGACTCTCGTTCTTAGAGCCTGTTTGTACATCGTTGGAGATCGACCCATTAGAAGCTGGCCTGCAACTGGTCGATGCAACCAATCTTGCAGCGCTGAGAGCAGACGAGATCGCCGGAAAGATTATACCTACTGTACCATTACTGGTGACACAGATCTACAATCGCCACCTGGCCAGCGAGGTCAAGCTCGCATTGGGCGAATGCTATCCCGACGAGTGGACGGTCAGGCTGGTGCGCGCAGCAGGCGTTGATAGCGATGAAGCAGTGATCGAGATGCCACTCTATGAACTCGACCGCAGCAGTTATGCCAATCATCTAAGTACGCTCTATGTGCCACCCGTTGATGAGCTGACAGCGCTGCGCCTGCCGGAGACGTTACGCTATATCATGATGCGCCTGCGCCGTAACCCGGATGGTTGCCCCTGGGACCGCCAGCAGACGCACCAGAGCCTGGTCCGCTACGTCATCGAAGAGGTATACGAGGTCGTAGAGACGCTGGAAGAGAACGATATGGAGAAGTTGTCCGAAGAGCTTGGTGATCTCCTGCTCCAGGTCTACCTGCACGCCGAGATTGCGCGCCAGGACGGTGACTTCTCCATTGGCGATGTCTATGAAAATATCAGCGCCAAAATGCTGCGTCGCCACCCACATGTCTTTGGGAATGTCGAGGTCGGCAGCGCCGGACAGGTCGTACAAAACTGGGAAGCTATCAAGCGCCAGGAACGTGCTAAGGCGGGCAAAAACGTAGAGCAAGAGAGCGTACTGGACGGTATACCCCAGGCGCTACCAGCTCTCATAGTCGCCCAGGAATATCAGAAGCGCGTTATCAAGACAGGCTTTGAGTTCTCCGACATGCAGGGCGTATACAACAAACTGTGGGAGGAACTGCAAGAGCTGCAGCAGGCCAACACGCCAGAGGAGCAACTGGAAGAGATGGGAGATCTCCTCTTCATGGTCGCCAAGATCGCCCGCTGGCTCAAGATCGACGCGGAGGCAGCATTAAGACAGGCTAATAGAAAGTTCAGACGACGCTTCCAGGCGATGGAGGAGGTGGCACGTGAGCAGGAACGAACACTTAAGTCATACAGTATTCCAGAGTGGGAAACCCTGTGGAATAAAGCGAAAGAGCAAGCATAAGTCATCATAAGCCCTCTCGACAATCGCCATTAAAGAACTCTGATCATCAGCCGATAAGTATAAACAGGAACACCGATAGGTTATTAGTACCGTTTGTGAAAGGATATAACTGGTTATAGCCCATAATGTTTCATGATGTTACCGCCTGGTATACATCCCGTTACAAGATTGAGAGCAAGATTTTTGAAGAGCTTATTTGTTGAAATACATTGGTACATCCTTGTATTGTAATATAAGCCTGTAGGAGGAACACGAGTGAAAATCATGGTGGCGGATGACGACCGCGACATGGTAGACATGCTGAGCTACTGGCTCAAAGGACATGGGTATGATGTGGTACGTGCATTTGACGGGGAGCAGGCTATCAAACGCTGGCGCGAGACATTACCAGATCTCGTTATACTAGATATTCAGATGCCTAAGCTTGATGGTTTTGAAGTATGTCGCCAGATGAGAAGTGAAACGAATGCGATGGTACTGATCCTGACGGCGCACGACCGTGAGGATGATGAGGTGCGCGGACTTGAACTGGGTGCCGACGATTACTTGCGGAAACCGTTTAGTCCCCGTCAATTACTCGCGCGCATTAAAGCCATTATGCGGCGTTCTTCCAGCACGCGTGGCTCCTCTGGATCGTCGTCGATTACAGTGGGACCGGTGACTCTGGATGCTATGCGACATGAGGTGACACGAGACGGTACCAAAGTCAGGCTTACTCCGACGGAGAGCCGTTTACTCCATCTGCTTATTACTCATACCGGACAGGTTCTGACAACAGATATGATCATCGAGCGCGTCTGGGGCTATGACGAAGCTGGTGATTCCGGCCTGGTGAAGACGCATATTCGCCACTTACGCCAGAAAGTCGAGCCCGATCCCAATAGCCCGCAGTTTATTATGACTGTTCCTGGCGTGGGCTACACCTTCACAGCCCCTGTTACTGTTGAACCATAAATGAGGATTCCTGGCCCCGCCGCATTATGGAAAGCGGGAGGCCAGGACAGTTCCAGTCTTTTCAGGTGGCATATGCTTGCGTATTGTACCCTCTTAACCAGCTTATCTACATCTTAACCACAATGTAACAGATTGTTTATACGTTTCTCATCCCCGGCGCGTATAATCTTTTTATGCCCCCATAGTTTGCCCTTTATGGTTATAATAGTTGCAACCATCATAAGGGAATAGTCATTGATACAAGGGAACAGCGTGGATAATGTAGAAAGCACAAAACAGCATACAACAGAAATAGAGGCATGGTAAGCGACATGGCAATGAACAATAAGAAACGGAATATGTCTGCACGCTTACCTGCAGCATCGATTGAACAGGCTCTACCTGCAGATTTAGAGGGCTGTAACTGCTTACCACTTTCTTTACTTCACAGGGAACAGAAAGAGCAAGCAACGGATTGGTCAGAGAGCGAACAAATCGTGCCGACGACACAGACCTTGAGTATACAGTTACGCAACACGCTGAACTATCTGCTTCCATGCCCGATTTCAATCAGTGTCTTCTTGCTACATATCTCTCAATGGGAGTGCACACATCTCGTTCCACAGTCAACCCAACTCTCGCAGCGGCGTCGTTATCATGCTCCACCAGGTTTATTGGAACAGGTTATGGCAAACGTACGCCGCGTCATGAGAACAGACGACCAGGTGCTGATGCAGGAAAATGTTGGGGCGGCCATCATTCTCCCTGATGTCGATCAACAAGGTGCATATGGTATATTGGAGCGCGTCTATCGAAGTATCAGTCTGTTACAGGCCGAGACAGTGATTCCACCACTGTCACTCGATACTACCATCCTTATGGGAATGGGCACATATCCTGAATCAGGTCCGTCAGTGGAGCAGCTCCTCTACCACACCGGCGTAACAGCACGTCGCTTTACCTTGCGCTCAGCCATCACAACCCAACTGTGGGATACGCAATCTATCCTGACACAGGAAAATGAGCACAAGGACGAACAGACATCCGGCAACAAAGGACAGGCAGGCACACCCTTTATGCGTCTGCCACAAGAGATCCCCCCCCGCCTGAAACACTTTATCCCCTACCCTCTTGCTCTGGAACTGCGCTGCGCTCCAGTTGGCCGCGATCACCATTGCCTCACGGTCGCCATGGTAGATCCTACAGATGCCGAGAACATAAACCGGCTACGCATAGCAACGGGTATGGCTATTTTCCCTGTCTCCTGTGATCTGGAGGAATTGTATACATTACTGGCAAAAAAATGGTAAAGAGCATCTGTCCTAAAATCTCTTTTTTGTATAGATGGTTACGAATATCCAACCTACCTGCCAACAAAGTTAACCACTTCGCAACCTCTCCTTAACCTGGAAGCTCATCACCATTGGTTACTATAACACGCAATGAGACAATATTCTAATCTCATGAAACTGTCTTACCTTTTCATTGTTAGTGTCAGGTGCACTTATTCTACTATTTTAAGGAGAAAACACATGGTAGTCCAAATGATTCAAGATGATACCCTGCTAACTTTCAAAGAAGCTATGAGCTATTTGCGCGTCAGCCGCTCAACTCTCTATCGCTTGATGTGGTCGGGACAACTTACAGGACATAAAGTCGGCAGTACATGGCGCTTCTATCGTGATGATCTGCGCGCGTGTGTAGGCCGTGAGATCACCATGGTTGCTCTTCCGACGAGTGCTGCCCTCAACAGCGTCATTAACTAGTTCTTCTTATTGATCAAGTTTCTGATTACACATATGTTCTATAACAATAAATAACAATATGAGTTCTCCCGTAACTCTTCGGATCCTCTTTCTCTGACTCCTCAGCGCCTCCGGCGCTTCGCAAGCCGTTTTGTGTGGGTGGTGGGGTTGGCGGCCCGAGGCCGCCAACCCCACCACCCACACAAAACTAGAGCGAGTCACCGCAGGTGGCGAGGAGACCTGAAGAGTTACGGGAGAACTCGTGTATTTCCAGGGCTTATACCCTATCAAAATCTATAATTTTCCAGCTATTCCCACTCTTTTGTAACGTAAGTAATACGCTATAGCTCTGTTTCACGCGTGAGACATTCACGATAACAGTAAAACGGGAGAGGTCAGGCCCCGTACTCGGGTTCGTACTGAAATTTCCCAGCATTGATGTATACGAACGTACTACCCCATATTGGGTATCAGCATCCTGTGCACGTGTTGTAAAAGTATCCAGAGTCATACCGCTAAGCGATCCTTGCGGCGCAATATACGTATAAGCAGTGGCATAATCTTTATCCTGCAGCGCTGCATAGTATTTGTTGGCGATAGTAAGTGTATTTGTTGTTGGTCCGACAGTGCTCGAAAAAAAATTGTAAAAAGCCCAACCACAGAAACCACAGGAGGCAAGAAGCAAAACGACGAAGATAGAGACGGTTATCCAGATCCATTTGTACGATTTTTTTGCCCGAACCGGGGAAGCAGGCACAAATGGTGGTGGTTGCACATAATTCGCTTCTCGCGGCACAGAACCTATAGATTGAGGAAGTAACGATCCTGCGACCGGATACAATGGTACAGGTGGTAGGGATCCTGGCTGTGCAGGAACATCCTGTGTACGCTGATAAAATGAAGGCGGTGGGGGATAGACCAACCCCTGGCGAATTAAATCCTCTGGAGGTAAACGTCGTGCATCAGCCTCTGAAGATACCTGGCCTCTTGTATTTGTTTGCTGAGGAACTCCAGCTTCATTGGTTGCCATTCCTTGTTCCTCAGCAGACAACGCACGTGTTGAATCGCTCGCCGAAAATTCGTAGAGAGGCTGCGAAGCCTGCTCCATATTCTGTGCTTCTTCCGGCTGCTTCTCTTCCGGTGATTGATCAGGGATATGCATAAACTATCTCAACTCTGTCCAGATGGTGTAAAACGTTATTGCTTTACTTTGTCTTGTACCTGTTCGTTCTTAGTCTGCCGCTGCTCTACTAAGACACGCCCCATATCCTCGAACTCCAACTCCATCTCACGTCGCACACGCTGCTCTGCCTCCATGCGAGAGATACCATGTTTACGTGCATATGTAAGAATACGGCTCACATAAAACTGGGTAATATGGGCTCGTTGTAATTCGAGATTGGGCATAGGTCGCAGATTCAATACAGAATGTGGTTGAAAGTCTTGTTCAGGCAGAGCGGTCGCCAGCAATTGAGCATATTCAATAACTGCCTGGGAAGCCATTGCATCATTAAAAAACATTGGCTGTGTGCTGGAAACAATCAACACTCCTGCGATACGATTGGCTCGCATAACAGGCACTGCGCAGGCACTTTCTTCATATTCATCTACTTCGACCTGAAGACGATCAGCTCCGCCAACATTGTTCCATACGAGCATACGCTGCATTATCACTGCCGTCCCGGCCAATGTCGTACTTCCTAAATACGCTTTGCTTTCGATATCGAAAGGCCAGGGAGGATTACCACGCATCGCGGACTCGCGTAACGAATGAATACCATCCGCATGTGGTGGCATGAGTCTGGCAAAAGTGATAGCAAGACCATGGCGCTCGGCATCCAGGTGGAGTAATGCATATTCAAAAATAGCTTGTGATGCTTGCCAGAAGCGTGTATCTTCCTCGCTGGTCGTGGCAACCAGTTCCAGGACACGGCGATAAATATCCTTACGCACCTCCCGAACCCCCGTAGACTGTGTATCCAGTAGCCCTGGAAAAGTTTGATTTATCACATAGGAAATGTTTCCACGATGTTCCAGTAAAACGTCCGGCAACCTCTTTAAATGGACTGCACGTGGCTCTGAACTCCCATTCATCCAACGATAAATTGTGTTTTCAGCAACCTCCAGTTCCCTGGCAACGCGGGTAATCTCAGCACGATCATGGCGTAGAATATTACGTAACAGGCTGCTAAAAGGCGTCAATTTCTCTTCGGCTAATGTGTATGCTAACTGTTCGTCACTGACCTCGTCTGTTTCTACAAACGTGGAATATGCTCCATTGGGAATACGCTTCTGACCATTGATTACATTGGTATTACTCGCGTTAACGGATGTAGCACGATGCTGTTCATCTCGTCGTTCCGAACGTTTCTGTTCGGACGTAGATGTCGTTTTCCGCGAGCCAGGCGGACGCCCCCGCTTTTTACGGGGCAGTTCCCCTGAGACTTGCCCGTTTTCCATTGCACTCATTCCTTACTAGCATTGAACAACGTAACATCTACAAGACGTTTTAATGTACATTATACCATACAAAACTGTTGCAAAATTATATATTTTGGAAAATTCATATAGGTTTGAGAAAATTTTTATATACTCAAGAATGTCGCAAATGTAGCGTGTAAGTACAGATTTTACTTGTTTATACCACGGCCTCCAGGCGCAGCCGTTGTTTCCACTCTTCTTTAATTTCGTAGACACTTCTGTACAACGAGTGAAACAAATCGGTTGTAACAAACATTTTACTCTTAAAGAGAGATTTTTCATTTTCATCTTTTACCATTCCTCGACTGAGCAATAAGTTTCTCACCGGCTGCATCTTGTTATACAAACAAAGTCAGAACGTATTCTTTCGTACGTCTTTATTTTTTACAATGTTTGTACTAAAGTACCACAATGTCATACATGTATTGCTTTTTGATGCGATAACATTGTAATATAATCCTACGAAGAAGAGTATTTTTCATACTCGCCACGAAGAGCATGAAGGATACTCTCCACTATATGATGGCTGGAAGGATTTTGCAGTGTTATGGCAGTAAATAATGTAGTGCATGTCAATGAGTGTGGGCTTCCGCTAAATGCGATAGAATGGCTGGAAACACATCATCAGAGCAAAGCACTTGAGCGAGAGCAAATGATTCGTGACCTTCAACTCAAGCCAGGTAGTTTTGTGGTTGATGCGGGTTGTGGCCCTGGCCTATGGACCCCCCTTCTTGCGCAGGCAATTGGACCGGAGGGATATATTCTCGGTATAGATATCTCCCCGGAAGCGTTGGTGACCGCACAAAAGCGCAGTACTAATCGGTGGTATCGCCGACAGGTACAATATAAACGCGCACTCCTGGAACAGTTACCCATCGATTACGGAACGGCTGATATGGTTTTCAGCGCGAATGTCAGTCAGTACCTTCCTGATCCAGTCACTACATTTGCTGCTATGGGTCGTTACCTTGCTTCGGGAGGACGTCTCGCCATTAAAGATATCGATTTTGGCACCATGCGCTTCCATAATATTGACCCTGGCTTACAGGCACGCGTTTTCCAGGCACGAGAGCAGTGGGAAAAGGAACGCGTGAACCAGGATTATGCCTTTGAAGACAGTTGGGTAGGCTCAAAGCTGGCGGGCTATTTGCGGGCCGCCGGTTATAAAGATGTACAGGAAAAAGCATATCGTATTGTGCGACACTATCCACTCGCTGCCAATTTCCGTCGCTACGTGCAGGGGATCGGCGAGTGGTTTGTCTGTGAAGGCGCACCTTTCCTCTCCGGAGATGACGTAACAAATTGGCTACAATGTTTTTTAGATGAAACACAAAATGTTCTTGGTCAGGATACGTTTACCTTTGAGGAAACAGAGTTCGTCGTTACTGGCGAGTGGAATGCTCCCACTACGCGTTTTTACATGGATATGCACACCGAGGTGACATCTATACAGGAGTCACTCCTGGTAACATTACCAGGCTAATTTTCTAGCTTGCCTGTCTCCTGCTTCTACATCAGAAACGGCAGGAGGCATCAGTAAGAGATCGTCCGCTACTTAAAGCGCCCACGCGGACGCGCTTGAATTGATGCCTCCTGTCGCTTTTTTGTTGTCTGCCTTGCAAACAAAAGCAGGACACCTTTGTAAGCGCCCTGCTAAGAAGAAAATATATTCTTAAAGAAATGATAATTGCGCATCCCCACACTTCACTTGACTTCCTCTCCACAGTTGCCTATACAGGCATGATCTTAAAAAAGATGCCTGCCAATTTGCAAACATTGTTTGCCCAAATGTTAACGACTGCTATTTAATTGATCTGCAATCATCGCAATGGCTACATCACCTACGAGCGAATGCAACTGATTGTGAAGTTGTCCCATGTTTTCCATCCGTGCAGTAATAAAATCGTGCTGCGCAGTACCGTAAGAAAGCCCTGAGAGGCCACGTTGGGCTGCTTCGTACTCGGCACTAATCTGTGACAACAAGCGGGCAACTTCACTCCGTTGTTCATGTGCTCCAAGCATGATTTCCTTTTCCTTCCTAATCGCAGAGCCTGTGGGCTGCTTATATTTTTATGTCAATACAAAAGGCTTGCGCTATGTAAATACAATGTGTATCTTTTGTAAGACACGATGTACAATACACATCACTAGTATGCACGAAAATGTATGACCTTGTCCAGTGGTTGAGGCTCTTTTTTCTTATGATCATTTTTTTTCACAGAAATTTTACATGTTATCTCAATGTATAAACATCGCAAACACAATTTAATCGTGCTCATTACGTCCATCCGTATAATTTTCTGTATCGGGACGTATATATTTCATTTGCATTTCAAATCTGGAATTGAATATTTCCAAACAGTACTTTTGGGGATAATAGGAGCCGTTGGACGCGTCTCTCTTCATTGTTTTCCCTCTATATATAAAGACTACGTTTGTGCCTACGGATAAAATACATTTCCACGAGTTTGTTACGCCAGGTAGAAATTCGAAACTGACCCGTAGAGGCAGGCCTTGCGTCTGCCGGGTGGGTGGACCGAGAGCATGGCAGGCCACCCGGCAGACGCAAGGCCTGCCTCTACGGGGACTTTTGAATCGCCCTGGTTTTTTCCCCGGCAAATCCTTCATTTTTGCGCCTGGATATGCTATACTTTTCCTAGCGTCGGTTCATTGCTTGCTCAACCACTGAGCACGCATTAACGAGACGTGAAGAGGCCGCGTTGACTCCCCCCTGACAAGTGCGTCAGCGGCAACGATGGCACCAAGCGATTGCTTCATCTACATGTTGAAGGGTAACAGGGATGAACCTGTTACAGAAGCGAAAAGGAGTAGTCCTTCATGGCACGTGTCCAATTTGAGCATGTCTACAAACGCTTCGGCAAAGTCGAAGTCGTCCACGATGTCAGTATTGATATCAAAGACAAAGAATTCCTTGTCCTGGTCGGCCCCTCCGGGTGTGGCAAAAGCACCGCACTACGCATGGTCGCAGGACTGGAAGAGCCGAGCGAAGGCGAAATCTTCATCGGCGATCGTCTCGTGAATGGTGTCGATCCCAAAGACCGCGATATCGCAATGGTGTTCCAGAACTACGCTCTCTATCCCCATATGACTGTGTTTGATAATATGGCCTTTGGCCTAAAGCTACGCCACTTCCCCAAAAATGAGATTACAAAGCGTGTGCAAGAGGCTGGTGCTATCCTTGGCCTGGAGCAGTTGCTCAAACGCAAACCGAAAGAGCTGTCCGGTGGTCAGCGTCAGCGCGTCGCTCTTGGTCGCGCAATTGTGCGTGAGGCGCAGGTCTTCCTGATGGACGAGCCGCTCTCCAACCTGGATGCAAAGCTTCGCGTGGCAACACGCGCAGAGATTATTAAGCTGCACCAACGCATCCAGACAACAGTCGTCTATGTCACTCACGACCAGGTTGAGGCCATGACGATGGGTGATCGTATCGCCGTTCTCAACGGTGGTATCATCCAGCAGCTCGGCGCACCGCAGGAACTGTATGACCATCCCGCGAACCTCTTCGTAGCTGGTTTCATTGGATCACCTTCAATGAACTTCTTCCCAGGCGCGAAAATTGTGAGCGAGGGCGACTCGACAAGTGTAGTGCTTCAGGATATCGGACGAGTCGCGGTGCCACCTCTGTTTGCTGATCGCGCTCGTGCAGCAAGTAATAAGAATCTTACGTTCGGCATACGCCCGGTGCACCTGGAAGATGCGCAGATTGTCGGTATGAATGGAGCTAACTCTTCCTTCATGGACGCGACTGTGGACGTGGTTGAGAACCTGGGCAACGAACTGCAAGTCTACTTTAATACTGGCGGACATAATGCCGTCGCAACCCTCAACGCTCGTTCACGCGTGAATGCTGGCGATAAGGTGAGATTGTATGTCGAGAGTGAGCAGATCCACCTCTTCGATTCAGATACTGGTGAAGCTATCTTTTAAATAAGCTTCACAAAGAATGTCTGCTAGGGTGAGGAGTAATGCTAGCAGACATTCTCCGTTTTTGAGCATTTTTACAATGTAAATACATTGTTATAAAAATGTCATATTCTCCAATAACTAATTGCGCAGCGGCTTGCCTGTCATTAAAATGGCTTGCATACGTTCCTGCGTCTTCTCCATACCGCACAGACTCAAGAACGCCTCGCGCTCCAGGTCGAGCACATATTGTTCTGTGACAGGCTCTACAGGCGAGCAGTCGCCTCCTGTGAGTACACGCGCCAGGTGTCGCGCAACGATGGCATCGTGTTCACTGATCTTGCCTGTAATCAATAAACCCTCAACCTGCTGCTCTAATACCAGTCGCGCACCCGCTCCTGGTAAGAGCAGTTGTTGTGGCTGAGCAGGTTGCCATTTTCCAGCAGCCTGGGCATCTGCTAGCTTGATTGCATCGGCTTTAGCGTCGCGCAAGAGCAGATCACGGTTCACAGTGATCGCGTCGGTCTTGCGCAAGAAACGCAATTCCTGGGCCTCTACAGCGCTGGTGGAGACGGTGGCGAAGGCGATGGTCTCAAATGCCTTGCGCACAGGCGTAAATGGTCCACCCGTCTTTCCTGCCTTCTGCGTCGCCACGTCTGCCCCGTGACGCAGCAGCAGTTCTTTACAGCCGCCCCCAGCAGGCACCAGGCCAAGGCCAACTTCGACCAGGCCGATATACGATTCGGCGAGGGCACGCGTATGGTTGCAGTGCATGATGATCTCACAGCCACCACCCAGGGCGCGACCGGTCGGGGCCGCAACGACAGGGATAGGACTGTATTTGAGCAACTGATGCGCCCGCTGGAGACCGTTAAGAGCATTTTCCAGCATCTTCCACTCGCCACTCCTGGAACCCATCAGGACCAGTAATACGTTGGCACCTGCTGAGAAGTCCGCCGCCTCGTTTCCAACCACCAGGGCCCGGAACTGCTTCGGACCCTCTTCTACGGCGTAGTGCAACATCTCAATAATGCCTTCGTCGATCGTGTTCATCTTGGTGTGGAACTCGATACACGCCACGCCGTCGCCCAGGTCTATCAACGAGGCCGAACCATTGTCGCGCAGAACCCTGTTGTCGGTCTTGAGCGCTTCAAGAGAGATGCTTCCCTGGGGTTGAGGTACCGGCTTATATTCGCTGCTATGGAAGTCAAAGTATTTACGCTGCCCAACACTACCTGTATAGAAAGTACCCAGTCCATCTGTGGTCACACGACGCACTAAGGCAGGCAATTCGCGATCCTGGAAAACCTTCTCCAGTACCTCTGGATTCTCCAGTAGCACGTCCCATACTTCGAAGCTACCCAGAGCAAAGTTGAAGCCCCAGCGCATCGCTTCATCAATGGCAACGACGCTATCAGCAATCTCTTCGGCAAGATCGGCAGCGTAGATTAACGAATCGGCAGTAGTCTCACGAGCTAACAGGCTGGCACGGTCATCGCCAGATAGGACAGCCAGCATCTGCTGTTTGGGATCACTTAAGTTGCGCGCGACTCCAATAGAAGTAAAGCGCTCTTTGTGCTGCGGTACGTATTCAAATGTCTTGAGGTCCAGTTCAAGGATCATCGATTCGCCGTCAGGACTCTTGATGAGCTTGTAGAAGCCCTGCCCGCTCTTCTCACCAAGCCAGCCACGTTTGACCATCTCGCGTATGACCTCCGGCACGCGGAACACCTCGCGCTGCGGATCGTTAGGAGCGTTCTGATAGAGATTATCGGCCACGTGCATAAGCGTGTCCAGGCCTGATAGATCGGCGGTGCGGAAGACAGCCGATTTGGGACGCCCCATACTTTGTCCCAGGATGGTATCTACTTCGCTAACACTGTACCCTTCGGCAAGCACACGCTGGAAGGTCGACATAAAGCCATAGGTGCCGATGCGGTTGGCGATAAAGTTTGGTGTATCTTTACAAAAGACGACGCCCTTGCCCAGCACTTCGGTGGCGAATTGTTGCATGAACTGCGCCAGTGCCGGATCGGTGTCGGATGTAGGCACTATTTCAAGCAGCTTCATATAACGCACAGGATTGAAAAAGTGCGTGATCAGGAAGTTGCGACAGAAATCCTCACTACGCCCCTCTAGAAGCATGTGAGCGGGCAGACCTGATGTATTAGAGCTGATTATCGTGCCCGGCGTCAACACGGTCTCCAGCTTGCTGTAAAGCGCTTGTTTGATATCCAGGCGCTCTACCACGGCTTCGACGATCCAATCAACATCGGCAAGGTCTTCCAGGTCATCCTCGATGTTGCCTACCGTGACGAGTCGTGCTCCACGCTTGCTGTAGAAAGCTGCGGGTCGGGACTTAAGCGTTTTCTCCAGGCCCGTTCGCGCTACAACGTCGCGGTCCTTCTTTGCATCAGGCGGGACGATATCGAGTAGCAAGCTGAGAATTCCGACGTTCGCGAGATGGGCCGCGATTGCAGCCCCCATGACGCCAGCACCAAGTACTGCTACTTTGCGAATCTGGTACGACATGGTTATGATATCCTCTCGATAAGCGTAGCTACTCCCTGACCGCCACCGACGCAGAGTGTAGCAATACCTAGCGTCTTGTTAGCTGTCTGCAGATCATTGATGAGTGTGGCGATGAGGCGCGCTCCACTACAGCCCAGCGGATGACCCAGAGCGATGGCTCCTCCGTGCGGGTTCAGCTTTTCCTCATCGATCCCCATTACCTGCGCAACCGAGAGCGTCTGCGCAGCAAATGCTTCGTTAATCTCAATAATGTCGATATCGCTGAGATGCAGGCCAGAACGCTGCAAAAGTTTGCGCATAGCCGGTACAGGACCGATCCCCATTACATCGGGCCTGACACCGGCTACGGCCATCGAGCGCACCCTTGCTAGCGGCGTGATGCCAAGATCGCGGGCTCTCTGCGCGGACATCAACACAACGGCGGCGGCTCCGTCGTTGAGCGGACTGGAGTTTCCTGCCGTTACGCTTCCACCCTTAATAAAGGCTGGTTCGAGACTGGCAAGCCTCTCCAACGATGTGTCACGGCGCGGGCCTTCATCGATCTCCATCAAACGCCCGTCAGGCAAGGGTACAGGAACAATTTCTCGCTTAAAGATGCCGTTATCCGTGGCTGCGACGGCGCGCTGGTGACTGCGCAGGGCAAAAGCATCCTGTGCCTCGCGGCTGATTTTATACTCGCGGACCAGGTTCTCGGCGGTAATGCCCATTGGAATATAGCTTGAGTAGCCGTATTCCAGTTCACAGGGTGGATAATAAGGGCTTGTTTTCTCTTCACCTTCACGTGTTTTTATCAGGCGCGGGTTGAAGCTCGGATTAAAGCCTCCCATAGGCACGCGCGACATACTCTCAACGCCGCCAGCGACAATTACTTCTCCCTGGTCAAGCATGATGTTCTGCGCCGCCGTATTAACCGCCGTCAGACTTGATGCACAGAAGCGGTTGATGGTGACGCCACCAGCAGTCTCAGGCAGACCGGCCAGGGCACCAACGAGGCGCGCCAGGTTCATACCCTGTTCGCCCTCGGGGAAGGCACAACCTAAAATAACATCTTCGATCAGTGAGCGGTCCAGTTGTGGTATACGCTCAATAGCGGCTTTGACGGCAACAGCGGCAAGGTCATCGGCACGTACGTCCTTAAGAACACCCTTGTTCGCTCGCCCAATGGGAGTGCGTACTGCACTGACAATGACGGCTTCTGACATGTAAGTATCTCTCTCCTTATCTCTAAGGCTCATCCGTAGGGGTGGGGCTTGCCCCCACCCTCGGGCCCATTGATCGCTGGTCGGTCTGCGGGTGGAGGCAAGGCCCACCCCTACGATTGTGCCCCTCGGATTACAGGTCTGCGGGTGGGGGCAAGCCCCACCCCTACGATTGTACCCCTCGGATTACAGCGGATAACCCTGCTTCTCGACAATAATGGCGGCCAGTTCGCGCTGTGCAGCAACGCCGTTGAACACATAATCGCCGACATAGGTACGAATACGCGCCAACTCTTTTTCTATCCTGTCTGCATCTGTGTTGGTCATGATCAACTGATCCAGATTGCTGCGAATGCGCGAGAAGGCCAGCCAGGTCGCAAGCTGTGCCAGTTTGATATGAGTAGCGCTGTTCTCGTCGCCGCGACGTACAGCCTGGATCGCACGTGCAAGAGCACTATCGATAGCGTACAGGTCGATCATGATACTCGCCAGGTATTCGATAAATTCCTGCTCGTTCTCAAGACCCTGCATGTACTTCATAGCAGCCTTCATGGCGCTATAAATGGTGGCGTCCTTGGCTCTCTCAAGCGCATTGACTGCTCCACGCAGTTCGGCAGGAACTGTTTCGTCTGCACTCTCGATTGCCTGACCGGATTTGACGTGTGCCTCGATCTCAGGGAAGCGAGCCATCAGATCAAGCTTGCCAGCCAGCACACGGCGGAACAACGTGCCAGAAGCAACCATGCGGTTAATTTCGTTCGTACCCTCGAAAATGCGTTGTATACGTGCATCACGATACGCCTTCTCGATTGGATACTCATGCATAAAGCCGTAGCCACCAAAGATCTGTACACCCTCATCTACTGCCAGTGCCAGCACTTCGCTGCCATGTACCTTGGCAAGGGAGGCTTCAATCGCATACTCTTCAATCGATTTGAAGATGATCTCGGTATCTGCGCCCGCGCTGAGTTGCGCCTGTGCAATATTACCAGCAGTGCGGAAAACTTCGCTCTCGGCGGCATAGGTCTCGGCGGCGACGCGTGCTAACTTCTTCTTGATCATTCCGAATTCATGCAGAAACTTGCCGAAAGATTTGCGCTCCGTGGTATAGGTCGCTGCCAGTTTCAAGGCATTGCGTGCACCACCAACTGTGCCAGCGCCAAGTTTCAAACGGCCAATATTCAGAATGTTGAAGGCAATCTTGTATCCTTTATGCAATTCACCCAGTAGATTCTCGACAGGCACAGGCGCATTCTCAAAATAGACCTGGCGCGTAGAGGAACCCTTGATCCCCATCTTGTTCTCTTCAGCTCCGGTTGAAACACCTGGATAGCTAGCCTCAACAATGAAAGCGGAAGGTTTGTTATTACCGATGCGTGCAAAGGCAATCATCAGATCGGCAAAGCCCGCGTTAGAGATCCACTGCTTGGTGCCATTGAGGATGTAGTGTTTGCCATCCGGGGAGAGTTCCGCGCGTGTACTCAGGTTCATTGCGTCCGACCCGACGCCCGGCTCAGTCAGGGCATAAGCAGAGATCCATTCGCCGCTTGCCAGTTTGGGCAAATATTTTTGCTTCTGCTCCTCGGTCCCGTAATAGACAATAGGCAATGTACCTATGGTAGTATGCGCGCCGAAAGCGACGCTAAACGAGGCTTCACGCAGCTCAGAGGCAACCAGTGCGCTGGTGAGCAGGCCCAGTTCGGCCCCCCCATATGCCTCTGGAACATCAATCATCAAGAGGCCCTGCTCACCCGCCTTCTTAACAAGACCGGGCATGAGTCCCGGCTCCTGGCGATCGATCGCGTCTACATGCGGCAGTACTTCACGTGCGATGAAGGTCGACGCCGACTCTTCAATCCAGCGTTGCTCCTCGTCGCGTTTCTCCAGCGTGAATATCTTGTCAGCACTCTCGCTCACAGGCGTGGTGAGGAATGCTGTTCCTTGCTCCGTCGGTTTAATTGTTGTTGACATAGTCTTTGTTTCTCCTTTGAATACGAGAGAATACTCTCTACTGGGGATGACGCTTATCTGGTTACGCGCAATTCGCGGCGCAAGACTTTACCAATTATCGACTTGGGCAGGCTTTCACGGAACTCCAGAAGTTTGGGAACCTTGTACGCTGCCAGTTCTTGCTTACAAAATACGATAATATCCTGCCTGGTCTTCTCCGAAGGCTCGATCCCTGGTTTCAATACAACGAATGCCGCTACCGTCTCGCCGCGATACTCATCAGGAACTCCTACGACAGCGGCCTCCGCTACTGAAGGATGGTGGAACAGGGCTTCTTCTACTTCGCGTGGATAAATGTTGAAGCCACCAGCGATAATCATGTCTTTGGCGCGCTCCACTACATAAAAGTAGCCCTCCGCGTCCATCTTGCCGACATCGCCAGTATGCATCCAGCCATTGATAAAGATAGCTTTACTCTCATCCTCGCGCTGCCAGTAGCCCTTCATAATATTGGGACCCTTCACCACGATCTCGCCCACCTCACCCACAGGCACAGGTTGACCAGTCTGCCGACTGACAATGGCAGCTTCCACGTTTGGTAAGGGCAGACCAATACTCCCATTGCGGCGTTCCTCTGTCAGCGGATTACAATGCGTAACTGGCGATGCTTCACTCAATCCGTAGCCTTCGACGAGCGTTGCACCTGTCATATTCTCGAAGTCCGTCTGCACTTTCGCGGGTAACGGTGCTGCACCGCTAATGCAATATTTAATCGAACGCATCTGATCATTATGCTCACCCGCCTCGCGCATGATAGCAATATACATTGTCGGAATGCCAGGGAACAGCGTGGGCCGGTAACGGCGAATAGCATCTACAACATCCTTCGCCTTAAAACGTGGTATCAGCACCATAGCGGCACCAGCGAGAATAGAAAGATTCATGCCGACCGTCAGACCATACGAATGGAAGAAAGGAGCTGCACAGAGCGAGATCTCTTTGCCCTTTATAGCTTTAGGTGTCCAATAGCGTGTCTGCATGGCATTGGCAAGCAGGTTACGATGCGTCAACATCGCCCCCTTGGCCAGTCCTGTTGTACCACCCGTATACTGGAGCGCTGCCAGGTCATCGCCAGTGACCTGTACTGGCAGGTTGAACGCTTCTATACTCCCTTTGTGTGTTGTTAAAAAGCTGCGTACCGTATGCAGCGTTGGATCGCTCTTCAGTTCCTTCTCGCTAAGCTGGTTTTCGGGGAGCTTGACTCCGCGCTGGCTCAGTGGATAAAGGACACGCAGCAGGGGAGGCAAAAAGTCAGCCGGACTGGTAACAATGACATGCTCCAATACGGTCTGCGGACGAATGTCACGTACCAGGGGATAGAATGTATCGAGCATAACGATGGCACTCGCGCCGGCATCTTTTAGCTGGTGCTGCAGTTCTCGTTCGGTATAGATAGGATTGGTAGGAACAACCACGGCTCCTGCCCTGAGAGCACCATAAAAAGCAATTGGATATTGCGGGATATTAGGCAGCGCGACCGCGACACGATCCCCCTTTTTCACACCAAGTTTCTGCAGACCAATAGCAAAGCGATTTGCCAGAGTCGAAAGTTGGGCATACGTGATTTTGTTCCCATAATAGATCAAGGCGATATTGTTTGGATAACGACGCGCAGCGTTATCGAGGAGCCAGGTCAATGGACGATCTGGAATATCAAGATTAGCAGGAACACCCTCTTCATAATGACGTAGCCAGGGACGGGAGGCTAATAGTTCTTCACTTATTTGCTCCGCTCGCGTATTAATGAGAGATGGGTCAGACATGTAGTAATACCTCCTCTCCGTGGCAGCGCCCATCGCAGGCACCGCAAGGCGACCTCTCTGTCACCATTTCAAGCAACAAAACAACCCACTGACCCAATTATATGCCACCTGGTCAGATATAACTACGTTGCCAGCTAACAAATTTTGCGGCATAATATGCAGGTAGCTAACACTATGATATAGTATTAAAGAATAATTCGAGGGTACTCTCTCGTGGAAACTCAGTTTAAAACGAAACAGGTCTCAAATTTCTCACAGCTAGTAATGCAGTTTCGGCAAGAACGAGGTATGTCGCAGGGACAACTTGCACAGGCCACACGTCTATCGCGCACCTATGTCTATCATCTTGAAACAGGACAGCGTGCAAATCCATCGACCACCGTTGTGCAAAATATTGTACGCGCACTGGAGCTAACATCCGACAAACGCAACCGCCTCTATGAAGCCTATACAATGCTTACAGGACTGCATATCGATTCTGAGCAGTTTGAGAGCACCTTGCTCGACATGGGAGAACTGGCAAGTTTGCTGGTTCATAACACTTCGTATCCCGCGCACTCACTGGACCGGCTCTGGTTCCTGCACTCCTGGAACGAAGCCGCGATCACACTATTTGAGATGCGGGAAGAGTTGCAAAAGGGGGAGAAACTGCATCTGCTCGAACTGGTCTTCGATCCACGCAGGCATCGCCGTTTTCACGGCTG
>WNFY01001408.1_pt1 | contig 30511 bp, 24 predicted proteins | sample 5400091 | NCBI WGS metagenome assembly WNFY01 (sample SAMN13153364, study PRJNA577476) | soil metagenome | isolation source: 60 cm soil or saprolite under grassland replicate 1 | place: USA:California | collected 2016-06-15 | reverse complement strand
CGACCGGGGGCGGGGCGGACTCGCTCGCCCGGGGGACGTGGCCGCTTCTGCAGCGGGGCGATACCGCGTCGCCGCGCGGCGCGACGGTCGGCGTGCGGTACATGTTTCACGAGGTGGCGCACGGCCTTTCGCTCGACAGCGGCACGGTCGACGTGAGGGAGACCGCTCGCGCCTTCACGCTCGTCGCGCGTGGCTCCGGACACGAGACGATGGCCGCGGGCCGCGTGGCGCTCGCGGCGTCGTTCGACGCGGTGGCGCTCGAGCCGGACACCGCATCCTGCCAGCCGAGACTATGACGCTCCGGGTCGGGCTGATCGGCACGGGGTTCGCGCGCCGGGTGCAAGTCCCGGCGCTGCGCCTGGTGCCCGGCGTCGCGGTGACCGCCATCGCGAGCGGCAGCTTGGAGCGCGCTCGGGAGGTCGCCCGAGAATTCGGCATTCCCAGCGCCTTCGGCAGCGGTGAGGCGCTCGCCCGCGCTCCCGAGGTCGACTTCGTCATCGTATCCTCGACGCCTGACGCCCACGCGCGTCACACGATCGCGGCGCTGGAGGCGGGGAAGCACGTGTTGTGTGAGAAGCCGATGGCCCTCACGGTCCGGGAGGCGGAGCAGATGCTCGAGGTCGCGGAGCGGAGCCGCGGCCTGGCCCGCATCGACCACGAGCTGCGCTACGAGCCGAATCGGCGCAAGGTGCGGCAGCTGATCCAGCTCGGTACCATCGGCCCGGTGCTCCATCTCGAGCTCCTGCTCAGGCCGTACGTGCGCGGCGACGGCAGACCGCAGGCGTTCGATGCTCCCTGGAGCTGGTGGTACGATGCCGCGAGAGGCGGCGGCATCTTGGGGGCGGTCGGGTCGCACCTCATCGACCTGTGCCGCTTCTGGACCGGCAGTGAGGTCGTCGAAGTCAGCGGCCGAGCAGCCACGTTCGTTCCCACACGCTACGACGCGGAGCGGGTGCGGCGCGCCGTCACCGCGGACGAATACGCGAGCTTCGTGATGCGGCTCGCGAGCGGTGCAGTAGCCACGATCACGCTCACCACGGTGGCGGCGCATGGCCCCGGGCATTTCGCCCAGATCACGGGACGCGACGGCACCCTCGTGTTGACGGGCGAGACGACGCTCGAAGTCGGCCGTCCCGGAGGGTCGCTCGAAGATACCAGCGTCCCCGACGATCTGTGGGAGCAGACGGCTCCCAACAACATGTGGGCCCGCTCGTTCGTGCGGTTGATGCGGGACGTGGTCGCCGTGCTCGACGGCCGGCCCGCCGCGGGAGAGCCTGCCACGTTCTACGACGGCCTCGCCGTGCAGCGTGTCATGGACGCCGTGCGCGACGGGCGGGGCGCGCGGTTAGATTGACCTGCGTGGAACAGACCTATTTCCGACGCGGCTTCGGTCTCAAGGGCGACATCGAAGGGGCGCTCGCGGCAGACTATCACAGCCGCGTGGTGGATCGCATCCGCGCCCAGGGCTACGTCCTCGCCGTCGGCGACCTGACCTTCAAGCTCGCGCGCGAGTTCGGGTTCTGCTACGGCGTGGACCGCGCCGTCGAGTACGCCTACGAGACCCGCACCAAGTTTCCCGAGCGCCGTGTGTTCCTGGTCGGCGAAATCATCCACAATCCCCACGTCAACCAGAAGCTGCAGGCCATGGGCGTCGAGTTCCTGCAGCGGCCCGACGACGGTGAGTTCGCCTTCCGCGGGATCACCCCGGCGGACGTCGTCATTCTCCCGGCGTTCGGGGTCACCGTGAAGGATTTCGAGCGGCTGCGCGCGGTGGGGTGCGTCCTGGTGGACACGACGTGCGGATCGGTGCTCAACGTGTGGAAGCGCGTGGACTCCTACGCGAAGGACGGCTTCACCGCCGTGATCCACGGCAAGTACTACCACGAGGAGACCAAGGCCACCTCCAGCCAGGTCACCAAATACGCAGGCGGCCAATACCTGGTCGTGCGCGATATGGCTGAAGCGCGCGAAGTCTGCGGGTACGTGGAGGGAGCAGGGAGCAGGGAGCGGTTCCTTGGTCTCTTCGCGGACAAGTTGTCGCCCGGGTTCGATCCGGACCGCGACCTGGTCCGCATCGGCGTGGCCAACCAGACCACTATGCTCTCCGGGGAGTCGCTCGCCATCGCGGCCGAGATCCGGCGCAGCATGGCGAAGCGGTACGGTGAAACGGCGCTACCCGAGCACTTCCGGACGTTCGACACGATCTGCTCCGCCACCCAGGACCGTCAGGATGCGGTCCTGAAGCTCATCGCCGACCCGCTCGACCTCATGGTGGTGATCGGGGGGTACAACTCGAGCAACACGACGCACCTCGCCGCCATCTGCCACGACAAGGCGCCGACCTACCACATCGAAGATGCCAGCTGCATCGACCCGGTGGCGGGGACGATCCGGTTCCGCCCCGTGGGGGCTACGGAGGAGCGGTGTGTGACCGGGTGGCTCTCCGCGGGGCCGCTGACGGTGGGTGTGACGGCGGGCGCATCGACGCCGAACAACAAAATCGGGGAAACGGTCGAGCGCATCGCGGCGTCGCGGGGGGTGTCGCTGCTTCGGTAAATCTTCGCCATATTTCAGCATGTCGTTGTCCGGTTTTCATCCCGCCATTGAGCGCTGGTTCGAGTCCCGCTTCCGCGAGCCGACCGAGCCGCAGCAGCGCGCGTGGCCGGTCGTCCAGGCCGGCCGGAACGCTCTGATCGCCGCCCCTACGGGCTCGGGTAAGACGTTCGCGGCCTTCCTGGCCGCCATCGACTCGCTCTTGCGTCAAGGTCTCGACGGCACGCTCGCCGACGGGACGCAGGTGGTGTACGTCTCGCCGCTCAAGGCGCTCTCCAACGACGTCCAGAAGAACTTGGCGGAGCCGCTCGCCGAGATCCGCCGCACCCTGGAAGCATTGTGCCTGCCGGATGTGGAGATCCGCACGCTGGTGCGGACCGGCGACACGCCTGGGGCGGAGCGCCAGGAGATGGTACGGCGACCCCCGCACATCCTCGTTACCACTCCCGAGTCGCTCTATCTCATCCTCACGTCCGAGCGCGCCCGCGAGATGCTGCGCGGCGTGCGCACGGTGATCGTGGACGAGATCCACGCCGTGGCGCGCGACAAGCGGGGGAGCCACTTGGCGCTGTCGCTCGAGCGGCTGGAGCACCTCGCCGGCCGCCCGCTCCAGCGCATCGGGTTGTCGGCGACGCAGAAACCGATCGAGGACATCGCCGCTTTCCTGTCTGGCACCCGGCACACGACACCTGAGACCAGCATTATCGACGCGGGACACACGCGCACACTCGATCTGGCGATCGAGATTCCCTCCTCGCCGCTCGAGGCGGTCATGGCGGCCGAGGTATGGGAGGAGATCTACGAGCGCCTGGTGCAGCTGATCCTCGAGCATCGTACGACGCTGGTGTTCGTGAACACGCGCCGGCTGGCGGAGCGGCTGACGCTGCACCTCTCCGAGCGTCTGGGCGTGGACCAGGTGACGTCGCACCACGGCAGCCTCTCCAAAGAAAAGCGCCTCGATGCCGAGACCCGGCTCAAGGAAGGGAAGCTCAAGGCGCTGGTCGCGACCGCGTCGCTCGAGCTGGGGATCGACATCGGTGCCGTGGACCTCGTTTGTCAGATCGGGTCCACCCGCTCGATCGCGACGCTGCTGCAGCGCGTGGGTCGCTCGGGACACCACCTCGCTGCCGTGCCCAAGGGTCGCCTGTTCCCGCTGTCGCGCGACGAGCTGATCGAGTGCGCGGCGTTGGTGCGGGCCGCCCGGGAGCGCCAGCTCGACCGCTTGATCATCCCGGCGCACCCGCTCGACATCCTGGCGCAGCAGATCGTGGCGGCGGTAGCGTGCGAGGAGTGGCAGGAGGACGCGTTGTTCGACCTGGTGCGGGGGGCGTACCCGTACCGCGACGTTTCGCGCAAGGATTTCGACGCCGTTGTACAGATGCTGGCCGAGGGATTCACGACGCGGCGGGGGCGGCGCGGCGCGTACGTCCACTACGATGGCGTGAATCGCCGGCTGCGTGCGCGGCGCGGCGCCCGGCTCGCCGCACTCACGTCGGGCGGGGCGATTCCGGACATCGGCGACTACCGCGTGATCCTCGAGCCCACGGAGACGTTCGTTGGAACGCTCAACGAAGATTTCGCCATCGAGAGCATGCCGGGCGACATCTTCCAGCTGGGCAACCGCTCCTATCTGATCCAAAGAATCGAGTCGGGCCAGGTGCGCGTCGTAGACGCCCAGGGCCAGCCCCCGTCGATCCCGTTCTGGCTGGGCGAGGCGCCGGGTCGCACGCCGGAGCTGTCGCAGGAGGTTTCCCGGCTGCGCCGGGACGTCGACGGTCGGCTGGGGGATCTCCGCGAAGCGACCACTTGGCTCGCCGGCGCGATCCCCGGCGTCGCCGAGCCCGCGGCCCGGCAGGTGGTCGAGTATCTCGAAGCCTCGAAGAAGATCTTGGGGGTCATCCCGACGCAGGAGACCCTCGTGCTGGAGCGCTTCTTCGATGAGGCGGGCGGGATGCAGCTCGTGTTGCACGCGCCGTTCGGGAGTCGGGTGAACCGCGCGTGGGGACTCGCGCTCCGCAAGCGGTTCTGCCGCAGCTTCAACTTCGAGCTCCAGGCCGCCGCCACCGAGGACGCGATCGTCCTGTCGCTCGGCCCTCAGCACAGCTTCCCGCTCGAGGACGTGTTCCAATACTTGAAGCCCGACACGGCGGAGCACCTGTTGGTGCAGGCGATGCTCGACGCGCCGATGTTCGGCTCGCGCTGGCGCTGGAACGCGACCCGCGCGCTCGCCGTGCTGCGCGCGCGCGGCGGGAAGAAGGTCCCGACGCCGCTCCAGCGCATGGATGCGGAGGACCTGGTCGCCGCCGTGTTCCCCGACCAGCTCGCGTGTCCCGAGAACCTCGTGGGAGACCGGGAAATTCCCGACCACCCGCTGGTGCAGCAGACCATCGCCGATTGTCTGCTCGAAGCGATGGACTTCCCCGGTCTGAGGCGCGTCCTCGAGGGGATGGCGGCGGGACGGTTCACCCTCGTGGCGCGCGACACGACGGAGCCGTCGCCGCTCGCGCACGAGGTGATCAATGCCAAGCCGTATGCCTTCCTCGATGACGCGCCGCTGGAAGAGCGCCGCACCCAGGCGGTGATCACACGTCGCGGCCTCGACGTGAAGACCGCGGAGGAGCTCGGGAAGCTCGATCAGGCGGCGATCGATCGGGTGAAGGAAGAAGCCTGGCCCGACGTCGATTCCGCCGACGAGCTGCACGATGCGTTGCTCGTCATGGGGGCCATTCCGAACGCGGAAGTCGGAACGCGGAACGCGGAACAGCAAGCGTATTTCGAGGAGCTGGCGAGAGCTGGACGAGCGGGGATGCTGTTGCACGACCCGCGGCTGTGCGTGGCCGCCGAGCGGCTGCCGATGCTGGAGGCGGTGTTCCCGGGTGTTCGGTGCGAGCCGCCGCTCATGGTGCCCGACCGCGATCGCGCCAAGGCGTGGACGCGCGAGGACGCGGTGCGCGAGCTAGTGCGGGGGCGGCTCGAGGCGGTGGGTCCCACGACGGCCGCCGACGTCGCAACCTCCCTGGGCTTGGCCCTCGCGGACGTGGACTTCGCGCTCGGCGCGCTCGAGCACGAAGGGTTTGTGCTGCGCGGCCGGTTCACTCCCGCCGTCGCCGAGCTCGAGTGGTGCGAGCGGCGCCTGCTCGCCCGCATCCACCGCTACACGCTCGACCGGCTGCGACAGGAGATCGAGCCGGTCACCGCGGCCGACTTCATGCGGTTCCAGTTGCGGTGGCAGCGTGTCGCCTCCGACGCGCGCGCCGAGGGGCCGGAGGGGCTCGGGGCAGTGCTCGAGCTGCTCGATGGATACGAGGCGCCGGCGGGCGCGTGGGAGGCGGACGTGCTCCCCGCCCGGCTGGGCGACTACGATCCCCTGTGGCTCGACGGCCTGTGTCTTTCGGGGGAGATCGCCTGGGGGCGGCTGTCGCCGGTTGCGCCGTCGAGCGGGGGCGGCCACAAGGCGGGCCCGATCCGCACGACGCCGATTGCGCTGTTTCGCAGGGAGCGGGGAACGGTTTGGCAGTCCCTGACGGTGCAGGCCGATCCAGCGCACCTCCCGCTCTCGCATTCGGCCCAGGCCGTCCTCGAGGCGCTCGACGAGCGGGGCGCGTCGTTCTTCGGCGACCTCGTGAACGCGAGCGGACTGCTGCGCACCGAAGTGGAGAAGGGACTGGGTGAGCTGGTCGCCTGGGGGCTCGTGACCTCGGACAGCTTCGCCGGGCTGCGCGCACTGCTCGTGCCGTCCGATCGGCGCCGCCCCATCGGGGGGTTCCGGCGGCGAAGGGCTGTGGCGCCGTTCGGCGTCGGGACGGCGGGGCGGTGGTCGCGCGTGCGGCGCCCGGGGGGGGCGCCGCTGCCGGAAGAGGCCGTCGCGGAAGCGGTGGCGCGGCAGCTGCTGCGCCGCTACGGTGTGGTGTTCCGGCGGCTCGTGACGCGCGAGACGCTGCTCACGCCGTGGCGCGACATCCTGCGGGTGTACCGGCGGCTCGAGGCGCGCGGCGAGATTCGCGGCGGGCGCTTCGTGGGCGGGTTTTCGGGGGAGCAGTACGCGCTGCCGGAAGCAGTGGGCTTGCTCCGCAGCGTGCGGCGTGAGGAGCTGCGCGGAGAGCTGGTGGCCGTGAGTGGCGCCGACCCGCTCAACCTGGTGGGAATTGTGACGCCAGGAGACGTGGTCGCCGGGGTTGCGACGAATCGCATCCTGTTTCGAGACGGGATCCCGGTCGCGCTCAGAGAGGGAGCTGGGGGCGGGGAGCGGTACCTGGTGGAGGTCACACCGGACGAACGGGAGCGGCTCAAGTCCGCGCTGGTGCGGGGGCGTGTGGCTCCGCTCGTGCGGACGTATCTCGGAAAGAGCCGCCTTCAACCCCGGCCGGCCGCCGCGGGCGACTAGTAGTTGACGAAGGTGATCGCCTGCCGGATCACCGCGCGCACCGGCCGACCGTTACTGCGCGCAGGGCGATAGACCGAGCCGCGCACCACGCGCAGCACCTCCTCGTCGAACGCGTGGTTTGGACTCTGCACGACCTTCGCCGACCCGGTCTCGACGTGCCCGGTCGCATCGAGCGCCGCTTCCACCAGCACCGTGCCGTCGACCCGCAGGGCCTGCATCTCGGGCGGATAGCGGATCTGGGGATGGGAGATGAGCGCCGGCTGCTCGTCCACGGCGCCGACCGTCGTCGGCGCGGGCATGGCGGCGCTGGGCGGTTTGGCGCGACGGCGGTTGAGCCGGACCGAGTCCGCCAGGCGGCGTAAGAAGGGTGCGAGGTCCACGCCGCGGACGATGAGGCTCTGGTACAGTGCGAGGCCGTCTCCCAGATCGCCGCGCGCGGCACTGTCCCGCCCTGCGCGCGACGCGGCGATGCCGCGCACCAGCAGCCCGTAGGCCCGCTCTCCGTCGGTCGGATGCGTCAGTTCCGAATCGAGCGCGATCTCGAGCAGCGCGAGCGCGCTGTCGGGACGGCCGGCCCCGAGCTGGCGGCGGGCTGTTCCCACCAGCTCCGGTGCGCTCAAGCGGGGCAGCCGCACCTCCACCGCCATCTGGACCATCACCCGCACGGCGGCGCCCTTGAGCCGGCCGGCGGAGAACTGGGACGACAGCATCATCTGTTTCACGGGTTCGATCAGCCCCGAGTCCGGCGTCGACAAGACTTCCAGGGAGGCCGGCTCCGCCCGCCCGGTCGTATCGATGATCGCCGCTACCTGGACCAACCCCTGGACATGCCGCCGCAGCAGGCTGTGTGGGTAGTCCACGGGCGGCCCCGACAAACGTCGCGGCGACTCGTCCACGCGTCCTGAGACGTAGAAGACGCCCCTGCGGACGGCCGCCTGCTTCTCCCGTTGGAACAGCTGGGCCACATCGGGTGAAAGCCGCTCGAGCCCCTTGACGTCTAGGCTTGAGTCGAGCGCCAGCGCCTGCCGGAAGGCGGCGCCAGCGGAGTCCTCGTGGCCGCGGAGGAATTGCACGATCCCGTCCCACACCAGCGCATTCTTGCGCTCGGCGGGCGCGGCGTGGGCGGCGGTATCGAGCGCCTCGCGCAGCAGGGCCGCGGCGCTGTCCAAATGGTTGGCCGCGAGCTGCGCGCGGGCAGAGTCGAGCAGTTGAGTGGCACGCGACTGGCCGGAGAGAGGCGCCGCACAGAGCCCGAGCAGCGAGGCGACGGCCAGCAACCGTCTCATGGCCGCGTCAGATCGACGCTGACCACCGGCAGGTCCCAGTGCGCGGCGAGGATCTCGAAGCGCCGCTGCTCTTCGCGCCGAAACGTCTCCTGGTCGGGGAACAGACGCTTCGACTCCGCTTCGGGGAACGGCTCGTGCGGCGACGCCGCGTTCTTCCACACGATCGTAACGCGATAGTCCCAGCGGCCGTCCTCGGTCCCGTGAAACCGCGGCGCCTCCGCGGTGACCCGCTGGATGTGCCCCAGCTCGATCTCGCGCTTCAACACCGGGAAGTGGTTCTTCTTGAAGAGCCGGATGAACTCGTCGGCGAAGCCCCAGCGGGTCTTGTAGTAGTACTCCACGACGAATGGCTCACTTGCCCCCGCGGGCGGCGCCTGGGCAGCGCCGGCAACCGGCACTGCCAAGCACACCGCGAGTATCGAACCACGCACCATGTTTCCCTCCTCTGCGGTTGATCAGCGCCGCGACAGACTGGTCCACGCATGCCCGACCAGCCGACGCAGCATGCCCGATCGCCCGGCTCGGGCGGTCGACTTGAGGTGCACGTCGGGCAACACCCTGTCGAAGCCGGCCGCGCGATCGGCGCGGTTGCGGTACCAAGCGACCCGCCCGAAGACGCGCACCCCCCAGTAGAGGATGTACTTCACCGGCGCGCTCACGCCGAGCACGCCCATGGCTTCGAGAAAGATCGCATCGGCGGTGGGGCGCCGGCGGTCCTGCGCCCAGTACAGCCAATCGTGGATCACGGCCGCGTTGCCGTAGCGACCCCACTTCGGCAGGATGACCCAGAACGGACGGGGGATCGTGGCGAAGTCCGTCTGAAACCCGATCGCCACGTCGATGCGGTCGCCGCTGCCCTCGGCCCACACCTCGTAACCGAAGTCCCGCATGATCACCCACGTGTCCCCGTCGGCCAGAGGGGAGACGAGCAGGATGTCGGTGAACCGGCTCACGCCGTCGGCTGCTTCAGCTTGTCGAAGTAGAGCTTGCGCACCTTGGCCACCTTGGGCGCGATCACCGCGCGGCAGTAGCCCTGGTTCGGGTTGCGGCGATAGTAGTCGCGGTGGTACTGCTCGGCGGGATAGAAGGCGTCGAGCGGTTTCACCTCGGTCACGATCGGGTCGTCCCACACGTGCTCCGCCTCGAGCTCCCGGATGACCTTCTCGGTCACGGCCTTCTGCTCCGGCGTGTGATAGAAGACGGCCGAGCGGTACTGCGTGCCGACGTCCCCGCCCTGGCGGTTGAGGGTGGTCGGGTCGTGGATCGTGAAGAAGATGTGGAGCAGGTCGTCGAACGAGACGACGGTGGGGTCGAAGGTAATCTGCACGACTTCGGCGTGACCGGTGGTACCGGTGCAGACGTCCTCGTACGACGGGTTCGCGACGCGGCCGCCCGAGTAGCCCGACTGAACCTTCTCGACTCCCTTCAAGTCCTGGAAGGCGGCTTCGAGGCACCAGAAGCACCCGCCGGCCAGGGTGGCGACTTCGGGTTTCACCATGGTCGAAAGCTAACCCATCGCGGCCTGGCGCTTCAAAACGCCCAGCCAAAAAGGAATCGCAACGTCACACCGCCGTAGTGGCGGCCGGGTGTGGTGCCGCCAATCGTTCCCACGACCCCGCCCCCGAAATCCGTGAAGAAGCCTGCCCCGCTGTCGGGCCACAGCTCGGATCCGAACAAGGCCGCCCATTCCACCTTGGCCTCACCCGGCCCGTTGCGCCCGAAGAGGCGGGTGATGCCGCCGCTCAAGTAGGTCACGGCCTCGTGATCGGGCGGAGGCGGCGTGAAGGGATTGGGCAGATGCACCTGCAGGTGGGCACCCGCGCCTCCCCCGCCGGCCGCAATCCCTAGGGCGAGCGGCACGCGCCGCAGTCGCTCGACGAAGGCGACGGCCGTGCCGTACCCCGTCACGTCGGACCAGCCAAACGCGAACGCGCTGCGCGCAGGGCGGACCTCCCGGAGCTGCGCCGGGACGGGGTGCGCGACCGTCAGGGCGAGGACGGCAATCCGGAACGTCCGCATGGAGGAGTTTTACCCCCAATCCTTAGACTCGGGCGCGAGGCGGCGAAACATCTTCAAGAAGGCGTATGGTGAGTCGAGATGCGGGATGCGAGATGCGTGATGGGTGGTGATGGGACGCATCCCGCTTCCCGCATCCCGCATCCCGTCCAGTCTCAGTCCCGCCGCCTCCTCCGCCAGCACGTTCACCGTCCCATCGTCCTTGGCGAGCTTGCCGCGCACCCACAGCAACGGCTCGCCGCGAACCGCCGTCCGGTGCCGCTCGTACACGTCGGGTCGCACGATCACGTTCACCATCCCCGCCTCATCCTCGAGCAGCACGAAGATGAATCCCTTCGCCGTCTCAGGCCGCTGGCGCGCGACCACCAGCCCGGCGACTTCGACCCACGCGCCGTGCGCGAGCTGGGGGAGCGCGTCGCTCTGGACCACACCCGGGGGCAGCGCCCCGCGGAGCAGCGAGAGCGGATGGCCGCTCGCGGCGAACCCCAGGACGTCATACTCGGCGAGCAGCCGCTCGGCCGCATCGAGGCCGCCGAATCGGAGTCCCTCGTGAGGATGATTGATTGCCAGCTCGAGCTGGCACCGTCCGCGCGCGTCCACACCGTGCACCGCTTCCGGTGGAAGCCACAGCCCCACCTGCCAGAGGAGCTCGCGCCGGGTGAGCCCGAAGCCGTCGCATCCCCCCACCCACACGAGATGCTCGATCGCGGTGCGCTTGAGCTTGGGCGGCGCGCGGCGCACGCAGTCGCCGACGCTCGCGTACGGCCCACGCTGCTCTCGCTCGATCACGACAGCCGTCGCCGTCTCCTCGCTCCAATCTCGAATGAACCCGAGCCCCACTCTCACTGCATCGGAATGAACCGCTCCCGGCTCCCCGCTCCCTGCTCCTTTTTCTATCGCGCACCACACGTCACTCAGATTCACATCCGGCAGCCGGATCTCGACGCCGTTGCGCTGGGCGTCGCGTCCCAGGGCGTCGAGTGAATAGAACCCCATCGGCTGGTTGTTGAAGAGGGCGCAATAATACTCGGCCGGGTGATAATGCCTGAGCCACGCCGACTGGTAGGCGAGCAGGCCGAACGCGGCGGCGTGCGACTTGGGGAAGCCGAACTCGGAGAACGCGATCACCTGAGTGAACACGCGTTGGGCAGTCGCTTCGGGGACGCCGCGCGCCGCCGCGCCGTCCTTGAACTCCTCCCAGAACCCCGCCATCAGCTCGCGGCTGCGCCGCCGGCTCATGGCCCGCCGCAGCGCCTCTGCCTGGCCGGCGCTGAAGCCCGCGAGCGCCTGGCACACCTGCAGCACCTGGTCCTGATAGAGGATCACCCCCAACGTCTCCGCGAGCGCTTCCTTGAGCAGTGGATGATCGAGCGGCGGCTCGTAGGCGCGACCCGCGGCCCGGGCGCGGCGCTGCTCTTCGCGGCGGCGCACGTACGGGTTCACCGCGCCGCCCACGATCGGGCCGGGCCGCACGATCGCGACTTCGACCGCCAGGTCTTCGAGATTCTTGGGCCGGGTGCGACGGATCATCTGAATCTGCGCCCGGCTCTCGATCTGGAACAGCCCCACCGTGTCGCCGCGGCAGATGCGGTCGTACACCGCGGGGTCGTCGAAGTCGATGCGCGAGAGATCGGGTGGCTTTCCCTGCCGCACGGCGACCCGCTCGACGCACTCTTCGACGAGCGACAGCATGCCGAGCGCCAGGAAGTCGATCTTGACGAAGCGCGCGTCGTCGCAGGAATCTTTGTCCCACTGGCACACCACGCGGTCTTCCATGGCGGCGCGCTCGAGCGGCACGATCTCCACGAGCGGCCGGCTCGAGATGACCATCCCGCCCACGTGCTGGGAAATGTGCCGCGGCAGCCCCGCGATCTCCTCGGCGAGCTCGCACAGCTCTTTCCAGAGCGGCGCGCTCCTGCGCCCGGCGAATCCGGGAAGCTGGTCCAATTCGTCCGCCAGTCCGCCGGACCGCCGGTCCGCCAGTTTCGCGACTTGCTCGATCTCGCCGGGCGGCAGATCCAGCGCCTTGCCGATTTCGCGCACCGTCGAGCGCAGGCGGTAGGTGGGGAACGAGCAGACGAGCCCGACGTGCTCGTCGCCGTACCGCTTGTAGACCCGTCGGATCAGCTCTTCGCGGATCTCGCGCGGGAAATCGAGGTCGATGTCCGGCACCGAGGCGAGCGACTCGTTCAGGAACCGCCCGATGAAAAGCCGGGTGGCGACCGGATCGATGTGCGAGAGGCCGAGCAGGTAGCACACGACGGAGGAGACCGACGAGCCGCGGCCGCGACCGGGCAGCAGGCCGCCCTGCGCCCGCCGCGAGCCGCGCCGCACGTCGGCGGCGACCTCGCGCGCCAGGTCGAACAGATCGTGATAGACGAGGAAGAACCCGCTGAGCCCATGGTGCTCGACGAGCCGCAGCTCCTCGGCGAGCCGCCGTTCCGCCTCGCCGCGGTGCTCGGAGCCTGCCGAGTAGCGCTCCTCGAGGCGCGCGCGGCACAGCTCGGCGAGCGCCCGCGGGGCGGGCGCGCGCTCGGCGCCATGGAAGTCGGGAAACCGATATCCCAGATCCCGCGTGAGATCGAACCCCCGGCAGCGCTTCGCCAGGGCCAGAGTATTAGCGACAGCATCTGGACAGTCACGAAACAGCGCTTCGATCTCTTCTGGTGGGCGCAGGAAGAACTCGCTGTTCGCATGACGCACGTCGTGCGAGCCGTCGAGCGTCGTGCGGTGCCGGATCGCCACCAGCACGTCGTGCAGCCGATGCCGCTCGCGCGTGTGGTAGTGCACGTTGCCAGACGCTACGACGCTCAGTCGTACGTTAGCGGCGATGTCGATCAGCGCGCGGGTGAGCGCCCGATCACCTCGGACGTAGTTTCGCTGCAGCTCGACGAAGAAGCGATCGGGGCCGAATACCGCACGGCACCGCTCGGCGAAGCGACGGGCCGCGGCCGGGCCGTCGCGACGCAGCACCCGCGGCAGCAGCCCGTTCCGGCATCCCGACAGCACGATGAGCCCGGCGTGCCGCGCTTCGAGCGCGGCGAACTCGAGCCGCGGATCGCGCCGGTCTGCACGGCCGAGATGAGCTTCCGAAATCAGCCGGCAGAGGTTCGCGTACCCCTCAGGCGTCTCCGCGAGAATCGTCACGTGAGAACCGTCGAGCAGGGTCAGCTCCGCACCGGTGATCGCCTGGAGACCGAGCTGTTTCGCTTCTTGCGCGAACGCCATCGAGCCGTACAGCCCATTGTGGTCGGTGAGCGCGAGCGCGGGGTAGCCGAGCTGCGACGCGGTAAGCGCGAGCTGCTCGGGGAGAGAGGCGCCGTCGAGAAACGAGAATGCGGAGTGGCAGTGGAGCTCGATATACATAAAATGCGGAGTGCGGAATGCGGAATAGAAGGGAAGTCTTCGATGCCGTGTTCCGACCACCGCAGTTCCTAAGGTTTTTGCACGAACCACTCCTGAGTCACGAGATCCATGAACAGCACCAGCCGTGCCCCGCCGTAGAGAAGCACTTCGTAGTACGTGCGTGTAATGGGTTCTCTCCACCACTCATCATCGATCCGCCATGTTTCCCGGACAGCTTCAATCGTCACCGGCTCTCGCACATCACTATTCCGCACTCCGCATTCCGCACTCCGCATTCCGATCTTTGCCGGCGATCCGCAGGCGTCGAGCTCCACCACCGCAGGCTGGGGAACGTTTACGGCTCGAAGTCTGTCCGGTCCATTCCGCATTCCGCACTCCGCATTCCGCACTAGGCTTCAAAGTCGATCAACGCGTACCGCCGCTCGGGGAGACGCGACCATGGTTGCACTTCGATGACGTGGTACAGCATCGGCCGTTTGATCCGCAGCGCGATCTCCCGGGCGGCGCTCTGGAGCGCACGCCGCCGCCCGGCGCGAGCCGCGGCGCTCGCATCACGCGCGAACAGCTGCAGCTCCGCGGTACCCGGTGCGAAAGCGGTGAACTCGACGACCAGTCGCTCCACCGCTCCGGCGGGCGGCGAACGCTCGAGCTGTGTCTTGAGCGGCGCTGCGATGCGCTCCCGCGTCGCGGATGGGTCTTTGAGGGTCGTGGTCACGAGCCATGAGGCGCCGTGCTCGAGCTCGGCGCGCACTCGAACGACCTGCACGCGCCATCCGCTGCGGCGCGGATCTCCGAGCGCGCGGTCGACGAGTTTGTCCAATGCGTGTGCGAGCAGGTCCCGCTCGCCGACCGGAGTGAAAAACGTGAGGGCGGCCACGATCGGCTCGGGCGCTACCCGCCCCACCACCGGCTCCGACACGAGCCCTGCCGCGAGCCGCCACAGCCGCCGGCCGGCGCGGCCGAATTGCGACACGACGGCTTCCTCCGGAAGCGCCACGAGCGCGCCCAGCGTCTTGACGCCGAGTTGCAGCAGCCGGCGATGCGTGTCGGGGTCGAGCGGGAGCACGGCGAGCGGCTGCGAGGCGAGAAATTTCCCCTCCTCCCCGGACGGCACAATGACGGCATGACCCGGTCGCGCGCGAGTAGCGGCGACCCAGGAGACGAATTTTCCGCGACCCCACCCCACCCGCAGTGCGGAATGCGGAGTGCGGAATGCGGAGTGTACGCGGGAGGTTCGTGGGGCGAACGACTCTTTACTGAAATTCCGCATTCCACATTCCGCACTCCGCACTTGTATTGCTTCAACAATCTTCTCCGGAGCCCCGTACAGCCTTTCCAAGCCGTCTGTTCCCACGTACGCCCGCCCCAGCTCCACGGGCTCGACAACGGGGCTCACGGTGACGAGCGCCGCGACGAGCCGCGAAAACTGCTCGTCGTAATGCACCGGGTCGGGCTCGCACAGCTTGAGCGCGGGACAGAGCCCGATCGCCTGGCTCACGGTCATCCCCGGCTTCACGCCCGCGCGCCGGGCGAGCGGCGCGACCTGCCACACCCGGGGGGTACGGGTGGTGTCGGGGGCGACGAGCGCCACGGGGAGAGACGCGAGCTCTGGCCGCCGCGCTAGTTCAGTTCGCAGCGCGAACAACGGAATCCAGCAGCACGCGGCGGAATCGCTCACCAGATGGGGCGTCAGGGTCATTGCCAGATGACAATGGGACCCGAATATATCCCGAATATCGAGCAGGTCGCAAGACCGGTTACTTCGAAGGTAAGCTATTGATACATTTCGACTTCTAATGTCCAGGCGTAATCAGCCGAATCTCTTTGACGACGTCGCCGGGCTGCCGCCGCCGTCCGCCGCTCTCGTCTCGCTCGCCCAACGCATCCCGCCGTCCATTCGGTTCGGTACCTCCACCTGGACGTACGACGGCTGGGCGGGCGAGGTCTATCATCGGTCCTATCGCAGCGCGCAGCCGGCCCGCCGGCTCGAGGAGTACGCGCGCTATCCCTTGTTCCGCACGGTGGGGATCGACAGCGCGTTCTACGAGCCGCCGTCCGACGAGATCCTCGCGGAGTACGCGCGGGCGCTACCCTCCGGCTTTCCGTGCGTGAGCAAGGTGTGGGATCGGATCACGGCGCGGCGTTTCACGCAGGACCCGCGCTGGGGCAACCTCGCCGGACAGAGGAACCCCGACTTCCTGAACGCCGATCTCTTCAAGGACGCGGTGCTCGGGCCGTACGCGCGGGCGTTCCGCGATCACGCCGGCGCGTTCGTGTTCGAGTTTCAGGCGATGCGAGGGCATGATCTCCCGGAGCAGGCCCGCTGGACGGATGAGCTCGACGGCTTCCTGCGGCGCCTGCCCCGCGACTTCCGCTACGCCGTAGAGCTGCGGAACGCAGAGCTCTTGACCGATGCCCACGGGGCGGTGCTCGCGCGCCACGGCGTGGCCCACGTATTCAATTCCTGGAACGAGATGCCGGCGATCGGCGAGCAGCTCGAGCTGCCGTGGACGTTTCCGGCCGGGCTCCCCGTGGCGCGCGGGCTGCTCCGCCCCGGGCGGGCCTATGCCGACGCGGTAAAGCTGTTCGAGCCCTACGACCGCATCCGCGATCCGCAGCCGGAGGTGCGACACGATCTGCTGCGCCTCATCGCCGAAGTCATGCGGCGCCATATGGAGGCCCTGATCCTCGTGAACAACCGACTCGAAGGCAACGCACCGGGGACGATCCGGGCGGTGGTGGAGATGATGGAGCAGGGGGGGAAAGGGGCGGGTTGACGAGGGCGCCAAGGCTGCTTGCGAGGTTTCCCGACTCCTGCTAGGGTATTGTCGTGTAAATTCCGCAGTACCGCACAAAGTGCACAGCTCGTATGAGCCCGACCCGGCGGAATATTCCCGCGCTGCCGGTCCCCCTTCTGCGTGACGCGATCGGGCGGGAAACCGCGCGGATGTCCTTGCGCCGTGCGGCCGCTGCGATCTCCATCAGCCCGAACGGCCTGCGGAACTTCCTCAACGGCTCGGCTCCCCGCAGCGCCACGCGAGCGAAGCTCGAGCGCTGGCTCGCCGAGCAACAGCACGTCTCCCGCCCGCCCAACGTCGGGCAGCTCGTGCGCTTGCTGAACGAGCTGGCGGGGGATCTCTCCACCCAGCAGACGGCGACGCTCGCCGGCGACATCGCGGGACTACTCGCGACTGCGTACGAGGCGCGCCGGCTGTCCCCGCCCCGGTGGGTCCAGGACCTGCTGCGCCATTACCGGGTCAGCCGGGGCAAGACGGCCAGCGAGGTAGCCTAACAGGGGGGCTCCCAGGCCTTGCGGCCCTGGTACCGTTGCCGTACTCTCCTTGTGCAGTTTGAGCAGTTGCCTCGTAGCGGCGGTGACGGTCACATGGTTGGAGCCGGGTGAAGCGCACCGGCACGCGCGCCAGCGGACGTAATCCGAAGACCCTGTCCCCCAAGGCCGTAGAAATCGTACGTCTGGTCGCTGCCCTGAGCGCCGGCTATGGCTCGCACGACGGCATCGTGGTGGGCCGCGGCATCGGGAGCCTGTTGCGAGACGTGTACTCGGTGCGAGGGCAAGCGGTCCCTCGCTGGGTCCGGGAGCTGGTGGCGTACTACGCTCGAGCGAAACGAGCGCCCTAATGCGCGGCCGGCTCGGAAAGAACGAGTATTTGACCGTCCCGACCCTGCCTGTCCCGCTGCTGCGGGACGGCCTGGCACGGCAGGCGGCGCGCTTCTCGCTGCGACGCGTGGCACGAGAAGTCGGCATGAGTCCGAACGGCCTGCGCGACTTCCTGCATGGAGCGACTCCCCGCAGCGCCAGTCACGTGAAGCTGGAACGCTGGCTCGCCGGGCAGGGCGAGATCTCGCGACCCCCGAACATGGGTCAGTTCGTGCGCCTGCTGAACGAGCTGGCGGTGGACTTGTCCCCGAAACAGGCGCTCGAGATGGGGCAAGGTCTCGCCGAGCTGCTCGTCGAATCGTACGAGATACGGCGGCTCTCGCCGCCTCGCTGGGTGCGGGACCTGGTCCGACATTACGAGTCGCGCCCCGGCAAAGCGGCGAGCGACGTGGCCTGACCGGGCTGCCGCAGGGTTGCGGCACCTCGTGGGGAGCGGTATATCAGGTGTGCGGGTTGTGCGGTTTTATCTCCGTGCGGTGAAACCACGATGGCAAGAAGGCGTGCAAAAAGGGCGCGGTCGGCGCGCCCGGAGGCGGCCAAGCGTCCGGTGACGCCGTCGTCCCCCAAGGCCGCCGAGATCGTCTCGCTGGTGGAGGAGTTGAGCTCGGGGCTGGGCACGCGGGACGGCGTCGTCGTGGGCCGGGGGCTCGCTCGGCTGCTGGCGGACGCCTACGAGGCGCGCGGCCGCTCGGTCCCGGACTGGGTGGCGGAGCTCACCGGCTACTACCGCCGGCGCCGGACGCAGTCGCAGCGACAATCATCATAATCCCAGCGTTCCCTGCGCGGGCGGGAGCCGCCGCCCGTAGCGATCCGCCATCCCTTCATTCACTGGAAACCCGAATCGCGCCTGGAGCCGCTTGATGCGCGTGGCCAGGGCGCGCGCATAGGCGCGCGGCACACCGCTCCGTCCCTCGTAGGCGCGGCGGTAGCGCGCGGCGAGGTGGGGAAACCGCTGGTCGAGCATCGGGAGAAAACGGTCCCGCACTGCGGAGTAGAGCCGCAGCGGACCGGCGTGGACGAACCTGGCGCCGGCCTCCCGGGCCGCCTGGAAGAGCGCTTCCAGATGGGATACGTCGTCGGTGATCCCCGGAAGGACCGGTGCCACGATCACCCCGACGCGGACGCCGGCGTTGGCGAGGCGCTTGAGCGCCCGGAGCCGCACCGCCGGCGTCGGGGAGCGCGCCTCGACCTGCCTGATCAGCGCCACGTCCACCGTGTTGAGGGAGATGTGGACCTCGAGATCGCTGCGCTCCTGAAGGCGCCGCAGCACGTCGGTGTCGCGAGCAATGAGCGGACTCTTCGTGATGATGCCGATGTTCAAGCCGTCGCACCGCGCCAGCCGCTCGAGAATCCCCCGCGTGAGCCGGAAGCGCCGCTCGGCCGGCTGGTACGGGTCGGTGGCGGTGCCGATGACAATAGGGGCGGACTGACTGACCGACGGACTGGCGGACCGGAAATACCGTTGCAGATCGCGCTCGAGCGCGCCGAGCAGCGTTTCCTTCACGAACACGCGCTGCTCGAACGCCTCCCACCCGTGCGGTCCGCGGAACTCCACAAACTCTGCGTCGGAGAGCTTTCCCGCGTCGTGGGCGCGCTCGACCGTGTAGCGGTGGGCGTAGCGCGCGTAGCAGTAGGTGCACCCGAATTCGCACCCGATGTAGGGGTTGAGCGACCAGAAATCGACGCCAGTCTGCTGCGGCGAGTTGAGTACGGACTTGGGCTCGAGCGACACGAACTTGGTGCCGCGGAGCCGCTCGTCCAGAACGGCAAGGGCGGAGGGGCGGACGGGCGGACTGGCGGACGGTAACAGCGCTAGCTGCGTCGCCTTCGCCGTCCGGCTGTCCGCCCGTCTCACGGTCCGACCGCTCATCCGCACCTCGCCCATCCGCACTGCACGCACACCAGACACCCTGATTGGCGGACCAGTCCGCCGCCGCAGTCGGGGCAGGAGGAGGGCAGGGACGTCGGGGGCGCGGCTGAAGAGTGGGGCGTCGACATGATTATTGGCTTCGGTGTTTGTTCGGGTACGAAGCCAATATGCTACCGGTCCGGAGGACCGGCAAGTGTGCGGGTGCTGGCTCGGTGACTAGACGGTGGCGTTACGTCCCCGCACCATGGCGCGCCACCCGAAGTACACCGGCACGCCGAGCAGCACGAGGCCAAGACCGAGAAAGCTGTAGGTACGAGTTGCATCTTGTACCAGCAGGTCGACGGCGATTACGGCCGTCGCGATCACATACAGCGCCGGGAGCCAGGGATAGCCCGGCGTGCGGACCGGTCGGTCCGCCGCAGGGCGTTTGGCGCGCAGCGCAAACAGCCCCACCGCAGTCAGCCCGTAAAACACCAGCGCCGCGAAAATGACGAAGTTCAGAAGCTGGGTGTATGTGCCCGACAGGCAGAGGAGACCGGTCCACACCGCCTGCACTACGAGGGCAACCGCCGGAGTCTTGTATTCTGGATGCAGCACGCCGGCGGACTTGAAGAACAGGTCGTCTCGCGCCATGGCGTAATACACGCGTGCTCCCGACAGGATGAGGCCGTTGTTGCAGCCGAACGTCGAGATCATGATCGCGGCGGCCATGAGCTTCAAGCCCGGCTCTCCCAGGATGGCCTGGAGCGCGGCGGTGCCGACGCGGTCCTGCGGCGCGCTCGCGATCGCGGCTGCGGGCAGGACGTTCAGGTAGGCGACGTTCGCGAGCACGTACAGGACGGTCACGATCAGCACACCCGCCCCCATGGCGATCGGGAGGTCGCGCTGGGCGTTCTTGAGCTCGCTTCCTGCGAAGCCGACATTGTTCCATGCGTCCATCGAGAACAGCGAGCCGACCATCGCGGCGCCGATCGTCCCCAGGCCCACGGCCGCGCCGCCTGTGGCCCAGAAGCTGCCCCCGAAGTTGGCGGCCAACGCCTCGGCGTTCCGGCCGATAGTGACGCCGAGCAGGATCAGCAACGCTAGCGCGCCGGTCTTGATCGCGGTGAGGGACGTCTGGATCAGGGCGGCGGTGCGCACGCCGCGGACGTTGATCCACGTGAGCAGGGCGACGGAAAGGACGGCGAGGACGCGCTGCGGCGAGAGACCGACGGCGATGTCGCCGATCGGGCTCGGGAAGTGCATAGTGAACCCGAAGAACACGTCGGGCGAGAGGCCGGGCCAGAACACGGCCGTGAACCGCGCGAACGCGACCGCGACGGCCGCGATGGTTCCGGTCTGGATGACGACGAACAGGGTCCAGCCGTACAGGTAGCCGAACAGCGGCGAAATGCCTTCGCGCAGGTACACGTACTGTCCCCCCGCGCGCGGGAACATCGCCGCCAGCTCGCCGTAGGTGAGCGCGCCCATCAGGGTGACGATGCCCGATAGCGCCCACACCACGAGCAGCAGGCCCGGGGCATGGACTTCGCGGAGGATCTCCGCGGAAACGATGAAGATCCCCGAGCCGATCATCGACCCGACCACGAGCGCGGTGGCGTCGAGCCGAGAGAGCGCTTTAACGAAATCGGCCTGTGGCTGTTGGGTCGTGGCCATTTGGCGAGGTAACCTAGTGGCTCCGGGGTGGGGCCGCTATGTTCCCCGACCCCGTACCCCCTCAACCACGGGAGGACGACTGTGCGCCTCTTGCCCCGGGAAGAAGAGTTCTTCGACCTGTTCGTCGCGGTCGCCACGCGCAACACGGTCGCGGCCGAGCATCTGCGCGAGCTGTTCGACGCGCCTCCCGATCGCCGCATCGCCCGCGTCGAGGCGATCAAGCGACTGGAGCACGAGGCCGACCAGGTCACGCACGAAGTGGTGAACCGGCTCGATCGCACGTTCATCACGCCGCTCGATCGCGAGGACATCCACCAGCTCGCGTCCGATCTGGACGACGTGATGGACGCGATCGACGGCACCGCCCGCCGCTCTCAGATCTTTCACCTGGGTCTCGCACCCCAAGGCGTGAAGCAGCTCACCGAGGTGATCCAGCGGATGGTGGGTGTGCTCGCCGAGGCCGTCGGCCGCCTCAAGAAGGGCGACGACGTCATCAAGTACTGCATCGAGGCGAAAAAACTCGAGGAAGAAGGCGACGCGATCTACCAAGAGGCGCTCGGTCACATGTTCGAGACCGAGCGGGACGCCCTCGAGATCATCAAGTGGAAGGAGATCTACGACAACCTCGAAACGACGCTCGACCAGGGCGAAGACGTCGCCAACGTGCTCGAGTCCATCACCATCAAGCACGCCTAATGGTGCATTCGGCCTGGTTCGTCCTCGCGATCGTGCTGGTCGCGCTCGCCTTCGATTTCGTCAACGGGTTCCACGACGCGGCGAACTCGATCGCCACCGTCGTGTCCACTCGGGTCCTCTCTCCCAGCTTTGCCGTCGTCTGGGCCGCGTTCTTCAACTTCGTCGCGGCGTTCATTTTCACCACCGCCGTCGCCAAGACTATCGCGAAGGGGATCGTCGACCCCAGCATCGTGGATTCGAGCGTCATGCTCGCCACGTTGATCGGCGCGATCACGTGGGACTTGATCACCTGGTACGGCGGCATCCCATCATCGTCCTCGCACGCCCTCGTGGGCGGGCTCGCGGGGGCCGCGATCGCCAAGGCGGGGATCGCCGCGCTGGTGCTACCGGGCAAGTGGGTCGGCACGATCACCTTCATCTTCCTCGCACCACTGTTGGGGCTGATCTTCGCACTCACCTTGACCGTCGCGCTCTCCTGGCTGTTGCGACGTGCGCTCCCGCGGCGGGTGGACAAAGCGTTTCGGGTGCTGCAGCTCGGATCGGCCGCTGCTTTTTCGCTCGGCCACGGCGGCAACGACGCTCAAAAGACCATGGGCATCATCGTCGGACTCCTGGTGGCCGAGCAGGACAAGTTCGTGAACTTCCCGGTTCAGGCGTTCCACCTGACGACGCACGACATCCCGCTCTGGGTCATCCTCGCGGCGCACACAGCGATCGCCTTCGGCACGGCGGCGGGCGGCTGGCGGATCGTGAAGACCATGGGCCAGCGTATCACCAAGCTCACGCCGTTCGGCGGCTTCTGCGCGGAAACGAGCGGCGCCGCCCTGCTCTTCATGTGCACCTACGCCGGGATTCCGGCGAGCACGACGCACACCATCACCGGCGCCATCGCCGGCGTGGGCGCCGCGCATCGCCTCTCGGCGGTGCGCTGGGGCGTGGCGGGACGCATCGTGTGGGCGTGGATTCTCACGATCCCGGCCGCGGCGGGGATCGCCGGCCTCGCGTACCTAGTCCTGCGGGCGCTGTTGGGCTGAAGCCGGCCGGCGGCGAGGTCGCCGAGCTCCGCGTAGACTTTGTCTCGCGTCGCCACGCCGGCGGCCATGGCGTGGTGCAGGTTGCCGTAGCGCTCCGTCTGGGATACGCGGTCCGCCACGAGCTTGTCTGCCCGCCCGAGCAACGCCGGCTCGAGCTCGATCTTTTCCGGGCTGCCGGTCCCCACCGAGGTGACGTGCGTGCCGGGCGCTACCCAGGAGGCCATCACGAGCGGCGTCGTGCTGGCCGTCGCGGTCACGATCACGCGGTGGTCGCGGACGGCGGATTCGAGCGCCGGAGCGATGCGCGTCTCGACGACTTGCCCGAGCTCCCGGGCGAGTCCCTCGGCGCGCTCACGGGTGCGATTCCACACGGTGAGCCGGGCGAGCGGCAGCTGCGCGACCATGGCACGCGCCGTCAGCCGCGCCAGCGCACCCGCGCCCACGAGCAGGGCGTCGTGCGCGTCTTTGGGTGCCAGGTACTTGAGCGTCAGTGCCACCGCCGCTGCCGTGCGGAAGTCGGTGAGGTAGCCGTGCTCCTCGAGCAGCACGGCGGGGACGCCGGTGTCGGCGTCGAGCAACAGGAACATGCCGTCGCCCGAGGGCAACCCGCGCGCGCGGTTGCGATAGAATCCAGTCGCGACCTTGAGGACGATGTGCCGTGCGCCCGCGAGGTGCGCGCCCTTCACGTGCACCTCGGCCTGCTGCTCGCGCAGCTCCAGCACCATCGGGTCGGGCAGGGCGGCCTCGCCGCGCCCGAGCGCGCGGAAGCCACGCTCGACGGCTGCGATGGCTACGGCGAAGGGGATCTTGTCGCGGAACGCCTCGAGCGGGACGACCCGCATCTCAATCGGCGAACACGCGCTTCAGACCCCGCTCGGTCTCGGCGAGCGCTTCCCGAAAGTGGTGCAGCTCCTCCCCGAAGCCGAAGCGGATGTGGTTCGGCAACCCGAAGTGGTCGCCCGGCACGAGCAACACGCTGTGATCGGCCCGCATCTTCTCGACCAGGTCGAGGGCGCTGATCGCCTGGCGGTAGCGCACGAGACAGATCGCCCCTGCGCGCGGGGGATGCCAGCTGAACGTGTCGCCGAAGCCCTTCAACCACTGCTCGATCACGGGATAGTTGGAGCGGAGGATTCCGCGGGTGCGCGCGAGCACCTGCTCCCGCACGCGCGGCTCAAGCGCCACGGCGGCGAGGTGATCGCTCGCGCCCGCGGGCCCGATGGTGGTGTAGTCGTGCCGCGCCCACGCGCCCCCCGAGACCCCCGGAGGCGCCACGACCCAGCCGATCCGGAGGCCCGGCAGCCCGTACGCCTTGGAGAGGCCGTTCACCACGATCACGCGCTCGTAGCTGCCCCAGAACGACCGCGTCGTCGTGCCGTCACGCTCCGCTCCCTGGTAGACCTCGTCCGCGAGCAGCCACGCGCCGACCTCCGCCGCGCGGGTCACGATGGCTGTCCGCATCTCCTCCGAGAGCACATGTCCCGTTGGATTGTGCGGATTGGTGACGACCACCAGCTTCGTACCCGGCGCGATGGCGCTCCGCACCTCCTCGGAAGAAGGCTCCCATTGCGCCTCGGCGCGCAGCGTGAAGCCGCGCACTTGGGCCCCGAAGTTCTGGGCGAGTCCCCAGGTCTGGAGGTAATTCGGGAGCATCACGGCGACCGTATCGCCCGGCTCGACCAGCCGCCAACAGACGACGAAGTTTGCCTCGGCGCTGCCGGTGGTGACCAGGATCTGCTCCGGCGCGACTCCATCGTACAGCGCCGCGATACGCCCGCGCAGCAGGTCGGTGCCGTTCGACTGGCTGTAGCCGAGCCGGACGTCGAGCAGCGGCGCCGGGGACGCGCCGGCCAGGCCGAGCAGCTCCTGGATCGAGAGCGGGTGCACGCCCGATTCGGACAGGTTGTAGCGCACCCGGTTCTCCCAGGTGCTCTGCCAGCGCTCCAATTCGAATGGCACGAACCGCACGGAACCCTCCAGGTGCTGGGTGCTAGGTCTCAGGTGCCAGTAAAGTGAGGTCTGCCGGCGTTTCCAGCCAGTAATCCGGCTCGAGGTCCTGGAGATGTGCCCGGTCGAACGGTCCCCACAGGACGGCGGCGGTCTTCACGCCCGCGGCCCGGCCGCACTCCACGTCGTGGCGCGAATCGCCCACGAACACGGCGTCCATGGCCGGCGCGCCCAATCGCTCGAGCGCGGTGAGCACCGGCTCGGGGTGGGGCTTGGGATGCGTGACTTCGTCCGCGCCGACGATCACTTGGAAGGCGTCCTCGAGCCCGGCGACCTTCAGGCCACGCACGGCGCCGCTGCGCATCTTGCTCGTGACGAGGCCCAGCGTCTTCCCCTGAGCCCGCAGCGCCAGTACCGCCTCGACCACGCCGGCATAGGGACGCACCAGCTCGTCGTGGTGGGCCAGGTTGTAGTCGCGGTATGTGGCCACCATGGCCTCGATCTCGACCGGGTCCTCCGTGAATTGGCGGAACTGCACCCACAGCGGGGTGCCCAGCCCCTGCATCCAGACGTCGTCCGACGGCTCGTGCCCGCGGTGTACGCGCATGGTATGGCGATACGAGCGCAGGATCAGCTCGATGGAGTCGATGAGCGTGCCGTCGAGGTCGAAGAGGAACGTTGAGAGAGGCACGCCGGAAGGTAACTTTGAGGGTCGCAAACGCCATGCACCATTTCGAGACCGTCCTCACGCTGCTCGTCGGCGTCACCTTCCTGGCGTTGGTGGCGCGCCGGCTCGCTATTCCCACGCCCGCGGTCCTCCTTGCCGGTGGAGTGCTGGTCGCGCTCCTCCCGGGGCTTCCGGCGGTCCAGTTCGACCCGCAGCTCGTCTTTCTGGTTTTCATCCCGCCGCTCTTGTATCGCGCGTCCCTCCTGGCGTCGTACCGCGACGCCCGCGCGAACCTTCGCCCGATCCTCCTCTTGGGCGTCGGGCATGTCCTGTTCGCGACGGTCGCGGTCGCCTGGGTCGCGCACCTCGCGGTCCCGGGGATGCCGTGGGCTTCGGCGTTCGCCCTCGGCGCCGTCGTCTCGCCGCCGGATGTGGCCGCCGCGACGGCGTTTCTGCGGCGGCTGCCGCTGCCGCGACGCATCGTGACCATCCTCGAGGGCGAGAGCATGATCAACGACGCGGCCGCGATCGTGGCGTACCGCATGGCGGTCGCTGCGGCGGTCACCGGCTCGTTCTCGGTCCCCGCGGCGACCGGCCGCTTCCTCGTGGTTGGTGCCGGGGGAATTGCCGTGGGCCTGGCCGTGGCGTGGCTCCTGGCTGCGGTGCGCCGCCACATCCACGACCCGGAGGTGGAGAACACGATCTCGCTTTTGACCGGGTACGCCGCGTATCTGCCCGCCGAACGGCTCGGCGTCTCCGGCATCCTGGCGGTCGTCGCCACGGGGCTGTACTTGGGACGGGTGGGACCCCGCTTCGTGGCGGCGGACACGCGCGTCCAGAACGTCGGTATGTGGGACGTGGTCGTGTTCGCGCTCGAGGGGCTCATCTTCATCATCACCGGGTTGGCGCTGCGCCCTATCCTCGGCGGCTGGAGCGGTCCGTTCGCGCAGCAGCTGGTGTCGGGTGCGGTGCTCGTGAGCGTGGCGATCATCGTCGTGCGCTTCGTGTGGGTGTTCCCCGCGACCTACCTGCCTCGGTTCTTGAGCGCGCGTGTGCGGAAGCGGGACCCGTACCCGCCATGGCAGTTTCCAACAATCGTTTCCTGGGCCGGCTTGCGCGGCGGGGAGTCCCTGGTGCTGGCTGCGGCCATTCCTACCATGACCGCCGCGGGGACACCGTTCCCCGGCCGCGACCTGATCATCGCCATCACCTTCGCCGTCATCCTCGTGACCCTGTTGGGCCAGGGCTTCACGCTGGCGCCGTTGCTGCGCTGGCTCGACGTACGAGAGAGCGGCGACGACGAGCGCCGCGAGGAGCTCGCGGCGCGCATCGAGGCCTCGGAGGCGGCGCTCGCGCGGCTCGAGGAGCTCGCGACGGAGTCGTGGATGCACCCGGACGCCCTGTCGCACACCCGCGATCGTTACCGCCTGCGCACGCGCCATCTGCACGGACACGCGGACGGTGTCCTGGACGGCCCGATAGAAGCCAAGTCCATCGCGCAACTGCGGCTCGCGCGGGAGCTCCTCGCCGTGGAGCGGCGGCAGTTGATCCGCCTACGCGACAACGGTGCGATCTCTGACGCCGTGATGCGACGCGTTCAGCAAGAGCTCGACTACGAAGAGCTCCTGCTCCATCACGAGTGATCTTCACCCAGCACGACCGCCGCGATCAATTTGACCTGCGGTGCTGCGGGGCCGGCGCCGAGCGGCGGCAGGCGCTCGTGCCACGCCAGCAGGTCGCGCACCGAGAGAGGCGCGCGGTGAGACAGCAGATCTTCCAGGCGCAGCTCTTCTCCGGCCGTCATGCCGAGCGCGAGTCGCGACACCAGAGCATCGAGGCGGGCCAGGTCGGTGTGGCGGCGTCGCGTGGCGGCGCGGCGCGCGGCCGTCAGCACCCACGGGATGAGCCGGCGACTGATGCGGTCGCGGTGGGCCGCACGCCAGTGCGCGTCCTCGAGCGCGGCGAGGCGGCCGCGGACGAGCGGCGCCGCCCTTTGGATCGCCCGCTCGAGCACTGCGCGGTCGAACGGAGCCGGCTCCGCCGCGGCTGCCTGCTCGAGCAGTCGCGTGGCACGCGCCGGATCGGCCCGGGCGCCCGCGTCCGTGACGACCACCCCCTCCACCTGACGCCCCAGCTGCACCACAAGCACGACGGCACGCTCCACTGCCGCGACCGCCGCGCAGGTCCCGGCCGTAGCGGGCGGTGCCGCGCGGGCGGCGAGACCGTGCAGCCGATCGCACCAGTCGAACCCGTGGGGGCCGGCGCCGGCTCGGGATTGCATGCGCCGCTTCGCGACGAGGCGGCGCTCCATTGCCAGCGCGTCGGCGAGAGGCCGCGGCGGGAGGAACGTGATGGTCTCGATGCGCCCGTGGGGCGAGCCGGCGCGATCGATCCGGCCCACGCGCTGCGCCAGCCGGGCGGGGCTCCAGGGCAGGTCGTAATGGATCACTCGGGCGGCGTCCTGGAGATTCAACCCTTCACTCAGGAGATCGGTCGCGACGAGAACGTTGGTCTCGAGGGCGAGGACGGGAGGGGGAGCGCCTTGGGCGCGCGGTGCGAACGCGCGCAGCACGTCCTCCCGCCTGGCGGGCTCGCTCCCGAACCAGCCCCGCTCTCCCGTCACGGCCGCGAGCCGGTGGCCTCGGAGGCGGCGCATCAGGTGATGCACGGTGGCCCGCGGCTGGACGAAGACGATCGTCTTGCCCACGCGCCCATCGAGCAGGCGCGCCAGCGCGTCCGCCTTGGGATCGTCCCGTGAGGCGGCGACAGCCCGCAGCCCCCGCACCACCTCGCGGTCCCGCTCGGTCGCGGCGCCGGGTCCGGGTGAAAGGACCAGCGGAAAGAACGGAAGCTGCAGGTCGTCCGATCCGGCGGGGAACAGCCGCCTGAAGTCGTGGCGCCCGAGCGCCGTTCCTTCCGCCGCGGCCGCGGCGCCCAGCTCGAGGAACGCTTCGAACCGAGCGAGGCTGGCGCGAAACGCGGGAAGGCTCGAGGCGAGCTGCGACAGGAGGAGGAGGCGAAACAGGGCCGCCGCCTCGCCGCCCACCTCGAGCCTGGCGATCCCGGTCACGAGCTCCTGGAGCTCCGCGTCGGGCGCCGTGCCGACGCGCATCGCCTCCCCGGCCGCTCGCTCGGGGAAAGAGAGCACCGCCGGCCCGGTGCCGTACCCGGTCTGCACGCGCTCGCGCGTGCGCGCTACACTCAGCCGCGCGGCGGCGGCCGTCACGGCGTGCGGATCCGCGTCGCCTCGCGCCGCGCGCCACAGGGAGGGGACACCCAGCGCCGTGAGGTCATGGTCTCGGAGAAAGAGGCGGAACAGATGAAACAGGTCGGCGATCTGGTTGTGCACCGGCGTGGCCGTCACGAGGAGGACCCGCGCACCGACGAGGACCTTCGCGAGCGCGCGGTAGCGGTTGGTGTCGGGGTTTCGGAAGCGGTGGGCTTCGTCCACGACAAAAAGGCGGCAAGGGGCGGCAGAGGGCGGCAAGGGGCAACGGCTCATGCTGAGCGACTCATGCGTGATGATCGGGGCGACAGTCTCGTACCGCTCCAACAAACCGCGCCACTGCGACACCAGCACCGCCGGCACGACCAGCGCGAACGGCTCGCCGATGGCGAGGGCGACGGCTAGTGCGACGTACGACTTGCCGAGGCCGACGGCGTCCGCGAGCAGGGCGCCGCCGTGGCGCGCCAGGATGCCGACCAGCCGCTGGGCGGCGGGGACTTGATGCGGGGCGAGCCATGCCGGCCACGGCGCTTTGTCCTCGAGCGCGAGCGGCGCGAGGTCGAGCAGCGCGCGCGCCCCGAGCGCCGCGACCGCCGGCGCCGGGCCGACCGCCCCCGGCGTGAGGAGGCAGGCGAGCGGCTCGGCGAGCGGGCCGAGGTGCTCAGAGAGGATCCGCGGCGGATGCGTCCAGTGCACGGCGGTCCGCGGCCTCGAGCTGGTACATGTCGGCAATGGCGTCGTCGTCGGAGGCGTTCGAACTCCCCTGTTCCGCGAGGGCGCGCCAGGCCGCCGGACTTGCGGGTGGAAGAGGCAATCCGCGCACGACGCGCGCGTTGAAGCGCCGAAAGCCACCGCGGGCTGGATCGGCGGAGAGCCGCGCGAGCGCGGTCAGCCAGCGCGAGTTGAACAACGCCGCCAGCGCGTACGCGTCGTCCGCGACACGGGTCGCGATGCCGTAGACGGTGTTCAGCGGAACTACGCCGGCGTCGGGTACGACGGCCGCGAGTCGCCGGGCGAGGTCCGGCCAGATCACCCGGTATGGGGCGTCGGCCAGGGCGAGGCGGTACACCTGCCAGGCCGGTCCCCCGCGGTAGTCGCTGCGACGGCGGAGCCGCTCGAGATGCGGGTCGAGCGCGCGCGCCAGCTCGGCCGGGAGGCGGGCGAGCGGCCGGCCGTCGGCACCGTGAGTCCACAGCATGTGCGCGCGCGGGGTCGCCCGCCATGGCTTCAGGTCCCGACCTCGGACCACCGGCCGGGTCGCGGGTCCCGGATGCGCGACCAGGAACACGTCGTCAGCCCCGGTCTTCACACCGAGCTGCGGGCTCCAGCGATCGCCCACCGTGGCACAGACCGTCCGCAGGTGACGCGCGACCCGCATCGCCTCACCTGCGAGGATCCACGGACCGCCGGCTGCGAGGGCGCGCTGCGGCAGCGCCGGAGCTTTGGTCTTCGGCCCCAGGGTAGTGGCCACGCGCTCGCGGCCCGTCGGCTCGACTCGCGCGGCCACGAGCGCCATGGGATAGACCGCCGCTCCTCCCCCGAACGCACCCGCCTGGTCGACCGGAGCCACCCGCTCGAGGCGCGTGCGTGCGGCGAGCCGCTGCCGCAGCGGCTCCGCGTAGCCGCTCGACGCGAGCTTCGCGGGGACGAGGAGTGCCGCCGCTCCACCGGGAGCGGCCAGCTCGAGCGCGCGCTCCACGAACGCGACCGCGAGGTCGGGCAGGTGCGCGAACCCGGGCCCGCGCGCCGGCCGCCACGTGGCGTAGCGGGCTGCCAACGTCTCCCGCACCTGGGCCGGCACCCGCTCGCCGCGCACCCAGGGCGGGTTTCCGGCGACGAGGTCGAACCCGCCGCGCGCCAGGATGTCGGCGCAGTGGGATTCGAACGCGAAGAACGGGGCACCGCCCTCACGGGAGTGGCGGCGGGCGGCCGCCCGGAGCTCGCGGCGACTGGCGCGCACGCGACGGAGCAGCGCGCGCTCGTCGGGGCGGAGCCCCCGCCGCCGTCCGAACAGGTCGCGATCCTTGCCCGCGGCGACCAGCTCAGCGGCGCGGCGCTCGAGGTCGGCGATCGCGCTCGCGAACAAGCGGCGTGCGAGCGCCCCCTCGGCACTCGCCAGCTCGCCCAGCGC
>WNFY01000850.1_pt1 | contig 30518 bp, 33 predicted proteins | sample 5400091 | NCBI WGS metagenome assembly WNFY01 (sample SAMN13153364, study PRJNA577476) | soil metagenome | isolation source: 60 cm soil or saprolite under grassland replicate 1 | place: USA:California | collected 2016-06-15 | reverse complement strand
ACGAATAAACCAGGAATGTCCCCGGCCGTTGTCCAAAAATCGCTGTCTGCTCGCCGAGCTTCGTTTTCAGGAAGCAGACGGCCCTCCGTCTTCCATTCACGCAGCGTTTCGATGTCCGCGGGACCGTATTCTTTGTTTTGCACACGAATGAGCCATTGCTGCGCCATCGCTTGATCATCCAACATCCTGCATCCAGAATCCAGCATCGGGATTTCCGCAATGAAACTCTTGCTGATCGACGGTCATTACTACGTTTATCGCTCGTTTTTTGCCATTCCGAATCTCTCCAACTCGCGTGGCGAACCGACCAACGCCATCTTCGGTTTTACCAAAACGCTTCGTCTCATGCTCAAACACTTGCGGCCAGATCTGGGGGCGGTGATGTGGGACGAAGGCGTGCCACAGAAGCGAGTGGACCTGCAGCCTGCTTACAAAGAGACGCGCAAAGAGATGCCAACGCCGATGATCCCTCAGCTCGAATTCATCCAGGAAACGTTGACGCCACTCCTTGGCTTTAAAAACATTTCGGTGCCCGATACTGAGGCAGACGATTTAATGGGTTGTTATGCCGTCGCTGCATGCAAGCGACGCGGGATGGAAGTCGTGCTCGCAACCAATGACAAGGATTTATATCAGTTGGTCGGATCGTGCGTGAAAGTCTACACGACCGCAAAAGCCGATCTTGCTTCGCCGAAAGATGCCTTCGCCTTGCTGGGTGAAGAGCAAGTAACTGCAAAGTGGGATGTGTCCCCAAAACTTATCGGCGATGTCCTTGCCCTGACGGGCGATTCGGTGGACAACATCCCCGGCGTTGGGTTGGGTCGCAAAACAGCCGCAGCACTGATTCGCGAGCACGGTAGCTTAGAGGCGCTACTGGCAAATATCGACAAAATCAAAAATCAACGCACCCGCGAGAAACTCGCCAATGCGCGCGACCAGATTTTGCAAAACCGGGAAATGGTAGATCTGGATTGTCATTTGGAGTTGCCAGTGCCGATCGATGACCTTCGAATTGAGCCCGATTATCCGAAGTTGATTGCGGCGCTCGAGAAATGTGAGTTCAAATCACTGCTTCAGGAGGTGCGCGACGAGGCGACCCGAGCGAGTACTGGCGTGCAGGGGGCCTTCTTTTAGCGGCTTCATGTGAGCGCTCGCATTTTTAGCTTTAAAGTGATTTGGCGTAACCCGCTGAGCTCCTGATAATTAAATCAGACACGAATTCTTCGAAAAAATTCGAACGGGCGGCACCGTTTGCTGTCCAATTAAGTAGGTTAAGGCGATTCGGGCGGTAGCGCGTGTTTTTAGATTCGTTGTTTCTCCTTACCGCGCGTGCTGCCCGAATCTTTTTTTGTCTGGATCGATCTCGTCGGTCAGACAATTCAACAGGTAGCCATTTTCTCCGTGTGGCGCGGGAACCCCTCGAAAGCGCACTCGCATTCTACAGTTATGACCCCGGGCTAAACGCGAATTTGAAAACCAGCCTGCGTGAGCGATGCGTTATCAGCCAGAGCCCATGCCAATGCCAACGAAGGCCGACCATTACGATCCAATCGCCGCCGCGCTCAAAGAAGATATTGGCCAGGGCGATATCACCACTGATTTTTTTGTGCCGGCAACTTTGCACGCGACAGGACGCATTATTACGCATGAAAGAGCTGTTGTCGCTGGCACTGGAACCGTGGCGGAGGTTTTCCGGCAAGTCGATCCATCAATCGACACCCAGATTCTTCATCGCGATAGCGACGAAGTTGTTGCCGGGGATGTGATCATCGAGGTCCGTGGCTTGGCACGTTCGATTCTCAAGGCAGAACGTGTGGCATTGAATTTTTTGCAGCGCCTCTGTGGTATCGCGACGCTGACCCGCCAATTTGTTGACGCCGTTAAAGATCATCCGGCCAAAATTTTGGATACACGAAAAACCACGCCCGGTCTGCGGAGCTTGGAAAAAGCTGCCGTGGTTGCCGGTGGCGGGGAGAATCACCGTTTTGGTTTATACGATATGGTGCTCGTGAAAGATAACCATTTGGCGACCTTTAATGGACTCTCCGGTTTTGCGGACCGAATCAAGCAGCTTCGCCAGGAGCGACAAAACATCCGTGTCGAAGTGGAAGCCGATGATCTGGAAAAAGTTCGCGCCTTCATCGAAATTCAGGGAATAGACGTAATCCTGCTCGACAACATGACACCGGCTCAAATTCGGGAGGCCGTCGCGCTCAAAACCGACAATATCAAATTCGAAGCAAGCGGCGGCATCACTCTCAAAAACGTCAACCGCATTGCCGCCACCGGCGTGGATTATATTTCGGTGGGTAGCCTCACGCACGCCGCACGCGCAATCGATATTGGCTTGGAAATGACCCATGTCCCCCGCTGAAATGTTGGATCGGTTTGTCGCTGATGAAATGCGAGCCGCTCTCGGCAACACCGCGATTGGCCGCGAAATTATTGTCCTTGATCAAACCGGCTCGACCAACGATGCGATCTTGAAGATCGCGACGCCAAACTCAAGTGAGGGTCTTGTTCTCTTTGCGGAACACCAAACGGCTGGCCGGGGACAACGAGGTAATCGTTGGGAATCGGCGACGGGAAAAGGGCTTTGGTTCTCAATCCTGTTGCGACCCGCGATTGAGATAAACCGTTCCTCACAACTCACCGCCTGGGTGGCCGAAACGATTTCGGAAGCGATCGAAAACGAATTCCCTCTCACGACGACCATCAAATTGCCCAATGATGTCCAGATCGACGGCCGAAAGGTTGCCGGCGTTCTGGTCGAGATGCGCGCGCACAAAAAAGCACCGCATTCGGCCATCGTCGGAATTGGAATCAATATGAATCAGGCGTTGGAAGATTTTCCCAAAGAGCTACAGTCCCGGGCAATTTCGCTGGCAATCGCGTTAGATCGACAAGTTGATCGTCAGAACTTTGCCATTGCCCTTTTGCGTAATCTGGATCGCAGCTACAGAGAGCGTTTTCGCTGATGCAGGTCAGACGTTACAAAAGTTACGTCGTTACGAAGCATTGCCGTGGAAACAAAAGTGTTCCGGCCGCGGTACGGCGAAAGGGGCTTCATTGCAAAATCTGGGATGTAACCGTTGTAACGATGTAACGTTCTTAACTGTTCGCCTGCTCTGCCCACCATTCCCGATACACTTGCGGTGAGATTTCCGACGGCTTGATCTCGCTGCGGCCGCCCCAGAAGACGTTTGTGTAAGAGACTGGGATGCCGCTCGACTGAAGATGCCGATCAATGGCCGCCTTGTGATCGAGGAGCTGTTGTTTATCAATGCCGTGCGCCACCGCCATGATGTTGACGTTCCTAAATTCCGGACCGGCTTCGCGCCAGTAGCAATGCGTTAGAATATGGTGACGGCCGACCTCGCCGCCCGCTTCAATTTCACGACCCGGTGGCACCGCCCAATGAAACAGCGCGTTGAACCGTGTTACGCGCACGCCGCCCGCTGATGGTTTGACATGCTCGAGAAAAGTTGAAAAACGCCCAATGATTTTTCGTGCATTCAATTCTTCTGCCACCTGGAAGAATTCCTCGACTGATACGCCGGCCTCATTGGCGCGTGCAATCCACGGCGACGGCTTGATCTCTTCCGGAGTAAATTCCCGCTTGAGCGCAAGTAACACATTCCACTCGCGCTCGCTAAGATCGACAGCTTGCACTGGAATCATTTTTGCCGGATGATCTGCCTTGCTTCCCGGCTCAATTGTTTTCCGGCGAACGTGTCCCACGCCAAGCGTGAAAATTCCTTTTGCCGGCATGAGACGAAAACGCTCCGCGCCAACTTTTTTAGCCAGCAATTCGCAATGTGCTTGCAATGAAAATCCCCGAGGGACCTTTAGAGTGGTCCAAAGTTTGTAGTCCGATCCCGCGGTGACGGTGTCCGTGGAACGCAGCACCACGTGACCGGAAAAAGGATCGCGCTGAAACATCCAGTCAAAGGCGCTGTCGATCTTGTCCTCGGGAACTTTCCACGCTACCAGTGCGCCCTCAGCTAGATTCGTCGCAAGCAAAGTTTGACGGACGCGACGGATTGTCCGCGCGCACAGCATCGCGGCGATCCGCGCCATAACAACATCGACAGCTACGCCTGAGCGTTTTGCAATTTCTTCGAACGGCTCGCGCACGAATCCTTCGATTTTGTCCTCTGAAATCGCCAGAATCTTCGCGTTGATCGGATCATTGTGCTCAGTCGGCAACATTGCAGACTAATCCGCTGACGACACAAGTTTGTCCAACCAGGAGCGTGAGCAGCCCTCTGCTTTCGTTAGCTCTTCAGCCGAGCACGCTGCTCAGCGGCTCCGCGTCCGTTGCGGTTAGGCCGCGCAGGTTAGCACGGCGGCAAAGTGGCAGCCCGTACCGGTGAGGACAAACAGATGCCAGATGAAATGTGCGTAACGCAGCCGTTCGTCCGCAAAAAATAAAGTGCCCGCGGTGTAAGCGATGCCGCCGGCGATTAACCAAAGCACCGCCGACAACGGAATCGTCAGCGCGAGCGGGCGAATGAGGACGACTCCGAGCCAGCCCGTTCCGAGATAGAGAGTCATCGCAAGTTTCCGATGACGCTGCGTGCCGCGTGTTGCTTTCATGACAACGCCGAAAAGTGCGAGCGCCCAGACGATGCCAAGCATGGTTAATCCGCCAGAGCCGCGCAACGGACCGAGCGCAAACGGCGTATAAGTGCCGGCGATCAGCAAAAAAATCGCTGAATGATCCAGCGTTTGAAGAAAAAATTTCGCGGGCGTGTGCGGCCAGGCGTGGTAAAGCATCGAGCCCAGATACAGCAGCAACATCATTGCGGTAAAAATGATCGTGCCGATTAGGAATGATATGTCGCCGTGGTGAAACGCTGCTACGAGCAGAATCGGCGCGCCGATCATCGCCGCGAGGAGCCCGATCCCATGGCTGATACTATTCGCTAGTTCCTCGCCAGCTGATTGCCGCCGCGCTGGCAACGCCAGCGCCTCATCAACAACATTCATCGCTCGGCATCATGCAACGCGCATCGAGCGATTTTGCAAAGCAAAAATAGCGGCTCAATGCGGCGTCTCAGGAACCCGCAACGCTTCCTCGAAATGGCGCCTGTGCTCGTCGAGAATTTTGTTGTAATTGCTGCCGCTGCTCCGGCGCAATGATCGGATCCACTCGAGCCTTTGCGCGAGAGAAGATTCCATCCGTTTCGCGCAAATCGAGCGAACGCAGGTTACTCAATTCATCGTCCATTTGCGTCAAGACCGGCCCGAGCTTGTCTGCCTGCTCCGTTTTAAGATGCAGATCCTTTCGTAATCGATCCACCGTAAGAGCAGACGGCTGGCGCGCCTGTTCAGCGTGACTAATAGCATCTTTGATCACGCGGCCGGTAAGAAAGCCGCCGGTGATTGCGCCTGCGGCAAAGGTTGCAATCAGCGCCAAAACCACTTTCCATCGAGCTAGCGCATTCATGGAAACACAAAACAAACATGCATTGTTAAGAGCTATCTTTTTCGACGCAGTCGGAACACTGTTTTATCTGAACGGAACGGTCGGCCACCACTACGCGCTGGTAGTCAGGGAAGTGGGTCTGACGCTCGACGCGGACCGGCTCGATCGCGCTTTTTATTCAGCCTGGGAACGAATGCCGTCCCGCGCCCCCATCGACGGGCCGCGCCCGAACGATGACAAAGACTGGTGGCGCGAGTTGGTTAACCTGATGCTTGATCAGGTTGCGCCTTCATTAAGCGAATTTGATCGCGATAATTTTTTTGAAATCGCCTACGAACATTTCGCTGAGGCCGGTGTGTGGGAATTGTACCCAGAAGTTGTTGACGTCTTGAAGAAACTGCAGCCGGGTTTTCAGCTCGCCGTCATCTCAAATCTCGATGGGCGTTTGCGGTTCATCCTTGGGCACCTCGGCATTTCCAAATATTTTGCGCACATTTTTATCTCCAGCGAGCTCGGCGCCGATAAGCCCGACCCAGAGATTTTTCGGCGCGCGGTAAAGTTTATCGGCGTAAGGCCGAACGAGGGGTTGCATGTCGGCGATGATCCGGAACGCGACTGGAAAGCAGCCGCGGAAGCTGGGTTGTCGATCTTTCGTTTGGATCGACAAAAGAATTCGCTGCGCGATTTGCTGGCTATTTTGAAATTGTAGGCCAAGCGCGCCGCTTGCCGGGTCTACCATTGGCAGACGAAGCGCCTGCCCTACAACCTTGCGACCGCGCGCGATCTGGATTACAAACCTTATTCTCCTCGGGTCGGTAGCTCAATCGGTAGAGCAGCGCCCTTTTAAGGCGTTGGTTCCGGGTTCGAGTCCCGGCCGACCCATTTTTGCCTCGCATGCAGGCGTGCCAATCGCAGTTAGCAGGATAAAGTAGCACGCGACTGGCCATGATCTGCCACAAATACAAGTCCATCTTCGTTGAGGTGCCGAAGACCGGCTCGACCAGTGTGAGGGTCATTCTCGGCAAGGCATGGAAACCTCATCTCAATCTGTGGCAGATCAAAAATCAGATGGAGACGTACTGGACGCGCTATGGCGGCAGGAAGAACCGGATTCTGGCGTCTCTGTATTTGTTGCTTCCGGAGGAGCGCCGGAGAGAGATCGGGCGAAAGCAATTCGAGACCTATTTCAAATTCGGATTTGTTCGCAATCCCTGGGATCGTGTCGTCTCCCTCTATGAGCGCACGGAGGCTTTACAACTCAGAGACAAAATGAATTTCGAGGAATTTGTCGATTGGATCCAGTATAGCAGCAGCACTTGCGTCCACTCTTCCCCGCATCGCTACCAATTGGATTGGTTTGTCGATCCCAATGGAAATGTCCTCGCCGATTTCATCGGGAAGTTCGAACATCTCGACGAGGACTGGGCTTTCGTGGCGCAGAAGCTCGGCATCACCGAGAAATTGCCGCACCGAAGAGCGAATCCGCGGGCGCGGCATTACACAGAATATTACACTCCCCGAACAAAGGAGGTAATCACAAACAAGTTCAAAGTGGACATCGAGCGGTTTGGCTATGAGTTCGCCGGATAAAATAAAGGCGATCGTTCTGACCTGCGATCGATATCGAGCGATCACGAAGCATTTGATCGTTCAGTACGAACGATTGTGGCCAGATCATCCGTTTGTGTTCTATGTCCCGTATCAGCAGGTTGGTGGCGTCGAAAGCGAACGAATCAAATATTTCACGTCGCCCTCGGATATTAAGGGAACCGTTTTGCATCTGCTCGCGGACATCGATGATGAGGAGTGGATTTACTGGTGCGTGGACGACAAATATCCGATTCAGCTCGTCACCGACAAAATTGCGAGCCTGATTTCTCACGCCATGCGTTCGCCAGACGTAAGCGGTCTTTTATTCTGCAGATGCGGAGCGACATTGGACAATCCCAAACGCGCCCTCTATCGACAGCAGATCAAAAATCCCTTTGGTGATGTTTACCTGGAACGCAAGGCCTGGTTCCAAATATGGATTCATCAGCTTCTGCGCGTCAACGTGCTGCGACATCTCTTCACGCATCTGCCGGACCACATTCCTAATGCAAAGGCAATGGATGAACTAAAAAATGATGTGCCCAAGCTGGCTGAACATCGGTTATTTGTGACGAAGGAGAGCTTCGCAGTTTTCGGAGAAAGCACGCAGGGAGGCGTGATTACGCAAAATTGCTACGATAGCATCCTCGCGACCGGGATTGAGTTGCCAGAATGGTTTCGCCATCCCAACGGCCAGCATGTGACGATGGGAAAATTATAGGATTCCTATCGCGCTTCGAACACATAGCCAAAACGCTCGATCTCCGCGTCAAAGCGCTTCCTGATCAATTCGCGAAGCTCTTCATCATAGTATTTCGAATAATGTTCGCGCTTCGAACGATTATACTGCGGCAGTGGCGCGTCGGGGATACCCAGCCTCGCGGAGACGGTGCGGGAGTCGTCCGCCAAATTCTCGAAGCGCATGATGTAGTCGACATTGGCGAATGGGTCCGATTCGCCTTTATCCAGGCGCAGATAGTCTGTGACCGATACCGCTTTTAAGATGAGTTTTTTAAATTCCTTCCGGTTCCAGGTTTCCACCAGTGCGGTAGTCCCAAAATAATAAGAGACCATACGATCCCACGGATTTCGGACACAGGTAAACTTGTAAAGATCGCGGAGCCGCGCTTCACCCAGCGCCGCACGATATTCGGCCAGCGTTGAGTGTTTTTTGATTTTGTAACTCGGATTGCGGAGCCCAAAACGCTCGATCCCATCCTGGTCAGCGCGCAAAGCCACAATTTCATCTTCGGAATAGTGGCGAAGGATGGTTTGAATCGAAACCTGCCGTTTTTGGTATGTGAACGAATAGAAACCGTTTCTGAAAAGAGATCATCGTCCCGCAGTTGCGGGATCACTTTACGGCGCGTTGCTGAATTGGGCGAGTGCTGGCGAGCACTCACCGGCCGTGCGACAGATTGCCTGGAAGCACGGCTCTATGATCCTCTCTCACCAATACAAATTCATCTTTATCAAGACAGCGAAGACCGCAGGCACGAGCATTGAGGTTTTTCTCTCGAAGCAATGCGGCCCGACGGATATTGTGACGCCGATCTTTCCTCCGGTCGAAGGGCATCAGCCTCGTAATTACAAGGGATTCATCAATCCGCTCCCGGCTATTGTTGAGACGCCGCACAAAATCGTCTCCGCATTGCATTCCGCACTCACTAGTCGCGACAAATTCTATAATCATATGCCGGCATCGCTCGTGAAAAGACGCGTTCCTCGCCGAGTTTGGAACAGCTACTTCAAATTCTGCGTGGAACGAAATCCATGGGACAAGGCTTTGTCTCATTACCACATGCACGCCGCGCGGGAAGGCGGATCGCTTTCTCTCGATGAGTATCTCGCGCGTGGTCGGTTCCCCATTAATGATTTTCGATACACTGACGATTCCGGCGCGAAAATCATCGTGGACCGAGTTCTCCATTATGAGAACCTTGCTGCCGAGCTCAGCGAAGTGTTCTCAAAACTAAACGTCCCGTTCGACGGTACGCTTGGCGTAAAAGCCAAGTCGGAATATCGCACTGATCGCAGACCATATCAGGCGGTCTTTAACGACCAGCAACGCAGGATCGTCGAGAACGCCTTTGCCCGCGAAATCGAATTGCACGGCTATCGTTTTTAGGGACGCTGCTTCCATTTTCGACCTCCAACCAACCGGTGCGACTGCGTCGTCCGACGCTGGTAACGAAGAACGCACCGCGAAAGCTTTTGAGGTCCCGGGGCGCTACCGCGAACAAATTCTGGGGAGCGCACGCGCCACCGCGTGCAGTGTTAGGCGCCGCAAGCCGAACACACGGGGCCAGGAGGGCATCCCGGATTGACCGCACGTTCAAGGGCCGCTGGCGAGGGCGCCAGCGGCAGCACGCGAGGCGCGTGCGTTCCCCGGACCGACTATTGCTTCGCGCTGAGAACCGGAAAACGTCTGCTTCTTTGTCCCGTCAGATCTCAGATCTTGAGCTTATCATTTGTAGATTTCTGCCACTTGTTAATCTCGTCGGTGTACCGTGAAACCACAGATGCATATTGTCGGTCCGCATAGAGATTGCGCGTTTCCAGCGGGTCGTCCCTCAGATTGTACAATTCATTCAAATCCTTATCGCGCAGACACAGTTTCCACCCATCGGGGGACACGACGGTCCGAGTAGACTCATCGACGGCGCGCTTGATCATGCGCCGCGGCGCCAATGACGTTCCTTTTTTGATCTTGGTCCGGTTCGGCGCCCACTCCAGGAACAAGTTCTCTGGCGGCACTGCTTCTTCGCGAATTAACGGCAGCAGGCTCTTGCCAGCGCACTGAGAATGCTTTGGCTCACCGAGTAGATCGAGCAATGTCGGGACAAAATCGATGTGACTCACTGGTTGCGAAACGAGTTTGCCGCGTGTTTGACCAGGCAACCTGATCAGGAACGGAACACGCGCGGCTTCTTCGAACATCACTTCTTTTGCGAACAAATGATGTGCCCCCAGGCTGTCGCCGTGGTCGCTCGTATGCACGACGATTGTGTTGTCGCGTAAGGCAAATCGCTCCAGGCAGCCAAGAATGGCGCCGATGCTTTGATCAACCAGGGTAACCAACCCCAGATAGCGCTGTTTAATGCTGCGATATTCGTCGGGGGTAATCCCAAAGAAAAACGGATGAGGCAATCGCTGCCGGTCACGAATCGCCCTGGCCTGCTGCCATTCGCGCATAAGCCGATAGCGCAGAGGAATATTGTCGCTCTCGGGAAGCGTGGCGGTAGGATCCAGGTCGATCTCGCTTAGCGGATGCTCATTGTTCAGCGGACCATTGTAAGGCGAATGCGGCTCCACAAATGCGACCATGAGGATGAACGGATCGCGGAAATGTTTTTCGATGAACTCGCACGCGTGCCTTTCGAGAAATTTCGGTCTCGACAGTTCAACGGGCAGGTTGCTGATTGCTAGCTCCGAGAACGCCCCATTTTTTTCGTCAGGAATCAGACCCGCTGAAACGAGAAGATTCGTATAGTCACCGGGCTCTTCCGTCGAAATCCATTGCTGAAATCCGCGGCGCGCCGGTCCGTCCTCCCCAAGGTGCCATTTCCCCATGTATGCAGTCCGATAATCTTTGTCGTCTATTAACTCAGCGAAACTGCGGAACCGCCGATCGAGCGCGACACTGTTTCTCGTGCATCCGTTGGTATGCGGCCACGTTCCGGTCATGAGCGAGGAGCGTGAGGGCGTGCAGACTGGATGGGTAACGTAGGTTCGCTTGAACACCACCGACTCGGCGGCAAGCTTGTTCAGATTGGGCGCGTGCACCTTGACGCCTCCGTAGCAAGCGATCGTGTCCGCCCTTTGCTGATCCGGCAAGAAGAGGATCAAATTCGGTTTTCGTTCCGCGGCCATGGATTTGAGAGGTCTCGCACTAAATCAGCCGTTTTCGTCAACTGCAATGCTGAGCTGCAGGGGAAGCTGACAGCTTCCCCTACAAGTGATTTGGGTAATTGCATTGACGTGGCTGCTTCTGGGGACGTCTCGGCGAGGGCGCCGAAACGTGCACGCGAGGGCGAGTGCGCTCCCCGAAGAAAATCTTTCGCGTCGCAATACTCACAATTTCAGTGTTTCATGGTTCGCGTGAGACGGTTATTGATCTTGTACGTATTCGGCGGATTAGTCGCCGGCACGGCCTGTGGCGCAGCGGAATTTGACCTCGCAGCAACTGCCACAAACCAACTCGCGGTCGATCTTCACCGCCAGCTTGCCACAGGCAACGAGAACCTCTGCGTTTCACCCTACTCAATCGAAAGCGCGCTGGCCATGACGTTCGCCGGCGCGGACGGCGAGACGCGCAGCGAGATGGCACGCGTTCTGCATTTCCAAAGCGACGCGAGCGCAGTGCCGGCCTCATTTGCTTCGCTCCAGCATTCGCTCGAAGAAATGAAAGCGAAAACAGCGGAACTCGTAAAACAATCGAAAAAATTCGGGGGTCCGAGCGAGCCGATCACATTGGCTATCGCCAATCGGCTTTTTGCCCAAAAAGGATACGATTTTCGCCAGGCCTTTCTGTCGGTTGTGAAACAAAATTACGGCGCGGCATTTGAGCCAATCGATTTCGTTGCCGATGCCTCCGGAGCCACTCAGCGCATCAACAAATGGGTCGCCGATGAAACCCGTAACCGGATTCGCGATCTGGTTCCCGCCGGCGCACTTAACGAAACAACGCGACTCGTCCTGGCGAATGCGCTTTATCTAAAGGCGGCGTGGGCCGATCCGTTCTCCGACAATGCAACGAAGCCGGAACCATTCCATATTTACGGCGGCGCGTCTGTCGATGTTCCGATGATGCGAAAAATGGATCGGCATTTCGGGTATGCGAAGCGCGACGGATTCAGGGCGGTGAGTCTCCCTTACGCAGGTAATGATCTCCAATTCCTCGTTCTACTTCCTGACGACGTAAATGGTCTGGGCGCACTGAAATCGAACCTGACCGCGGAGATGCTGGCAGAATGCGCTAAGCTCGAAACGCGAGAGGAAGTCGATCTTCATCTGCCAAAGTTCAAGATCGAGCTCCCAACGATTGCGCTGACAGAAAAATTCGAAGCGCTCGGGATGAAGACGGCATTCGATCAACCGCGGGGCAGGGCCAATTTCGACCGAATGGCGCCGCGGAAGCCGAATGATTATCTGTATATCTCACAGGTCTTTCACAAAACCTTTATCGCGGTGGACGAAAAAGGAACTGAGGCGGCCGCCGCCACGGCCGTGGCGATGATGGCTGGAAGTGCCATGATACAACGCCAGGCCCCGGTCGAAGTGAAAGTCGATCGCCCATTCCTCTATGCGATTCAGCATGTTCCGAGCGGCGTGTGCCTTTTCCTCGGACGCGTGACCGATCCTCGCTGAAGTGGACATCTCAACTTTTGCAAACCTCATCAACGCATTCGCGGTGACGGCAGGCGTCATCTTTGCGGCGGCGCAAATCAGATATTACGGCCAGCGCCGCCGACGCGACGCGATGCTCGAGTTGGTCCGCTCGTTTCAGAGCCCGGCGTTTACGAGTGCACTGCGTCGCGTGCTTTCGCTGCCGGATGGCGCCGACGCACAGAAAATTCGCGAAGTGCTCGGGCCTGACGGGGAAGACGCCGTCTACCTGGTTTCGCTGACTTGGGAAAGCATTGGTGTGTTGCTATTTCGCCGCGAGCTCACCCTGGATCTGGTGGATGATTTCTTTAGCGGTCCGATCCTTCTTTCCTGGCAAAAGCTTCGTGTTTGGGCCGAGGAGTGGCGCCGCGAGCTAAACCGAGAGACGGGCTCCGAGTGGTTTCACTGGTTGGCTGAGCAAATGATGGAACGCGAGAAGCTCACGCCGCCGGTGCCGGCTTACATCGCGCATCGCACATGGCGCGAAACCCGCCGGCGTTGATCAGGCCGAGGGACATCAACTGTTTCGATTCGCGCTAAATTAAGGATCTGTGTTGCTCGCGTAAGTTAACGTGTCGCCGACGATACGCGCTGCGGATGTGTACGGATGCGGCTCAGTCTTTTTTGCATCGAGAATGTGCACAACCTCAACACCGCGTGTTTTCAAGTGATCGGAAATCAGCGCGCGGTGACAGCGCCACCAAACCGCTTCTGCACACATGATCGCGGTCGGTCCTACCTTGTGCGCAAGATCGAGAAGGCGCTCAATGCCTCGGCGAAATTCTTCGGTTTCCATGTGATCGGCATAACCGCGAAAAGAAGCGTTGCGCCAAGCCGTGTTGTGCGAATCCTTCTTTGCTTTTCGTCGGCCGCCCAGTTCCGGGAAATGTTCGTAGCGAATTCCGTGTTCTGTGAGTGATTTTGCGAGTATTTCCCTGTTAAACTGCGGATAGCGCTTCGATCCCGGCAGGCTTCGCACATCGGCCACCAATCTTATTCCGTTCTCTTCCAGCAACGAAATGAAAATGTCGATCGTCCGCGTCGAATGTCCGATTGTCCAGATTTGTGAAATCAAAACAGCGAAACTCGCTATGGCCCTGTGGGCTTTGGCGCTGCGCTGGTTGGCGCCATGGATTTAAGCAATCGACCGAGTTCGCTATTCGTCGAAATAACGGCCGTGGTATCCTTTTCAAATCCGGCGCGCATGACGTCGAGGCTGCGGAGAAAGGTATAAAGCTCCTGTGCCTCGGGAGGATTGAAGGCTGCGGCATAAATGGAAGCCGCTTCGGCATCGGCTCTGCCTTCGATCTCGAGCGCATTTTTGGTGGCAGTGGAACTGATCGCGGCAACATCGCTTTCTTTTTGGCCGCTGATATTCGCGGCTTCGCCACGGCCTTCGGAACGGAATCGCGCGGCGATCTGATGCCGCTCACTCGACATGCGCTCGATAATTTTCTCGGCGACTGCTGGATTGTACTTGCTGCGCTTAAAGCGCTCATCGAGTAATTCGATGCCGAAGTCGGCGATCTTTTGCCGGGTGCGTTCGGTGATCTGTTTCTCGATTTCGCCGCGGCCAAACTCGACATCGGGAATCGAGCTGGGCAGAAGCGTGCCGCTTTTCTCAAGCTCCGCATCGCGCAATGGCTTTCGCCCTTTAGTCACCCGAATAATCTCGACGAGATCGTGCGCCGCGACGGCAGTGCGCGTTTCGCTGCCGAGGATGTCATCGAGACGTGAAAGCGCACTGCGCTCGTCGTTGAGGCGATTGTAATAGAGAAATGGATCGCTGATGCGCCACCGCGCGAAGCAATCGACGATGATGTAGAGCTTGTCCTTCGTGGGACATTCGGTTGGCGGTCCGTCCCAGGCGAGGATGCGTTTGTCGAATCGCTGCAGTTTGTCGATGATCGGAAGTTTTATCTTCAGCCCAGGCGTCGTGACGGTACGAATAATTTTGCCGAAACGCGTCACGATGGCCGTTTCGTATTGATGGACAATGAAGAGCAACGATCCCCATTTTAGCGCGGTCAAAATGAAAAGAACCCCCAGGATCGACATCAACCGGCTCTGCAAAAATCGCACGATCGCCGAGAGGGCCGCGGGTCTTGGAGTCACATCGATCACGTTCATGGCGACGTCTTGGGCTGCTCCGGTGGCAGCAGCGGTAATGTCTGGAGAATGCTCTTCAAGCTGTCATCGACGATGATTTTCTTTTGCAAGCTGGGCAAAATCGCTTGCATCGCTTCGAGATAGAGACGACGACGAGTCACCTCCGGCGCTTTGCGATATTCGGCGAGCAACAGCGAGAATTTTTGCGCCTCGCCTCTGGCTTCGTTCACGCGGCGGAAGGCATACGCTTCGGCTTGCTTCTCCCGTTCCTTCGCCTGACCGCGCGCGTTCGGAACGGCGTCGTTATAGACTGCCCAAGCTTGGTTAATCGCGGTTTGCTTCTCCTGTTGCGCCTGGTTGACCTCGTTGAAGGCAGCCTGCACCACCGGCGGCGGACGCACCGTTGCCAGTTGTACTTGTTGGATCTGAATCCCCAGGCCGTACTGCGAACACAGGTCGGCCAGACGTTTCAAAGTTGACGTTTCAATGTCGTGTCGCCCAATCGTGAGCACTTCGTCCACCGTACGATCACCGATCACTTCCCGCATCACGCTTTCGGAAAGATCGCGCAAGGTTTTCTCCGGTTCGCGCGCACCGAAGAGGTACAATTTTGGATCGGTGATGCGGTACTGCACCACCCACGGCACAAGGGCAGTGTTGAGATCGCCGGTGATCATCGTCTCGGTTTCCGCCGGTTCCATGTCGCCTTGGTAAACGTTAGTTGCGTTCGGCGAGGTGAAACCAAATTCAAGTTTCAATAGCCGCTGCGTCGGTACGACGTGAATCTCGTCAACGTACGGAATCGCATAAGCGAGACCGGGATTTACAAGATCGTGGTAAGCGCCGAAGCGCGTCTTCACCCCGACGGAGTTTGCCGGAATGGACGTAAAACCCAACAGCAGCGTAAAGAATGAGATGACCAGACCGGCGCAGGCGACCAAGCCGAGCAGCAACCTTACCGGCTTCACTTCAGCATTGGGCGACGCGATCACGTTGGCCATTTGCCACACTTTTGAGCCTAACGCACGCTCGCGCGCAAGTCTTTCCTGTCGCCGCTTGACAAGTTATCGATCTTGACGCTTTGATTACGAGGGATTTCTGATAGTTTCCTGAGGCAAACTGGAGACGCGAAATGAACAAAATATTCTTATCAGCAGTTGTCGGACTTATTACATTGGTATTGGTGCAAGCAGCCGAGACACAAAAGCAGCCCGCGGCCGGAACGCCCGCGCCGGATTTCAGTTTAACCACCAGCGATGGCAGTCAGGTCAGTCTCAAAGATTATCGGGGCAAATGGGTGGTGCTCTATTTTTATCCGAAAGATTTCACGAGCGGTTGCACGATGGAAGCACGGAATTTTCAGCGCGACGTCGCGAAATATGAGGAAGTAGGGGCAGTCGTTCTCGGCGTCAGTGTCGACACCGCGCAATCGCACAAGGATTTCTGTGCCAAGGAAGGGCTCAATATCAAATTGCTGGCCGACCCCGACGCGACGGTCTCGACCGAATACGGATCGGTGATGGATTACAAGGGAGAAAAGCTCGCCGCGCGCAATACTTTCATTATCAATCCCCACGGCGAGATCGCCAAGGTTTACACCGGCGTGAAGCCTGCCGAGCATAGCGAGCAAGTCCTTAAAGATTTGTCCGAGTTGAAAAAGACTTAATCAAACCAGAGGTCACAATGGCAAGTTCAAGAAAATCGATCGATTGCAGAAATTATCCGAGTGAGAAGAATTGCTCGCTGAAAATCTCGGGCACGGAAGATGAAGTGCTCGATGCCGCGGTGCGGCATGCTGTTTCAGCCCACGGGCACGAGAATTCGCCCGAGCTGCGCAATCAAATCAAGTCGATGCTCAAAGACGAGAGCGATTGAGATGCGGCGGCGAACGCCAGTGCAACGGAAGTCATAGCTTAGCCCACTAAACACACGAAAAGACACGAAATTTCCAGATAAGAACTGGCGGGTTCTCTTTCTGCTTACAATCTTACCGCCTCTTTTCGTGTCATTCGTGTGTTTCGTGGGCTAAAATTTCTCCGCTGCCTAAACAGGTGTGAGGCTAAGAAGAATTTTTAGCAGTCCGTGGCAGTGGATCGCGGTCGGAGTTGTATATTTGGCTGTGATTCTCTTCGGTCATCTGCCCGATCATCTGATTTTGTTTCCCACGACCGCCCCGATCGATGCAGAGGGGGCTGTTCGCAAAATGTTGCCATTCCAAAATGGTCAATTGGAAGTGTGGACGGCAAAGTCGCGACTCGCGCAACAAAAAGGCGGAGCAGACATTTACGTTTTGCGCTTTTACGGGAATGCCGATCGCGCGGATCGCTGGGTGGCAGCGGAAGCTGAAGAATGGAACGATCGCGCCGTTGAAGTCTGGGGAATGAACTATCCCGGCTTTGGTCGCAGCATCGGACCGGCGCGCCTTTCCCGGATTGGCCCGGCGGCGCTCGCGGCGTTTGATGAACTAAAACGTCAGGCAGGAGGACGGCCGATTGTGCTCTTCGGCGCGAGCATCGGTGCGACCGCCGCGCTTCACGTGGTTGCGCAGCGTCCCGTCACCGGACTGATTTTGCATAATCCTCCGCCGCTCCGCCAAATGATCTTGCGTCAGTTTGGCTGGTGGAATCTCTGGCTGCTGGCGGGTCCTATGGCGTTGCAGATTCCCCGAGATCTCGACAGCCTTTCAAATGCGAAGGCGAGTCATGCGCCGGCGATTTTCTTGCTCGCGGAAAAAGATGAAGTCGTCGCGCCTCGCTTTCACCGGCTGGTGGTTGACGCCTACGCTGGCGAAAAGCGCGTGATCTCGCTCCGCGACGCTTATCACAACGACCCAATCGAAGGCATCGGATTGGCAGACTTCTATCACGCCCTCGACTGGTTGCTGCCGAAGACGAATTCACCTGCCGGGTTATAGCGGCGCATCCGGGTAGCGCACTGCCTGCCCGCCGCGTGCGGGCGTCTCGCGTGTTTGGCGAGCGCGTCCTCGCGATCGCGAACTTTTCTTAAAACGTCGCCGGATTCCGTGATGCAAGCACAGGAAAAGATTGTTGCGGCGAGACACCGCAACCAACACGCGAGACGCGTGCGCTACCCAACCATTCTCATCGCGGCGCGATAGCGAGTTCTTCGATTACTTTTTCCATCCCGCTGACGACCAACGCGAAGCGGTGGTAATCGAGATTGTCGGGCGTGTCGGTTGCGCTGTGATAATGAGGGTAACGAAACGGCGCCGTGTCGGTGACCATGATGCCGGGATAACCATGCTGCCAGAACGACCATTGGTCCGACCAACTAACGCCCGGAATGAACGCTGGCAGCGCCGCCCCTTCAGATGGAATCTTTGCGTGCTTTCGGAAGATGGCGATGGCGCGACGGAGCAGATTACGTGAAGGAACGTTGCTGACGAATCCGATGAAGTTGCCAACACTGGGATAAAACACACCCAGGCCGGGTGCCGGATAAGTTTGTGAATGCGGCGCGTCAGAAAAATATCCGATCGTTTCCAGGCTGATCATGGCCGAGATTTGATCGCCGCGGGTTTTGCAGCGCCCGGCGTAAACGAAACTTCCCATTTGCTCTGACAAAAAATAAGGCGGCTCCTCGTTCACAAACGCGACAAAGCGTAATATGTGGTGCGCAGGCTTCCCGGCGAATCGGCGCGCGAGAGCAAGCATTGCAGCGACGCCGCTGCCGTTGTCATTGGCGCCGGGCGATCCGAGCACCGAATCATAATGCGCGCCGATCAGGATGATCGAGGGCGGTTTAGAAACTCCGAATGGTTTCGCGAGCGGCGCCGCCGCTCCTGGAGCTGCGGGAATTTTCGCTTCGATATTATAACAGGCTCGGCCGTGTAGATCGTAACTGTCGCGCCGCGTCTGCAACCCGGCGCGGGAAAATGAGTTCTCGATGAAATCGGCAGTCGCGTTGAGCTGCGGATAGCGCGCCATATTCCGCTCTCCGATTTCGCCAGCAAGTTTCTCCACGTCGGCACGCAATTCATCCCGCAGTTCAACTTCACTGGCCGAGAGCGATGCTGCGCTTGAAACGTTCTTGCCGGGCATTCTTACTCCGAACCACCAGAGTAACGCAAAGATTGCGACGACGGCGATACAAACGCGAAGGGCGCCAAGCAAGATTCGTATGAACACGTAGCCACACTACAGTCGGAAGGTTATACCCGAAATGTTAGCGTAATCTTTGGGGAGCGCGGGCATGTTACCCGCTCCATCCGGCATTTTGCCGGATGACCCTCCGATCACACGCTCAGGATATTCGTTACCCTTCATGCTGCTCCTGCGGGTTCGCGGCAGAATGCCGCGAACGGCGAGCAATATGCTCGCGCTCCCCAGCCAAGCGTTAAGCGATCTTCTTACGAAACCGCAAAGCGCAGAGAATAAAAAGCAGGATCGACATCACGACGAGGATGGCTAGGTTCGGCCAGTATTCGAAAAAATGTGCGCCCCGCAAAATGATCGCGCGCATGAGGGCGATGAAATAAGTCGTCGGGAAAAGCGCGCCGAGTGCGTAAAAAATCCAGGGCATGGTTTCCCGCGGGAAAATGAAGCCGGAGAAAAAAACGCTCGGCAAAAGGAACACCATCGACATCTGCAACGCTTGCATTTGGTTTGTGGCCTTGGTTCCGACGAGCAGACCAAGACTGAGCAGCGCGAAAACGTAAACCAGAGTTGAAAACATCATCCCCACGACATTGCCTACGATCGGAACGTCGAACACAAAGCGCATGATGAGAAAGAGAATCACCGCCATGGCCATGCCGATGCACAAATAGGGAACAAGTTTGCCCAGCATCAGTCCTGCGCGGCTCAATGGGCTTACCAGCAACTGCTCGAGGGTCCCGCGTTCTCGTTCGCGGACAAGCGCCATGGCAGTAGCCACAGTTGTGCCGATTTGCAGAACGACGCCGATCACCCCCGGCACAAAAAAATTCGGGCTGCGCATCGCCGGGTTGTAGAGCATTTGCGGACGAATATCGATGGGGACGCCGTGTCGCCCCGTTTCGCGCAGAAGCGATTCCACGGACTGGGTCAGGGCTACGCCCATACCTGTGTTGAGCGCTTGCAGCGCGGTAGTGGAATTCGATCCATCCACCAGCAATTGCACTTGCGCGGAGCGTCCGGCGCGCACATCGCGCGTAAAGGTGGGCGGGATCTGAATCCCGACGTAGGCGCGGCCTTTGCGCATTTCGCTTTTCATTTCTTCCAGGCTTTGCACCTCTCCCACGACGCGAAACGTTTGCGTGTTCACGAAGCGATCAATCAACTGACGGCTTTCGACGGTGCGGTCTTCGTTCAGGATGATCGTCGCCATGTGTTTCACGTCGTTGTCGAGGGCGTAGCCGAACGCGATCATCTCAATCAGGGGCGGAAAAAACATGAAGAAAAGCGTCATCGGATCGCGCCAGACGACGATGAATTCCTTGAAGAGAATTGCGCCAAGCCCGCGAAAAAGTTTGCGTTTCATTTTTGTTGCCACTCGTTGTCATCCCGAGTCGCGAAGACGACGAGGGACCTCACCCAACCGATGAAAGCGCCCAAGCCATAGTGGATTATCGCTACTCCGTTGGTCCTCACGTGATGAAAGAAAACGCTCATTTCACCTGTGAGGTCCTTCGCGTTTCTCAGCATGACATACCGTCTTTTGCCGTGATCCCGATCCCGCCTTAGCGGGAGAGGGATCTCTCATATGCTGAAAAAGCATTGGCGATAAATCCGCCCACTTCGGATTCTTTGTTTCCACCAGCGCATTTTTCTTGGCGCGCCTCCAGCCTTTGATCTCTTTCTCGCGTGAAATTGCGTGCCGTGGATCGTCGAGATTCTCGTAATAAACAAATCGATTTACTCTGTATTTTTTTGTGAAGCCTTCTATGTCGCCGTTTTGATGTTCCCATACACGCCGAACCAGGCTGTTTGTGATGCCCGTATAGAGAACGACTCGGCTGCGATTGGCCATCATGTAGACGTAGAAGGTCTTCGTCATTTTGTGGGGTCCTTCGCTTCGCTCAGGATGACAGCCTTCATCACGCGGCCTTCTGTTGTTCCGTCGCATGTTTGGCCGAGAGCTCGACAAATACGTCTTCGAGCGAAGGGCCGATTTCGTGAATCTCAGAGTGACTGACCCCGACGCTACGCAATTGCTCGTCGATCTGCGCGCGCTTGACACTTTCATCGACCAGCAAATGCATCGATTGACCAAACACTGTGGCACTACGCACACCGCGAAGCTGATGCATGGCATGGAGAGCCGTCGTCACGTGATCGCAAGTCACGTCCAGCCGCCGTGTTCCGGGCGGATTCACCTCCGGCATTTTTTTCAATTCATCCGGCTCGCCGCACACGATCAATTTCGACATGTAAATGTAGCCGACATGATCACAGCGTTCCGCCTCGTCCATATAATGCGTTGTCACAAAAAGGGTCATGCCTTTGCCGGCGAACTCGAAAAGCAAATCCCAAAGTTCGCGCCGCGCGACCGGGTCGATACCAGCCGTTGGCTCATCGAGAAAAAGCACGGTCGGGTTATGCATAAGCGAGCAGGCCATCGCCAGACGCTGACGCCACCCTCCCGAAAGCAATCCAGCGCGCTTGTCGATGTACGGCTCGAGGTGTGTGATTGCGATCAATTCCTCCCGTCGCTGATCCAGTTGCCGCCCGCGTAGACCGTAAAGTTTGCCGGAGAAGATGAGATTCTCATTTACCGTGAGCTCATCGTAGAGCGAGAACTGTTGAGACATGTAGCCGATCATCTCCTTGATCGGCTCCATCTCTCGCACAATGTCGTGTCCGCCGATCCGCGCCGTCCCGTCACTCGGCTCCAGAATTCCGCATAGCATCCGGATCACGGTGGATTTGCCGGAACCGTTCGGGCCGAGAAAGCCGAAGATAGATCCCTTTCCGACGGAAAACGAAACATGATCGACCGCCGTGAATGTGCCGAAGCGCTTCGTCAAATCTTCGCACTCGATCATTGATTCACTCATCTCTTGTCATCTCGAGCGGAGCGGAACGAAGGCACGCGCAGTCGAGAGATCTCTCATTGTTATTTTGGAATTATGCGGACTAACAGTTAGAGATTCCTCGACTCCGCTCGGAATGACAAATCGACGACATTCGTGTTTTTCGTGTGTTTCGTGGGCGCTGCTGCTCATTTTACATTCGGAAAATAAACATCGGCCGCCATCCCGGCCCGCAAGCGCTCATCATCGTTCGGCAAACGAATCTTGACGCCGAATACCTGCTTGATCCGATCTGCCACCGTTTGGACGTTGCGCGGCGTGAATTCGGCCTGGCGACTGATTTGCTCGATGACGCCGTCAAAATCTTTTCCCGGAAACGAATCGACACGCACCCGAACATGGTCGCCTACTTTGATCAATCCCAGCCATGGCTCCGGCACATAGACCCGCACCCACAAATGCTGCGGCAGAATCAGGGTCGCGACTTCGCGATTTCCCGGCAAAACATCGCCTACTTTCACGCTGAGCACCTCCAGAATGGAATCGCTCGCCGCGACCACTTGCATTTCCGCTAATTGGGCGTCGATATCGGCCAGCTGAGCGCGCGCCTGCGCGACACGCATCTTAGCCGCGGCGACATTTTTCTCCTGTGCTTTGGCTGAGCTGTCTGCACGCTCTGCGTCGCTCGGGGAAACGACCTTGCGCTTGAGCAAATCCTGCTGACGCCGTGCATCATCGCGCAGGAATTCCAACTGCGCCTGTTGCGCATCGGCGTCGTGGATCGCTGTGTTAATTTGTGCGGCGGCAAAATCGCGGCGTGCTCGCAGTTCGGAGGCGTCGAGTTCCACGATCGGCTGGCCGGCGCGCAATCTGTCCCCTTCCCATGCAAAAATCTTTTCCACGCGTCCGCCGCTGCGCGGTCCGACGTGCACCTCATCCACTTCAATGGTTCCAGAGACGGCGTTGCTTCGATTGCCGCAAGATGTCAGGAAGAGCGACAACGCAAGCAACGCGACGCCGTAAACAAAATTGTCGATGTTTCTTCGTGCGAACAACCTGACCGCTAGTCGCATTGCGTCTCCAATCTTGCAAATATCGGCCTGCTCCGTTAAAGCAGTTCGGAATGGCCGGTTATTCGGGCACACCACTGGCGCATAAACTTGGAATAAAGCCGGCGATGACCGTCACGGTCATCAACCAACCGGCCAATTACCGGCAATTGCTCGACGAAGGTGCGAATGGCGTGGAGTTTTCCGATCGGACGAGAAGTGATTCGAGTTTCGTTCATCTTTTCACGACGCGCCGCAGTGAACTGGCAAAACAGTTGAGCCGATTGCGAATGAAAATTCCGGATACGTGCACGATCTGGGTCTCCTGGCCGAAAAAATCAGCCGGAGTGCCGAGCGATGTGACCGAAGACGTGATCCGCGCCGTTGCGCTGCCGCTAGGATTCGTCGATGTAAAAGTGTGCGCGATTGATGAAACCTGGTCAGGATTGAAATTGATGGTTCGTCGCGCGAATCGAAAATTGCCAGCCACAAAATGAAAACACGTTGTTTTGATCACATCGATTTACGGGTGAAAGACATGGGAGTCGCAAGGAGGTTTTACGGAAAATTCTTGCCCCAGCTCGGCTTTGTTCACGAAAGTCCAGGCGACGATTTCCATACCTTTTATTCCGCGGGCGGCGACAAGCCGTCGGAATTCTTCGGTTTCACCGAAGATAAAAATCATCAACCAAACGGAACACGGATCGCGTTCTGGGCCGATACGCGGGAAGAAGTGGACCGGATCGCCAAGATCGTGCGCGAAGCAGGCGGAAAAGACCCGGAAGGTCCGGAAGTCTGCGTCGATTACAGCCCCGGCTACTACGCATTTTTCTTTGAAGATCCGGACGGCAACAAACTGGAAATTTGCTGCCGGGAAAGTCCGATCATTGCGAAATGAGCCAGCTTCGGCGAAGAGTTGGGCAATGACTAATCCGGCGCACGTCCCTGTGATTCTGCAGGAACCGCGCCGTCATCGCTATCTCAAGCTGATCGCGCTCTTCAAGATTGGCAAAGGTATGCTGCTCCTTTTGCTCGGCATTTCGCTGCTTTTCCTAAATGCGCGTACCCGCTGGATGGATTTTCTTTCAAGCTGGACAGCGGACGAGATCCTGATGGAGCACAGCAAGCCGGTGGCTTTTCTGCTTCACAATCTGCAAGCAGTGCTTGCAGGCGGCACGTTGCGTGCCACCGGTCTTTTGGCGCTCTTTTACACGGCAGTCCTTTTCACCGAAGGGATCGGCGTCTATTTGGAACAGCGCTGGGCGGAATTGCTCATGATTTTCGCCACCTCAGCACTCATTCCAGTTGAAGTCCGTCATCTTTGGCATCGCCCCGGTTTGTCCAGTGCGGTCATTCTGATGGTAAATTGTTTTATCGTTTGGTTCCTGTATCTCGTTTTGCGGCGCAAGCCGAACCCGGGGCCTGCGCCCGTTGATCGCGAACTGGCGAAGATTAGCTAAACGCGCGGGGCATTTTGTCGCAAGACCAATCATCGGCGCCCATCTCGAGTCCTTTCACTCGGGTCGCGCACACCGTCGCGGGCGGTAAGAAAAAGAATGGGCGTACGAATCCCGTCGCACCGCAATTCCGCAACTACCTCCCAGCCGTCTTTGTTTGGTAACATGGCATCGACGATAAGAAGATCGAACCTGAATGCACGCGCGTGCTCCAGGCTGGTTTTACCACCCCGCGCAAGATCGACGACGAAATCCGCTTCACTCAGGCCTTTGGCGAGGAAAGCCGCCGTTTCTTTTCGTCCTCGATACGCCAGAATGCGCATCATCCAATGTACTTAAGCTATCGTTTGAAATGAAGCCACTGCCGCCGGCCCACTCAATGGCTGGCACCTACGAGGCCTGCGTATCCTGGGATTCTAATGATTCCCGCGAAGGCGGAAGAGCAATCACCAACCCGGCGAGCAGGAATGTGACCGCCGCCGAGAAGAGACAGTAGCGACAGTACGCGTGGAGCAGGAAGGCCTGCACATACAGCAGCCAAAGCGTAACGAGAAACATCGCACCGATGGTCAGAATGAGAAACGTTCGCGCGCGCGCAGAGCCGAAAACCGCGAACGTGGCGAAGCTGAATACGCTGAAGTAAGCCAGCGTGCCGAACAGAGCTAGCGGAATTCCACCAACCTTCGCATATGAGCTGCCCAGCACACGGAAACAATCTGGCGATCCTCCGCAGACGAGCGTCTCACCTGTCAACGCCTGCACAGCAAGATAAGTTGCGTCCGCCAGCCCCGCCAGCGAAACGATCGCGGCGACCGTATAAAGAATGCTTCGAAATCGCGATACGGTCATTTGGTTACGACTTTTCCTTTAGCGCTGCATCGATAGTGGCACGAAGGCCATCGGGGGTTCTATCATTCGGGCCCAGCTCGCGATTATTGATAAAAACGGTTGGAGTGCTCTGTACCCCGAGCGAATCCCCGCGCTCATGATCGGAATCGACTCGCGCTTTGGTCTTTTCTGCGTCCATGTCCTCTTTGAACTGATCGAGATTGAGTCCGATCATTCCCGCATAAGAATCGAACAATTCACGCACGTTGTCGGCTTTGCTCCAAACCGCCTGCTCGCGATAGAGCACGTCATGCATCTCCCAAAAGCGGCCTTGCAGACCAGCGGCTTCCGCAGCCACCGCGGCCTCGCGCGCGTACTTGTGATTCGGTAGCGGAAAGTTACGAAAAACAATGTGCAAACGCGGGCCATACTCTTTCGCCAGCTCGTCAATGAAAACGGCGATATTGCCACAGGGCGGGCATTGAAAATCGCCGAATTCTTCCAGTGTAATCGGCGCGTCCGGGTTGCCGCGAATGTGCATTGATTCGGCGCCGCCTTTTCCGGGCAGGACCTTATCTTCGGGAATAGTGAGAAGCTGCGGCCGCTTTGCCCGATAGAGCATCGCTCCGCTCCCCAGCGTGGCCAATGCGACCCCACCAACAATTATAAAAGGCAGATAGCGTTTCATGAATCAGCGCAGTGAAGTCAATCTAAACCGTCGAAGACAAGATTAGGGATTTATTTTTCGTAGTCGTCAATCTGGCGCGCAAGTGGAAACTCGACGTCGGAAAGCGCGCTGCAGACCGCGACAGACAAATTTGTGGCGCGATTCAACCGACTGGAGGACGAGCTGCAGGCGGACTTTAGTTAGTTAGGGCCGTCGCTGTGGCGCTTGGATGGGAACCGTGATTGGCACTCCCGTTTTGAAAAAACCAATCACAGCAAATTCAGCTTGCGGCGGACGGTTGGAATCGAAACGGAAATTATAGAGAGTACCCCAGCGAATCGCATTTGCGTTCGGGTTTTGGGCAAGCGTCTCGCTGCTCCAAGTCAGAGAGCCGCCCGTTACCATCGATGTCCAGGGGGTGCTGCTGTATCCCGCGTTTCCCACGGTTCCATCGTTTGCCCATCCAGGTTCCTGGGGCGGCGCATGAAACCCTATATTTCTGACGCGGCGTCCCGTAGGCACAGCAAACGATTGAATCGCGCGATCCAGGTTCTCGTTATAGATCGCGTACTCGTAATGCCAAACTCGAGGCGATGGGTTTGTCACTTTATAGCCAACGAATGCAATGCCATCGTTCCCCGGATCGGGCTCGATCTGATTGATGGTTGCTCCGCTCCAGGCAAAAATGGCAGGGGTCGATCGCACCGTGGATCCAACCGGCGAAAAGGTGAAATTCGTGGTTCCGCTGACACTGAACTGACGATAGGAGACGTTGTTGTACATGTTGCATTGCCCGGGATTAGCCTGGCACCAGGTGTATTCATGTGGAGTGACATATTGACCTTCGGCGAAATAGGTCGCGCCCGGATTCAGCGTCATGTTCAAATCGTTCATTGCCACCGTGACTCGGTGCGACGTGCCTGTGTGGTTGTGGCCGGTGTGGTTGGCCGGGCTTGGCGATCCTGGGAAGGCGCCGGTAAAAGGATTCACCCAGGCACGCGAACCCAGCCCGTTTTGGCTATAGTTTAAACCTGCGGAGTACGGATCGGAGCATCCAGAGCATAGATTGGTGCCAGTAGTGCAATGACTGGTGCTGCAGCCAAAGCCGCAGTCGTTGCCTTCCAACGCCGCAAACGCATGTTTCAGCCAGGATTGGCCAATTTGCTCGAACCGCTCATCATTGCTGGTTCCGCCGCTCATCCGATACAGGTTCTGCGGAATGACGGGATGATCGTTGTTCGGTAATGCAAACCAGTGCAAGGGCTGCTGCCCGTTATTACAGGAAGTGGTTCCCACCCCGAGGCCGACAAAGCTTCCATTACTTCCACCTTGCTCCACGGAAGGCAGATCTCCAACGATGACGTCCGGGCCTGGAACAGTTCCAGCCGAGGGCTGGGCAGCCCGTTCTCCAGCGCTGGTCGCACCCTGCAGAGGCGGCATCGTCACCGATTGTACGGTCCCATTGACAACCGTTGCGATCTCGACCGATTGCATGCTCGTTCCAATCGAAATTTTTCCAACCGCCGAACCGGCTGCCGACGGGCGCCCAAGCGCCTGGGCAAACTCTTGTGAAATCAGAAGACGTCCGTCTGTGATGCTGAGCAACTGCGCATTGGCATCGTAATCGTACTGATGTCCTGCAATATTAAAAAAGGCGAATCCTGTTTTGCCGTCGCGCACGGCAAGATCGAAGACTTCACCCGAGGGGAGCTTTTCGACCACGAGTTGATTAAGGGATGCGCTTAAGGCAGCAGGAAGAGTCGCAGAGTTTTGCGGGATCAGCGCTATCGACCCCGGCTCAGCAGCTCGCAACACTTCGTTAAACACCAGAACGGGGAAAAAGGAATTGGCTGCCACGGCGAAACGCAGCGTCTCAGGTCTTGCCGTCGCGGAGCTAATTCCATTGAGCCGGTTTAGATCGATATCCATCGCGACACTTCCGCTGGCGACAATCATCTTTTCAAGACTCCCGGTCTGGACATCTGGGCTCTTCTGTTTGGATCCTGCTATGGAATTCTGCGAGCCCGCCTCAGGCGGGCAGAAAAGCAAAAGTAGTGGGAGCATGACATGGGTAAAAAGTTTCTTCGACATTGTCTTTAGTCCTCCAATTTTGTTTCGTTTGGCACAGTTACGAGTGAAGCTCTGATTTTTCTCATGGGGCAGGAAGATAAGTAAAGAATTTCTTGGAATTTTTTTTGGGCGTCTAAATCAAGTCAGGTTTAAGATGACTTTGGCTGCACTTCTGCGCAGAAGCTTGTGCCTTGCTGATTTATCGAGCAGCGGCTGAATGTGACAATTCCTTTCTTTCGCGTAAACGAAAGACCAATTTTTTGGCCTGACCGCTGTAGCAGTGGCCGCTGATCGCGCCCTGCCGCCGGAGGCACTGACTACAAAGCAAAGGCGGCGCCGCTTGCGCGACGCCACCTTGATTGAAGTTGCCTTGCTTAATTCCCTACGGGCCAAATATCACCCTCTTTCTGCACCCTCGCAATCCGAACTCCATTGCGGAAGATGTTTATTTTAGGCGCAGTCGCCCCAGTCCACTTGAGATGAACCACCAGGGTTCCGTGAATCATGTTCGTGTTGACCTTCAGCACAATCCGACCCGGCGTCGGTGTCGGTGTCGCTGTAGGCGTTGGTGTAGGCGTGGGCGTCGGCGTTCCGCACGGTGGTATCGTGTAGCTTTGCCCGCCAGTAGCCGCACCACCTGAGCCGTTGCAGAAGTACTGGTCAAAGGCGGTGTCGTTCTTCTGCACTCCGGCGGTTGCGCTCGTGTTGCCCTGACTCACCGTGCCGTAAATCACGTCGAAGCGTTCCTGATTCTCGTACAGGCGCAGCTCGTAGTTGGCGCTGCCGCTGCCGCTGTAATAGCTGGTGCGCCATTCGATGTTGAAGATACGATCGGGCGGACTGCCGGTCGTCGAGGTGAAAATGCCAGTGCCATTGACCTGATCGGTTCTCTGGTCGTCCCAGTATGGGAAGATGGTGTAGTCGTGCGTGGTCCACGGCAGCGGGCAAGAGTTGACCCAGAAGTTATCCGTGGTTGTGAACTGGGCATTGCCGTTGGACGACAGGTTGATGGCGTTGAAGGTCTGATCATACAACGTGTAATTGAATGGGAGCGCGATCGTGGTTACGACATCATCCCCATGATTGCCGATGTCCGTCGTGCCTGGCACGATACTGCCCCCTATCTGATCTATCATGTAATGATCCGGAGAAGGGCAACCCTCTACGGTGTAATTCCCCGTGAAGGCCGCGTTAGGATTGCATCCGTTAGCAGTGATCGCCCCGGCCCCAATGCTTGCCGTGACGCTGCCTCCGAAATCGAAATGCAGCGTGAACCGGGCAGTGTTGCCGTTGACCACGCTGACTGCCGTCACGCTGCCGGCAGTAAGGGTCAGATCGCTTGTCTGGACTGACGCTGGATCAACAGCCTGGTTGAAGTTCACGTCATATTGATAGTCGCCTGGCGCCGGAGGTGAGAAGGTGCCGCCAACAGGCGGGACGGTCGTAGTCACCTGTAGGGGCGTTATGGCGTAACAGAAGGTGCAGGTGAACTCGAATATTGGCATGCTGTCGGAAGCGCGTAAAATTGCGCCAGCCGCGATATGCATCGTCTGCGGGCCCTGCGTGACCACCGGCGACGTGGTGAAGTGAAAGGTGATCGTTGCATTACCATTGCTTAAGGTAAACGAGTTGGCCGGAGTTCCGTTCACCGTAAAATCGCTCGCCTGAACGCTGCTTGGAAGCGCTGGATCGGAAAGGTTGACGACGAAGTCCACCGGCTGCGTATTGACGACGCTGTTGCACGCCGGGGTAGTGGTGGTCACGGAGAAACCCACCAGCTCCCTGTCGGTGAAGGCATCCTGCTGGGATGCGCCGGCGATGGTAACGCGCCCGTCCACCCATGTAGAGACGTGCTTGGTGAGGATCGCGGAGCCGTAGTCGTAGTCGCCCGCATAGCACGCTACGATGCCGGGGTCAGGTTGACCGGGGAGTGGAGTGACTACATCCGAGAACATATCGTCAGGCAGCCAACTCACGCCGTTGTCGTTGGACTTGCGCGCCCACATCCTGTAACAGGGAACGGCTGGGTTACCCTTCGCGCAGCTCGTACTTTCGCGCCCGTCATACCACACCGCGAAGACGGTGCCAGCCGTCGGGCTGACGGAAAGGTTGGGCTGCCACTGAGGACGGGTAGTGGAATCGGTGTTCAACTTGAGCGGCGCACTGAAGGTCACGCCGCTGTCGGTGGAGCGGATATAGTAAACGTCGCCGGCATCGCTGCCGGTGCCATGCTGAGCATAGACCAGGTGAACTACGTGATTGAAAGCGGCAGGCTCACCCCAGCCCATGTGCCGCCAGTAAGTGGTGAACATGGTGGCGAAGTAGGGATTGTCGCTGCAAAGGCTACCATCGCTGGGCCCTATGAAGTTGGGGCCGGTGTAGGTGTTGGTCCAAGTGCTGCCGCCGTCGGTGGACCTGAAGATGAGGTTGGAGCGAGGCCCGCTAGTACCCCCGCCTCCTTCGTTCATGCCAGCGATGTACACATCGCCTGTGACCAGGTCGCCGGTAATCTGGACATCGCGGACGAAGCTGGAAGTGATCTGGTGCGCGGTCCAAGTGTTACCGTTGTCAGTGGAGACGCGGGCGAAGAGGGCCCCTCCTCCAACATTGAAGTCGTTCCACGACACGTACATCCGTCCAAAGAAAGGAGAGGATGTGTTGTTATCGGACCAGCCAGACTCCCGGTCGTCGCCGGAGTTGTTGTGAACGCAGAAATGGGTCCAGCTATTCGGGTCCGAGGGATTGGTGGACTTGTATCCGCCAATGCCCTGACCGCCACAGCCCACGTCAAGGTAGATAGCGAACCAAGTGCCGGTTGGCTTGTTGTACAGAGTAACGGGGTCGCCCAGGGTATTCGAGAAGGGGCTTTGACCGACCTGACAGGGTGGAGTGTTGTTGGCACAGGTGATGCGCGTAAAAGTGTTGCCGCCGTCGGTCGAAACCGATGCGCCAGAGA
>WNFY01012589.1_pt1 | contig 30521 bp, 16 predicted proteins | sample 5400091 | NCBI WGS metagenome assembly WNFY01 (sample SAMN13153364, study PRJNA577476) | soil metagenome | isolation source: 60 cm soil or saprolite under grassland replicate 1 | place: USA:California | collected 2016-06-15 | reverse complement strand
ACATGTTCTGAAGGAGACATTTCAGGTAGCGAAACTCGTTTTTCGAGTGTACTTTCAGAAGGTTTACCTTTAAATAAAGCTTTTGGATTATCGCGCAACGAAGTTATTTCCCATAACGCTTTACGCCTGTCGAGTCCCAGTGATCGGAATGCATCAGCATCTGCTAACTTTTCGAGTGCTGCTAATGAAACTCCTGCATCCAGTATTTCATTGATGGTTGTAAACATTTTTTTTCTTGCTGATGTCAGCACTTCCGCGTCTTCTTTTCTCATTCCTTTTATCTGCCGGAAACCAAGACGTAATGCACAATATTTATTCGCTTTTTCTTCAAGTATGTTATCCCACAATGAATAGTTAACGTCAATTGGTCTTACTTCTACACCATGTTTTCTTGCATCACTTACAATTTGTGCAGGTGCATAAAATCCCATTGGTTGGCTATTTAATAAACCGGCTGCAAAAACATCGGGGTAATAACATTTTATCCATGCAGATACATATACAAGTAATGCAAAACTTGCTGCATGACTTTCAGGAAAACCATAACTTCCGAATCCTTCCAATTGTTTGAAAACACGCTGCGCATATTCCTCAGTATATCCGTTCTTCAACATCCCCTTGATTAATTTTTCGTGGAATTGAGTGACTAAACCTTGTACTTTAAATGTTGCCATACTCTTTCGCAAGGCATCTGCTTCAGTTGGTGTAAATCCTGCGGCAACAATCGCAATTCTCATTGCTTGTTCCTGGAAGAGTGGTACACCTAGAAGATAATTCCAAACAGCAAAGGAACTATGCTATTTTTTTATGCCTTTTATTCACATAATTTTGAACATTCTTATAACTATCAGACATAATTAAGCCTTTTATGCCAACAAATACAGGTAAAATCATTGCAGACTTACGTAAACAAAGAAACTGGTCGCAAACTGACCTTGCTAATAATAGTGGAGTTAGCCGTGAGATGATTGGTAAATATGAACGTGGTGAAGCTGTTCCTTCTATTGAAGCTGCAAAGAAAATTGCAGATGCTTTTGAAGTAAGTTTGGATTACTTAGTGGGTGAAGGCATGAACGCTTCTTTTGATAAAAAAACTTTGAAGCGTTTACAGGACATTCATAAACTTGATGCTGATATACAAGAAAAACTTTTTTTCTTTATTGATACAGTGATACGTGATAATAAGGCACGTAAGGCTTATGCTTCGTAAAAATCTCTTGACTTATAACACAAAACAAAAAGCCGTTGAGGAAGAACATCAACGGCAAAGATTTATTGCTTATTACTGCATGGTTTGGCACGCAGCTACTTGCTGACAACTTTCCTGAGAGAGACCTTTCCCCGCATGAGCAACTACCTTAAACGCTCGTATCATCCTTTTTGCTTTTGGCATTCTTCACGGCATTTTATTCTTTGGTGTCTTCGATCACCAGATAACCTGTTTCATCATCATATTTAGCAAGTACGCACCAATGAAAAAGTTTATCTATTATAAAGTGTAATTCAGAAGTGGGTATATAGCTGCGTAAAATTCCATTTTTGAAGTAATGGTCAATAAAATGTTCTTTCCCCTTTAGTGCCATTTCTTCAAGTTCAGTATTAGGTTTCAACTCATAAAATCCAAAGCTTTCCCCAACAGTAAATGACTTTAAATCAAGTGCTTCATTATTTTTAAGCACTTTTTTTAACAACAAAACATACTCTTCCTGGGTCACTTTTTTATTCTTAGAAAGAAAATCAAACAAGTTGCCATTTTCTACAACAAAAGTACGTTGTCCCTGTTTATCCTGTATTTCTATTGATAGAAAATAACTATGACGGCTATTTATATCATTCAATGCCTTTGAATAAAAAGTATCAGTACAATTAGCCTTCATAAAAAACATCAAAAAGAACAAAAGGTATTTCATACTCATCATTTAACAATAATTGTATCACCTGTTTTAATTTTATTTGCATCTGCAATACTTGGGTTGAGTTTCTGTAAATTCGCAACGGTCGTACCAGCAGATTGAGCAATTTCGGATAATGTATCCCCCGATTTTATTTGATACTGTTTCGGATTAATCAAATTAGCTGCCGGTATTGTTATACCCCCATAGGTTGTTTTTTGATGTTCACCTGTACTTGTTCGGATTCTATTTTCCATGTTAACCGCCGAAATTTCAAAATTATCAATTCCTGCCGCTGCACCATAGTCAGTTAATCCCTGATCAGAATCATACCCATACTTCATATAGCTTTCCGTTTAGATACTGTACTTTTTTCGTTACTGTTGTTCCGCTTGAACCTGTTACCTGATAGTATATCCAGATTTCTTTACCATCAGCATCAACATATAAAATGGGATTATTTCCAGCAAAAGAGTATGGACTTAAAAAAGGATATTTCTTTTGTAAAGGATCAGTACTTAACCATACTACGCCCCTTGGACTATAAATCCTGTCTCCAAAATCATAAGCGTTGCCTTCACCATACATTTCATTGTCTTTTATTTTCCCGTTAAAACCGTATGCACTGTTACTTGCATTAAAACTTCTTCCTGGTTCGAGCATACCGCCGAGCAAATAATCTTATCCGATTTTTCTATAACGGCATCTTATTTTCTAATGGCTGCATCAAAAAATATTCAAAGAGCTTCTAAGCTTCTGCATGCACAAGATAAAAAATACTTACTTGTGACGAAGAATGTAAGGTAAAATTTCTTCTAACAGTTGAATGATAGCCAAAGCAAGCTGCATATAGAATAATATTTTTTGTTCTTTATTACTGTTGCTTTTCTTCTTGCCGTTCTTTCTTTTGACAGCTTTCTTTTGGTGTTTTTTATGAGACATAAGGGTTTCCTTTTTTTTAAGTGTTTCCCATTATGTCCGGCAAGCCGTCACAAAAGTATTTGTATCGTTTTAGAGTTGAAAGGACAGTGAAACGAACCTGCCTTTTGTAACCCTCATCTGCAGATAGTTTCAAAAAATTTCCGGCGATTTTGTCCCGTCAATAAATGCCCGACGCACTTGCCGACGCACACCCACAGCACGAAGGCAAACCAACATTTACATAACATGTCGTTATAAGCAAAGTCACAGTTGTTGTTTTATTTTTTTTATTGCCTGTGTCTTACTTATAACCATATTATGTAAAGTAGGCGCACATTGCAGACGCTGCGCCGATGCTTCTCGTAAGCTGATGTGCAGGTATGTTGCTGATGTACGTTCTCATGTGCATGTGTGCATGTGTGATCGTGCGAGCTTGTGTACATGCAGCCGCAGCCGATGGGCTTTTGTTCTTTGATGAACTGTTGTAACGGCTTTGGCACATCACCCGCAATAAATGATTGCACATAAACTTTCTGTTCTTTATTCATCTTTAGTACATGCAATCATTCATTGCCGTTGATGATTGATGATAACGATTATCATTTTAAAATTTTCATGCTATAAAAATTCGGGGGAAAAACATCGCGCAAAAAATATAAATGATAAGCTGTACTGCAAACGATAAAAGATATACTGCTTACATCTGCACTCCTGCTGATCACGGCTTCACTGCTGAACTTATCGTTTATGTTTTTTGTGCAAGTCAAAGCCGTTACTACTTGGATATATTCTGCTGCTCATCGGCTGCGACAGCTTATTCTAAAGCCTTCTTCGCATCAAAGTATGTTCACATTTCGTTTTGATGTTCGGATTTGTTTCTGTGTTACTGTTGCTCAAAAAATTTATTCTGCCGTTCATTATTGTTATATCGCTTGGGTGCGTCGGCAAGGCACGGCTTCACCCCGATAAAACAAACTCATTGCTTCTGTGTGTCGGCTTGTTTTTATCGGGGTGTCTGCGGTGTTGGCTATTTAACATAAAGTGCTTATAGGATTTTTTTTGTGTGTTGGCATGCTTGCATAAGCGTAGGAAAAAAATGCGTAGCGAACCTATAAGGTCACTTTATGTTATTTAGCTTCAGGCAATTTTTTTTTGGCGTGTGTTTTTGTTTGTGTCGTGGGCTGCAGCTCTTTGCTATTGTTGGCTTCTGTGCTTTGGCTTTGTGTGCAATAGCAATGTGCTGCATGTGTGTTGGCTTACAAAAACCATGACAGAAAAAATTGCGTGCAACACCGCAGAAGGCTTGTGTGCTGCGGGTTCTGTGCGTCGGCTCAAGCCTTAGCCGTGCATGTGCGGTGGGTTTTGTCCGGCTTTATTTTATTACATCATGTTTATTGATGCCGTCGGGCTTTAGTCGGACTGTTTAAAACCTATTTTGTTTTTGGGTGGCGTTGGCTTGCTTTGTTTTTCTATCAACTCTCTCAGCACCATAAAAATATTTTCAATGTCTTTACTGTTGCCTTTCACTTCTTTTTCCAGTTTGGCAAGTTGTAATAAAATGTCTTTGTGTGTAAGTGCATATTCTCTCATCTTCACAAATACCCTCACTACCCTTAAATTAACTTCAATCGCAGTTTTACTGTTCAAGATACATGACAGCATTGTTACGCCTTGTTCCGTGAAGCAAAACGGGGCATAACGTAACCCTTGTTTATCTGATGCACTTAACGTTGTATCTTCTCTCCATTTCTTAAATTCATTTACCGTCATTTCAAACATAAAATCTTTGGGGAACCTTTCTATATTTCGTTTAACAGTTTCTTTCAACCGCTTTGTTTCAACGCCGTATAATTCCGCAAGGTCTCTGTCAAGCATCACTTTTTCACCACGCACAACATATATCCTGCTTAGTATTTTCTGCTCTAAAACCAATGCCTGTAATTCTTTCTTTGCCATTGCAGTTATTTGATTTTGTAAATATAAAAGTTAAAAATTGGAGGTCGCAATTTGCGACCTCCAACCCATCTTATCCGATAGGATGATATTTTTCTATGTCCTCTATCATTTCATCCATTTCATTTACCAAAAAACTTTCTGTTGAACTTACGTAACGATGTCCTGCCATATACTGCACTTGTCTTAAATTATAAAGCTTCAACCAATGAACAATAACAGATGCTTTCAGCTGTTTTGCTGATGTTACTTTTTTAGTGAGTTGCCGTAATCTTGTTATAAACTTCACCATGATGTTACTAAAACGTTCACTTGCTCCTATGCTTGTAAAAAGTTGTTCTGTTTGTTTATTGGTAAGTTGTAAAATTTCCTTCCTCGTTGTAAGCAAATATTCCATCAAGTCCATTATTTGCAATGCTTCTAACTTTAATTCTCTTTCATTGCTTCTTCTTGTGCCGGGTATAAATATTTTCCCTTCTCTCAATTTTACATCATTCACCGTTAGCAGTTTTAAACTTTGAACCAGTTTTTATTTTTGTCTTTACTGTTTTCATCGGGCAAAGTGTAATGATGATATAAGCTGTCAAGTTCCTGCCTGTTTAAAATATCATGAAGCGTTTTTCTTTTCAATCCTTTGAGCTGTATAAATTCTACAGGGTTATCCGTTCTTTCTTCTTTTTGTATTAAGTAATTAAAGTATTGTTTTATACTACGCAGGTAACAACCTTTTGTATGTTGCACAACATTATCAAAGCTTTGCAGGTAGCTCGTTATGTCGTTATAGCTTACGTTTTCTATTTCTAAACTTTCTTTCTCTAACCACGCGTTAAACTTCTTTACATTGTGATAAAATGTTGCAGATGTTGTATTGCTGTAACCTTTGCTCAACAAGTATTGTATAAAATCATTCTGCTGATGCAACGCTGTTTGTTTGCTTACATCTTCTGTTACCTTTTTCTTTCTGCCTCTGCTGGTGGCTGTTTTTCCTAAATGTATTTTGTTCATAATTCATCCTCGCTTAATTGTTGTATTGCGTATTTGGGTATGTTGCTGTAACGCTGTGCAGGCAATGCTTTTTGTTCATCGTCCTTTTGTATAAGATGCGTATAAATTTGCGTACTCTCCAAACTGCTGTGTCCTAAAAATCTTGCAATCATTTCAAGGCTCATGCCGTTTTGCAAAAGATGTGTTGCAATCGAGTGTCTCAATACATGCAGTCTTACATTCTTTTCCTGCAGCATTATATCATCTGTTCTTTGCTGTAATAATTTTAAACGTAATGCCATGCTTTGCGTATCCATTCTTACACCTCGCTGACTAATTAAAAACGCATCGTCTCTTTTATCTTTTACTATCTGCGGTCTCCAGTCATAAACATATTCCTGTAAATAGTTTGCATTGGTTTTATTGAACGGCACTAATCTTTCTTTGTAGTTCTTCCCCTTTCTTACTCTCAAAATTCTTCTGTCAAAATTCACATCGGATAAGTTTAAATGATAGCCTTCATTTCTCCGTAAGCCGCAACCATAGTAAATCGTAAGTATGGCTCTGTCTCTTGCATTGAACGGCTCTAACTGTGTTCCTTCATTGTAACCGTAAGTTGCTTTGTAAAGCAGTTTTATTTCTTCGGTTATAAGCACAGTGATTTCTTCGCTGTCGTCTGCTTCCCAATCAATGCATAATGCAGGTAATAATAATTTTCCGCTTTGCCGTAAATAATCACTGAACTTATACAATGCCTGTAAATGTTTATTCAGGTAAGCATTACTTAATCCGCCGCTGTGTCTTTGATTACTTCTGTTTTTGAGTTTTTCATAATATGCTCTTATCTCTGTTACTTCTAATTGTTTGATGTGAGCAATATTTTTTTGCTCTAAATAATGCAAGAGTTCACGAACATGATTTGGTAACTGGTATATAGCCTGTGAACTATAACCAAGTATATCAAGCCATTCCCTAAAGCTTCTTTCTAAAAATTCAAAATGCGGATTGGTTAATGGTAATTTTTTCATGACGGCAGTAATTATGTTTATGTGCCATGGAATAATAAATTATTTCATGCGGTATATCTTTTTTGATTTTATACTGCACTACTCTTTGTAATGCTTACTGTACTTGTGTTTGAGTAGTTCAGTTTTATTTTGCACTACTGTGCACTATTGCACCGCTCATAATTGATTTTAAGCCCGTTTTTTCTTTGGCTCTCTTTGAGCAAGGTGTTGCTTTATCTTTTCCAGGTTCTCCGCTAATACGTTGTTTATTTTGCTTTGCAGTTGCATGTATTCATCAGGGCTTACGATTTCATATTCATAACCTCTTGCCTTATTGCCCTGTGTTCTTTTGAGATAATAACTTTCAAGTAAAATTTTGGTGAAGCGTTTTTGTTTGGTGGGTTCTAACTTGTAGTGCTTTCTTATTTCTCTGTTGGTAAATTTTGATTGCTCGTTTTGTTGTAAGTAGATTTTGATTTGCTCTAAATAATTTCTGCATGCTCCGTTGAGTTCATCACTCTTTCTTAAAAGAACATCTTTCATAAGGTCGTTTGCTTCTTCAATATCATCGGGTGTTACTTCTATATACATTTCTCCGTTTTCATCTGCCTTTCGTTCTCTTTGATATTGATTGTAAAAAGTAATGGCTTCTATTGCTAACAGATAATGTTCATTGCTTCTTCTTGGCTTTAATACTTCTTCGGGTATCTGTAAAAATTCTGCATAAGGATTTAAAACCCTTACAGGCTCTATGATACGTTGACAATTTTTAAACAGTTCTTTTATTTCATTCTCTGCTGCTGTGTCAATCCTGCCGGCTCTTAACTTGCGCTGATACTCCATGATGTGCCGGTCTTGTTCCTTGCTTTCATCAAGATAAAGTAAGAAGCTTCTGTTTGCATTGTCTTCATAAATGCTTTCTCTTGTAGTGCATCCGCTTACCGCTACGGGTCCCTCAACAATTAAGTGTATCGTTTTTGTTTCTCCGTTCTTGTTCTTTATTGCTATTGTTTTGCTGATGCGTTTTTTACTCATGAGTTCACGTAAAGGATACAAAACATTTTCTGCGCCGTCTAAATCTTCAATCAGTATCAGCTTATGTTTAAGCTCTCTTTGTCCGAAGTAATAAAATGCGTTTTCTGATAGTGTGGTGATCTCTATTTTATCTTCTTCCGGCACAAGTTCACCGACCTTCTCTTGGAGATGTGTTTTACCTGTGCCACTTGATGCAAGACAAATGATGTGTAACGGTGTAACGCTTTTACGATACGTGTAAACGATATACATTAACAGCCTGTTCTTTTCTTCACCCACTACGCCACTTTTACCAATATCAATTTTTGTTTGTTCTAATAAATTGATTTGTTGTAAATAAGTTGTTGCTGCTGCTCTTTCTGCTGCTGTAAGTGGTTTTGCTTTTGGTTTGCTGTTCTCGCTTTGCTGTTTGATTTGGTCTAAACGATAGTATTCTAACTTCTCTGTGAGTTCACTTAGCGAAGCTGCAATAATGGTTGTGCCTGTTTCTAATTTCTCCGCACACTTTCTTATAAACTTCTCTAACTGTGTATCGTTGTATAAATCCACTGTATGCCGGAACGGTGGGCGTGGCGACTGTTTGATTTCCACTTTAAGTGTTACTCTTAGTCTGTCCAGTCCTTCTAATCTTATGCCGCCCAACACCGTTATTTTTAAAAGGTCGTTCTCATATTGCAATTGCTGCTGGTCTATAATGATGAGTTCGTTTGCCATGTGGAAAATATTTTGAAAATTCTTTTATGGAACTATCAGACACAAATGTAGAAGATAATTCCAAACAGCAAAGGAACTATGCTATTTTTTTATGCCCTTTATTCACATAATTTTGAACATTATCATAACTATCAGACATAAATAAGCCTTTTATGCCAATAAATACAGGTAAAATCATTACAGATTTGCGTAAACAAAAGGATTGGTCACAAACCGACCTCGCTAATAATAGCGGTGTTAGCCGCGAGATGATTGGTAAATATGAACGTTGTGACGCTGTGCCTTCTATTGAGGCAGCAAAGAAAATTGCTGATGCTTTTGAAGTAAGTTTAGATTACTTGGTAGGCGAAGGTGTGAACGCCTCTTTCGATAAAAAAACATTGAAGCGTTTGCAGGATATACATAAACTTGATGCAGATACACAGGAAAAACTTTTTTTCTTTATTGATACTGTGATACGTGATAATAAAGCTCGCAAGGCTTATGCTTCATAAAAATATTTTGATTTATAACACAACTTATTTTACTGTTGTAATTGACCTATATAACAAAAAGCCGCTGAGGTTTTCAACGGCTACTATAAAAAATACCGTTATCAATTTCTTTGTTGGTGACAACACCAACAAAGGCATAGATATTTTTAGCATTACATTCCTGGTGGCGCAGCCGTATCCCAATAAACAAGGGCTTTCGGCTTAGTGATTTGATCTTTATCTCGATGTAATCTTATATAACTATCATTAGGAAATTTTAAATTTTGCAGAATCATGCTATCTTGATTCAAAGCAATTATTTTATAAAGTATTCCTTCACCAAACATTATACTTGAATCATTAATTATCTTCCAAATAGGCTTTGAGAGATTAGGATCATTACATAAAGCTCTTATTTTACGATTATAATTTGGATTACAGTATTCAATGTAAGTACCATCTTTTTTAAAGCAATAGCCTATAGCATATGGTTTTGACGTATCTCGATGGTAACGATACCAATATTTGAAATCTTCATTTGATATATATTTTTTTATTTCTCTATTCTCATGAGAGCAGGAAGCAGCCAAAACTGATACAACAATGGCAATTATGATTGAAAGTTTCATATTATAATTTAATTAGGAGTCACTTGCGCATTAATGGGTTTGTCTGTAACCTTGTATTTGCCATCATCTCCTTTGACCCAAACTTTTATCGGTTTTAAAACACCAGACCCCAACTCACGTTGCGCATCAATGGTGATACCAAATGGTTTAAATTTTGTATTTATAGCACTTATTTTTGCGTCAAAGTCGTCGTCGTCAATCTCATTTGTATTTAATGCCCCTAATAGATAGCTCGCATAATTTACAGCCGTCGCAACTTTATATGGTTTATCGGTTGCGCTGAATGTTTTATTGTCTCCGATTTGTTTTTCATAAACATTAGTATGATCCGAAAAGGTAGATTTTTCTTTTTCTGGATCTCCGTTCTCTCTATGTTTGTTTTCGTGAAATAATGTACTTATTAGATTATTGTAATTGTCTAACCTTGGATTTATGCCATTTTTTGCGCTTACAAAAATTCCGCTCGTATTTGTGTATGCCAGCGATGGCTTATTAGTTGTTTCATTTGTAGTGGCATCGTTTACATTTGATGTTGATGGGCTTATACCTACAATAGTACCGCCAGGTATACCTGCATATGGTGAATAATGAGCCACAATATTAGTCAGAGCATGTCTATTAAATGTATTATTTGGCTGAATTTGCGACAGTAACTTAGTCCCATCCTTTGTAATTAATTTTATAGCCGTGCCGGTTTTTGTTCTATGAGAAAAAGTTCCGTCCGCATTAAAATAGTCATCATCGCCATTAGGGTCAATTTTCCAAATTGGGTTATCACTCATTACTGAATAACCACTTTGCCAAGGTTTTGTAACAGGGTCTAAATTCCATCGTCTTCCGCTTCGAGAATCGTATTCCCAAAACTGGGCTGTGTAAGTATTTCCTTCTCCTTTTATTTCATTGTCTTTCTCTTGCCCGTTAAACCCATATCTGTAATTACCAGTACTTGAACTATAAGTTCTTCCTGGTAGTTGCATACCGCCCGGATAATAGTCTGTAGCCGTAACAACGTTTGCATTATAGAAGCTAACTCTTGTGGTATCTGAGGTACTTCGGGTTGCCACACGTTTATCCGACACAGTAACCAGCACGTTACCCAAATGATTGCTTAATTCAAAGAACTTCCTTCCTCTTACAAAACTCGTAAAATATTTTGAACCAAAACCCGGCATTACCACATTTTGTGTAACATCAATATTTGGCTTTAGCAAACCTAAACGACTGCTGCCATAAACGTCTACTTCACTTTGAGTAAGATGTCCTGAGTTAGTAGTGTCGCCCGAAGTATAAATACTTAAAACATTTCCGCTTGCATCACGCACATACCAGGTTTGTTTCGTTCCTACTATTTTGCTTATCCTGTTGCCCGCTGCATCATAACTGAATTTAATAACTGTACCATCATGTTTATTAATCTGTGTAATTTTTCCATATACATTCCAGTAGATACTATCAATTTGTTCTTTTGTATCTTTTGTAAGATTGCCAATAGCGTCATAACTGTAGTTGTTTGTTGCCTGCCCATCAATATCAACTGTGTAATTATTTGAGTTCACACTATCGGTAATGTATGCCAATCGATTTGTCATCTTTGCGGCATCAGCTGGGATGGTTGAAGGTCTGTAAGTCTTGCTTGTTCCATTCGAAGTGTAATAATAGTAATAATAGTTGAGACTGTCCATCGCTACTTTCTTTCCTCCCCAGGTAGTGCCATTTCTCAGATATCCGATAATGTTGCCATTGGGATCGTAACTGATATTTTCTTTGTATGCTTGTCGTGATACAAGCGTCCATGTATTTGTGCTTGTGTTCAAACCGGTATCAGACTGCATTTGTGTAAGCCTGTTTAGCTGGTCGTAGGTGTATCTGTAAAAGACAGGTGCAGTTGATAAACCGGTTACACCGGAAGGGAACTTGATATTCAAACTGATTCCAGCAATATTGCCGTTATATAATGGCTTAAAGGAAGATGTCGCATATCCATCAGCAAACGATTTTTTAGAATTGGATATTGGTATGTAATCACTGTAGCCAAAATATTCAAGTGCATAACCAAAGGCATCCCGGCAAACAGGGTTTACGGTAGCTGATTGGATGCCGTCTGTTCCCATATCATCCCCCGTTGCAAGAGATGTGCTGTTAACTCCCTTTAACCAGCCTTGCACTGTGTAAGCGTAGTCAACACCTTGTACTTGCTGCTGTCCAATTACGACTCTTGCAAGAGGACCATGTCTATAATACTTATAGAATGCTTCATGTTCCCAATAAAGCGAATCGCTGCTTGTATAAACATCAGTAAGCCTGTTTTCCGCATCATAAATGTAGCTTTGATAGAATTGGTCGAGCTTTCCCGGTTGGTAGGCTATCAGGTTCACTTTACCACTTATCAGATCATATTGATACACAATCTTTTTGAATCTATTGCTTGAATCCATGCCTGATTTATAGTCCTGCAAAAGCGTGTCCACATTGCCATGAATGTCGTAGCTATAGAAAGTGGCTGTTACATGATTCAGATTGGTAATATCAGAGGCAGTGTTATAGACGGCAGTCCATCCAACGCGATTGCGTAAATTTACAGGCGTGAGGTAAGGAGATAACGATACATAATACCCCGCGTCGTATAATTATTTGTTGGAGCTTGTTTTGCATTTTGAGACAACACTAACCTGCCTAAACGATCATAATAGAAAGTACCTGTTCCTCCATCTGGTGAGCTTTGTGCAATCACCTGGTTAAGCGAATTATATCTATACTCAGTTGAAAACATATAGGTTGGAACGAGTGTCGTTCCCGATGCTCTTGCTGTTTTCACCTGCTGCAACCAAGTTGTCGTTCTGTTGGGAATAACACCTTCCGGCGGTACTGTTTTAACCAAATTTCCTGCCTGATCATAATAGTATAAAGTGTAGTGGTATTCAGTGACCTTGTGTGAAACGGTAAAGGATTCGTACTTGTATGCCTGCAAACATTTAGCATGATAAAGGCTATCAAAATTATTGTTTAATGAGTCAGTATAATCGTTATACCGTTCTGTTCCCGCACTCGTTGCCAAGAACGCGCTATCACTACAGTTTGTGATTTGATTAGGATCTGAAACGAATGGTGTAGAATTGCCACAGAGTAAAATAGTATCGGGGTAGTTACATAGAACACTTGAGTAATGTTGTATGCAAGATGGAGCTTCCACCGGTCCTAGCTTGCCACTCCAACATCTGGTTGAATCGGCACCGAAGTAGCCTCCTGTAGTGTCGCAATTTGTTTGTGCGTGAATTAACCAGTAACCCGGCGTATTAAATAAACTATAATCTTTTGGCCTATTTCCAGCTTCAATAAGCTTCGCCCATAACTTCAATGACGTTGTGTCAAACGAACTTCCGCTGCAATCATTATAATGGCTGTATATCTCGCTTGAATCTAAAGCTCTTCCAAATAGCCGTATATTTTTAATATGGGCGTAATCGCCGCCACCACCTGTATAGCAGTTATGCAGTAAAAACAAACCTTTTAAGTGTGTGCTTGTTAAAGGAGTGATATTACCATTTTTAAGCTTGCCTGATCCCCTTACTAACACAAGCCCGGTCTGGTGCCCATCTAAGAACATTTTAATATCGGAAGTCGAATCACCAGTGCGAGTAATAGCAATATGATACCAATGCTGAGCAATAAGAGTATCCGTACTACGAATAACAAAATAACTGGTTGTATCAGGATCAGTATCGGCGATCCTAGCAAATAAATACTCTTTGCCATTAACTGTATTCGCGTAAATGTAGTATCCGTTCTTATTTTCACTACATGAGAAGGGAGGATAAAAAGCCCCGCACTTGACGTTCAAGTTATATATTAACGGCTGTTCAACCAAATTGCTTGTAAAATTTGCCCAACATTCGATAGTAAATGGATTTCTGTTTGCGCCAAGATCTAAATTGGTGGACGTACTTGGCTCTTTGAAGACGTAATAAGCCCCTGGTTGAAAGAAAACATTCTTTTCCCAGCCAAGGTTGCAACTACTTAGTGCTTGTTTAATTGCTATTGTATCTGTATTTAAACCAGCTGAACCAAGTTTAGATTTTATATAAAGAAGCATGTCGGAATTACTTCCTGCTCCGGTAATTGAATCAAAATAGAGTTTAATCAAACTTTGTAAACTGTCGCAACTCACACACTTTGATCCAATGCTTCCTGAACACCGATCCATAAAATCAAGATACTCCCAGGCTTGCTTTGAAAAACCAAGGCGGCTATTCATGTAACTGGTAAATAACCTATTTCTTCTTTGTGACGCAGTATCAGTTTCAGTTCTTGTTGGGGAGAAATGATATAATGAGTCGAATGAATTATAATAATTCTGCACTTCGATACAAGTTGCACAGGTGTTAGAAATTCCACATTGCAAAATGGGTGGGATTGTAATCGGATTACTTACATAATTGCACACTGGTTTGCCGCCGCAAAGATTCATTAAATTATTGAGATCGCTATCACTTATTGAAGTATTATAACGCTTTAGTAAATAATCAGAAAAAGAAGTATAAGCAGAGCCATAAGACTGGTATTCGAGATTAAGCTGAGTGATCCTGCTACAAGTACAGGTGTCTGGTTTTGAATACGTAACTTCATTCACCTGGATTGATTGTTTGGAATAAAGTCCGGGATAAGTTATCAAATCCGCATCGCAAAATTGATCAGTAGTTATTCCGTGGGTGCTATTATAGTTATTAATAACATCGTCAAATGTGCTGAATTGTCCCAATGCTAAGGAGCTATCGGGGCTTATTTCCCTTGATCCGTAAGGATGATCGACGTTAGAACCTTTCTTACAAACCTCAACGAGTCTTGGAATGATCACATTATTGATACTATCAATTGGATATACGGTACAGGTTTGAAGCTGTGACAACCAAAGCTGCGCATATGAATTGCAATTCTGTGCATAAAAATTATATAGTCGATTGTTTGCCGAATCAATTAATACAGAAGTAGTAAGTCCGGTTCCGGCAAAATATCCGAGCCCACTCTGCGAAAGCTCACTGCTCGCATTGTTAAAATGAGGAAATCTATGCGCATCGATAAGTGCTTGGCTGGTGGCGCAATTCGTACCTGTGGCTGCATTTGCTGCTGAATCAATTACCTGTTCTTTCGCTGATAAATATAAATTGCGATAATTTTGCCATGCCATATCCTGTGCACCTTGACACGTGAGCATTGAAATTGTCTTCGGACTATTGTAAAAAGTATTAATGCAGGCTGAGTCATCACTATTACAAGACACTTCCAGCACCGCCATTTGCTCCATAGACAAGACCTTACCACTTTGCGTAATATACCATTGCCATTTTGCTTTAACTGATCCTTGCAGGACTCCTAACGGATCTGGGTTTGTTCCTGTAAAAGGATTTAAGTATGGACTTGTGGAAGAATAAGAGTTTGTGTTTTCAAATCCTTTGTTCCAGGCCAAGCTGGAATTGTATGTGTTCAATACTTGCAGCTTACAATATTCTGGATGATATTGAAGCAAAGCATTTGCCCACGAAGGTTTGAACTTTCTTGCGAACTGAACCGTATCGAGCTGGTCAGGAGTTACCAATTGGCCGGTATTATCGTCGATAACATGATCAGGATTTCCAAAGTCATCGTTGTATTGGATTCCCGGTGTTTGGTACCGTGGATATGTTTGCCCTGAAACAATATGGAAGATTGAATATACATCTTGCAAACTATCCGGATTTGCATATTGTCCTTCAGGTGCGGTAACATCCAGTAACATTTCACGACGAAGGTCATCATAAGCAGTTAACGCAGTATCCCCCAATTCATAGCAAGCTTTTAATCCATCATTATATGTTTGCCAGACTTCTTTATAAAGACCCGATGTATCTGTATGTGCTATGTCAATACCTGCTGCAGAAATATACCGGCTGTAAAATTGGGCATATGTTCCCAAGCTGTCTCTACAAGATGAATAGGTGGGTGTGCATTCACTATTCAACAATAAACGTGATTGCTGAATAAATTGGTCTTTAGTCGTGCAAACGTTTTTTGTGTTATACACATTTGTTCTATAAAAATCGTCTGCATATTTGCTTACTGAAAGCTGTTTGGTTATTTCGTACACACCAGGATTTGAAAGCAGAATTGAAGTATCCACATGTATCCCTGTGTTGGGATCATTACATGTATTGTTAACTCCGGCAAGCGATCCTTTCGTTACAGTAATCATGACAGGTTTTCCACCCGGCAAATGTTGATTATTGCAATCATCAGTAATCGTTATCGTTAAATCATAAAGACAGTTGTAACAAACATCTGCACTATCGCAACCTTTTTTTGTAAAGCTTTGAGGGTCGAGATCATATTTGAAAGTGTAGTAGCCTGTGGTTGTTACCAACAAACTCTTATGACTTTCCATTACCAAATCTTTGATCACCGTATTATTTGCATCAGATAACGTTTCAGTTATAGTATCAGACCGATGATAAGAACTAATGGTATCCATACCGGATGGATTATCACCGGCTAATGAAGTAGCTATAGTACGACCGCGCATGTCCACATAACTGATGCTAAACTGTCCATTCGCGTCTTGAACAGCATTTTTAAAATAATGAGTTTTATCACCAACCTCAGTTCCAAATAATGCATCGAGTTCGTCCTGATCGGGTGAAGCATAATAATATTTAGTTTCGTGACCGCTACCCAATTTAAAAGTGGAATCTAAGCCCCCTTGCTTGGCTATCCGCCCCGTGTTATCCTGCGTATAACGCGTTTCTGTGAAGGGGTACCCATGTGCATCAGGAATGTATTTATTAATACCAGTAATTTGAGTGTTATTTGCCGAATAATAGTTTGCCGCGCCACTATTACTATTATTGAAATTACTACTCATTGAATCTGCTGCAGCATCACAATAAGCACCGGGACTCGTTAATTTATCATAGTGGCTCTTATCATATTCCCCTGTATTTGCCACATTAAATAGCTGAGTATATTGTATAACATTGTTTAAGGTGGGCGCAGGTAGTACCTGAATAGTTGGCCTACCCTGATAATCATAGAATGTTTCCGCTACAACTATATGGTTAGTTGTGTTGTCTTTTGTTACAGTTTGTCTACCTCGTAGTGAACCATCATAGTATTGCACAACTGCTTTTAATTTGCCTTCCTCAGCAAAAGTGACAGATGACTGCCAGTTAATGTTATTTTGATGCCCTCCGGCAAAATAAAAATTGCCAAGACCTCCGGGAAGTGTTTGCGAACTCCAATTAGCGGCAAGCAGCGATCCATCAGGTTTAATTTGTACTGCACGAACCCGTACAAATAACCTTCCCGTATCGGGGAAGATCATTGGTATATCATATGAGGTGCTTGAGGTTGTTACTCTCGTGGTGGCCCAACTCGCCCTGAGCACCCCTGTGCTGCTGATTCTATTACCAAGTGTAACTGAAGTTATCGCATTAGTGGTGCACGAGAATTTATAGTCCGAATAGGGTTGAATCTGATTTTCAAGTATCAATGATTTTAAAACAAGACTTGTTGAATTTGTTCCCGTAATTGTTACGCTTACAATCTTAACTGTAACACGTTGAGCGCTATCAAAGACAAAGCTTCTTCTATTAGTATAAGTACGCGCACTGTCATAATTAATGATTAATGTATCTACCAATGAAGAGTCAACAAGAGAGTCAACGAGTGTTCTATATTTGGTATACGTTAGTTTCACAATTACTGTTGCAGTAAATGATGGCGGCACATAGAACATTGAATCCTCATTAATTTTCAACGTCACCATATTCTTTTCATAGTATGGTTTGTTGAGCAATGAAGCAAGAGACGAGGAGTAAAAATCGTCATCTGTTACTAAAACAGAAGAGTCCTTTTTCATCTGTCCATAGTAGCCGTTGAGCGACTTAATATAAGGTGGATGGTTTGAAGCATAGCAAGTATGTATCAAACATCCGAGTATGAATACGATGAATAAACGCAATAATCGCTTTGACAGATAATTCATACAATTACTTTTTAAAGGTTAGAAGAGCCAATAAATATTTTATAGGTTTTATATGGATCAGTCGTCTTAAAGTTCTTTCCATCTCGTTGAAAAAATCTATTCTCATCAAATTCATTGCTATCAATTGAACCGATTTTATAGTTTGAGAAATCTGCTTCTACTCTTGCATACTCGTCGTACTGATTCTGGTTTGCCTGCTCATCCTGCGGTTGCGTCTCCATTAACAGTTTTGTTTGAACAATGTATTCGGCTTTGACAAGGTACCCTGTTGCAGTATCGATAGTAAGATTGATTTGTTTGTATACCATCCCAGGAGGATAGTGTATACTTAGCACCTTTGTGTTGTGAGCAGTATTAAGCTGACAGCTCACATCCTTATTGTTTTTGAAAAACTCTCCGATTGCTTCGATTGGATTAGCACTAACAGCAAGCGAAGGTTTTGTGAGATACATGATCTTATCTTCTCTAAAAAGAATGATTGTATACTTATCATTATGGATTGTTTCGGTACTATCTAGTAAATAGCGATAGTTATCCTGGCTTATTTCAAACTTTCCGGAAAGAGAATCAAGAACATTATCAGGCTTAGTTTCATTCGTATAAGTATACTTCACATCAAAGCTTAGTCCTGTAGCATTTTGATATGCTTGTTTTAGGGTATCAAAAACCTGTATTGCCTTATCTGTTTGTTGTTCCTGTGCGAGTACATGAATTTGCAAAAGCACACTTGAAAAAAACATAGCACCTGCTTGCAATAGTTTATTCATTGTTCAGAGTTTGAAATGTTTTAAAAATTTATCTTACTAGATAACTTCTTGTCTCTTTGATTGTTTGAATACCTCGTGCTGTCTCTTTTTTCACCCGTATCAATGTTCCATCATTATCATATTCATAGAAGGTAGCGTAGTTGTTTTCATCCAACTGCGCCATGAGCCTTAAATTAACCGGGTTGTATATAAACGTCTGCATGTTTGCATTGTATGGATGCGTTCGTATGTCATCGAAGTAGACGTTAGTACTTCCTGTTGATTGAAGCTTTATAGTCATGCTTGTTTCATTTGCAGGAATAATAAATGTGAAATCATACCGTTGCCACCCTTCTATAATGTTGCCGGTTGGTTTTGCGATAATCGTTGTATCCGGGAAAACAAAACTTACCTGGTTATTGATATAGTTTTGACATAAGCAGTCCCGTTCTTCTTTTACCCACGCACTGAACCAGTATTTGCCTCCCTGAGTAAAAGATGGTGAAGGATTTAGACTGGTAGAGTCAGTGTTGATTCCTGTAAATGTGTTGCAGTAACTAGTATCATAACTTACTGCATTATTGGCGCTTGAAAGATTCGAATACAGATTTTGTGTTGGAACGCCACCGGAAACACTACCGCATTCGCCGCTCAATTTTAACCAGGAAAGAGACAGGGAAGAGGTAAAATAACTTGGAACTGATGTTGAAACCGTAATAAAATAAGGTTGACCCTTAATTAAAAACACATCCACATGATCTGAATCAGTGTTTTGAGCTGTTTTTGTATCTACTGTCAAATAATATCTAAAGCTGGAACCATCATAGCTACTACCGGTCATACTTGAGCTTATCCTGTATAAGCCAGAAATTGGAGCTTGTATATATCCTGTATAATCTCGTATCTCGGTATGATCTGGATAAGGATTTGCGGGTAATCCAGTCCCACTTGCATTTACGGTGGTGTCGTACATAGACCTGATTGTCACATTGGCCTGTACCTTTTGCGAAACGGTATCTTTATTTATAGAGATAACCGGCAGACTTAAAGAATCAGCAGTGTTAGCATTTATTTTCAAACTGTATAAACCGCTATGTGACGTAGAAGTGACTAATGTGTCGCCGTTTTTAAAATTAATGGCGCGAGGAAGTGGACATGTTGGGGTACATGCTTTGTTGTCGTAGCTATAATCTTCAAACCCATCAAAGATTTGTTCTCTGTATTTACTGTTTTGTGTAACACTTATAGGTAATGTCTCGTTGTATCCATATAATCCAGAGTTATATCTTCCCAACGGATCTTTATTTTCAAGTTCGTATCCTTTACGATTAAATAAAGTGGTTTGACTATTCCATACCCACCGCATTGTATCGGTTGAAGGTTGCAAATAAGAAGCCCCGAAAGCCCAATACGGAACAAAGCTTTTTATTGCACCGTTCTTTCGAATGTTTGTTGGTACCGTAACGTCTGTTTGTTGTCTGTCTCCATAATAAACATAAGCCTTATTAGAGCGCCAATTTCCTAATATACCGTATACATAAGGATTAACAGTAGTATCGGTTATCGGATCATAACAAATGTTTCCGGAGCAATTGGTGCAACTTTGGATAGATAAATAAATAGCATTCGTATCACAAATCCGAGAAGTCACGGGGGAACATAGAAATGTCTGTACATTTGACCCACCGTAAATTTTTCCTGGGAACGCGAAAAAGCAATCAGAATATGCCCCTGGACCTAGAGTTATATACTGTCCGGATTCATTTGCTGTACAATTAGCATAATGAACGTCTATCGATTGAGTAGTGCTGAGATTATGAGCGTAATAATTATATTCTACATTTGAAGTATCCTGATAATAAACCCTGTTGTCGCCAACTATACAAGATTTGCTTTGTAAACTATAAAAATTGATCGTTTTACCTGTATTTGACGTAATGGAAACAGTGCTGTTACCTATTTGTGCCCTATATATTGAGTCACTCGAATTGCTGGTTAATGCATAAAATAATCCATGCCTATTGCTCGATAGAATTCCACAATCGCTAATCGATATGCTATAGCCATGGCTTGCCGCTTCGGTCACAATTGATTCAACTGTTATGCCATCTGTTTGTTGAATGAATAGACGTTGATAAGCGATTAAATAATCGAATAAAGCTTTCAAAGGACCACAAGTGCAAGTGTTATCAAAGGTGCTTGATTTTCTTGCATCACTAACTCTCCAGTAATCATTAAATACGGCCGTAGAACTGGCCACTATATTAGCATTACTATCCAGCACAAGTTTTAATTGCCCCGAAACCACTTTAACCGGATTACTCAAAAATGTGAGTGCCCCAATAGGCGTCATGCTCATATTACGTTTCCCCGAGCGGACGATTTTCATAGCAATACTATCAGCGCTATAAGGCTTTCCAAAACTGTCTATAAATACAATCCCTGCTGTACTGCTTGGATTTATTTTCTTAACATCTACTGCCCAAATTTTTTCTGTCGTGTAGGTTGTTGCGTAGGAATTAATTGGGCAACATGTTAGGATATCGAGCATTAGAATTTAGGGAGCCATTGTTAATTACAATATTGCTGCTTCGATCTAAATTGAAGACGGCCTGAATATTTTTATAGGCCGGCCCCATGCCACTGTATGCCCAATGAGCAGGATAAGTAAAATTGTAAACTGAATCATTAAATTCATTTTGAGTTCTTGTTAAAAGAACATCGCCGGTTTCACTATCGAATAATAAATTTTTGGTACCAACTCTGCTTCCTTTGTCTATCACAACCGTGCTATCTAAAATGCTATAACGCTGAATGATTTTAGTAATAGCAACTGACCGGAATTGATCTTCTTCTCTCACCGGCATAGGCCAAGCTGTGATAATTGGAGTTGGTGAGAATGCAAAGCCAGGTATTACATCCACGTTTGCCTGGATATTTGCTCCTTCTGTAACTGATCTTTGTTCTCTCATATCAGCCATTAGCTCAACGTCTTTTCCTATGATTGCAGTAGTATCAATAACGCCTGTGGCATCTACAACGGTCACAGTGTTACTCAAATGTTTAAATTCGGCATTGGGATCATCCACTTTATAAAAGTTCTCAGTATATGAAACAGGTCCTAAAGTATCCGTCTGAGCATAACTTGCCTGCGAACGCATTTTGCCATTCATATCGTTTAGCTCTATTTTGAATCCCTGTGATACCGCCAGGAAATGCTTGGCATTTATATGAAGAAAATTCGCTATTGCCGGCTTATATCTTTTTTTATTATCAATCAAAGGGGTAAAGTCAGTGATTGCCGGAAAATCATAGCTTGTGAAGAACTTGGTTACCTCGTATCCACTGGATGATTTGACAGTATCAACATGTATTGAACGAACTTTCACTTCACTGTATCCAACCATAGGCGCAGGGAAAAAACTTTCACCTAATGGCGTTTCTGTATAACCCATTGAAGTTGGTGCCATTGGTGCTACCCGTTCGATGTATTCAAGTGGTTGCCTCCACGGATTTTCTTCACCACCTACTGATGGTTCATATGTTGCAACTCCGCTACTGATAACCGTCGGTACACCATTGATTTGTTTAACTGTAGTGTAGGTGTATTGTTGGCCATATTTAGATTCTCTTTGTCCAGTCATAGCATTCCAGCCATCGTAGATTTCAATCTTTTTAACTCGCAACCCGCCACCATATTTTTTATATGTGGGGCAGTCTAAGCGAACAAAGCACCGGCTGGTATCGAGCGTATTTGCCATACCTTTTTTCATGGCACCCACATCAAATTGCGTGAACAAATCCCTGACGTTCGTAATGAGTGCGCCAATCATTGAAATGACTTGTTTTAAATTCGGATTGTCACCAACTTCTGAATTTGGATATGCAAGAGAGGGAAGATTTAGCCGTAAAAATTCTGTAGCGGCTTTAGCAAGAGGACTGTAACTGCCATCGTCGGTAGCGCTAATATCAATACCTTTTATTTTGAACCAGATTTTTTGCGGATCGGATGAAAGTTTTCCATACGCGATACCCGCACCCCCTGTTGTATCAATATCAGCATAGGTAGGTACAAATTCATATCCTGATCCAAATCCTACATTTAATTTGAAGTAGAGTTTATTGATGCCTTGCAAGTATTTATCAAATACTTCTTGATCAGTTGACACGCTTTGAGCGACTTTTGCAAAAACAAATAAATAGCCACTAGTAGTGGATTGATTATACAAATTATTCAGAATGGTACTTTTATCGGGTCCAAAGCCTGCTATTTTAAACATCTGCATCGCCCGCTTATTTTGCACATATGCATAGTCATCACTTTCGTAGGTTACGTTTATACTTCCTTTTGAGGGAAGAAGTATTGAGTTGAGTGTCCATGCAGCAGCATTTTGTGCAGCAGTTGCGCTATCTTGTATTGAGTATGGGAATTCAGAATTGTTAATGTAATTGGATTGAGTAGAACCAGGATTTTGCAGCGGGTCCTTATACGTTCCCCAACGATCACTTGATTTGATGCTATAACGGGGATTTAAGCTGTCATAATAAAATTTATAGTAGTTCTGTTTTTTAGAACTTCCATTATAGGTGAAGTAAATATCAACGAGGGTTAACTTTCCATTGTCGTTGTTTGGCCGGTTAATTCCCCGGCAAAGAGTGTAATTGTAATCAAAATGAACAGCCTTGATAACTTTTGCATTAACGCCGTTTTGCAAAAAATCTGCCTTTGAATACAAATCAATTTCAACCAGTTTTCGAGCAACTGGCGTTGTTAATTTTGCGCCTGTTTCATCTATAGATAAACGGTCTGCACATGTATCAAGTTTAAATGTGGCAATCATGTTTTTTGATTCAATGGAGTTGATATACCAAAGCTCTTTTTGTCCGTACACATAACTTGCCCGGTCATCTTTTTTGTCTGTTCGCAGTCCAGGATTGTAAGTAGCGCTATCTTTGATATAAGGTGCACGCCATTGATATGGATTTACAATACCTGCAACTTTTGTGTAATTGATTTTTATGGCGTCTCCCAAATCGTCATCAGTAATACCATCACCTGTAACATCAACATAGTCGGGTGAAAGAATTGCCGTTAACAGATATGAGTGGGCATAAGCAGGAATTTCTTCTTTGTTATAGTAGTTGTCCTTTCCGAGATCACTATTGTCTGGATATTTCAGAGGGTTATCATACGTGGTATCATATTTTACCAAGCCTTCTTTATTGCTCCCTTTTGATGAATCCACTGAAGCGGTCACATCTCGCTCAAGCAAATTGTACACAGGTATGCCGTACAGATATTTTCTGCCATCGGGATTGAGCACGTCGATTTCTGAAATATGGTTTGGTTTACGAAAACTGTTGATTCTTTCCTCAATGGTTAGACTCGAATCAATTCTGCAGGTATCTAAGTTTCCTGTAAAAGTCACATTGCAGTGTTTGAGATTCCAAACATTATATCCATGATCTTCGATATACTTCGATATGCCAAATGAGCTTGCTTCCTGTCCTGTCAAATACGTGATGACCTGGCTTCTTTTGTCCCTGCTCTTTTTATATACCAAAGGAGATAAAACACTGGTTCCAACTTGTACTGAATTTTTATACCGCTTGAGATTGTTGGTTGCAAGAATATAAGAACTGCTGACGGATGGTTGATATAATCCCACTGTTACTACATCATCACCTCCAACAGCATCGTAAAAACTCTTTGTGTTAATCGCTTTTTCTCCGGGATTTCGGAAGTATGCCGCTTCAAAGACTGAATCTGAATTTTTAAAATCGATGCTGTTTTTTAAGGAATTATCATCAATCCACGGACCTGTTTGTGTCGTTGCATTATTAAAGTTGAGATCAACGCCACCATGAAAATAACCGCCAAAACCCAAGTCCCCACTTATCGCATCCGATTCGCTCTTGGTCCCCATTTGGTGGTCATAAACAAAGCCAATATCACTTCTGTATGCTCTGAACATACCTCCTGTACCCTCTCCTGAAATGGAGAACAAATCATAGGTGTATGCCGGGATGCCAATGTTTGGTATGGCCGGTTTTTCATGGTACGGAATATCTTTTTCTAAATTGAAATCGAGCAATGCAGACGGATTGCTGTTTGCAGACTGATAATTTAAGTAGCCGTATGCGGGCATAGATATTGTCATGTCCGAACTTGCAATTTTACTGCTCGACATATAGCCACTGACAAATACGTTTCCAAACAAACCCCATCCTTCGCCACCTACTTTTCCGGTAAATGAGATTTGTTTGCTGGTGTATGGTAGTGAAATGGTGGGTGTGTATGAAGAAGATACAAAGGAAATCCCAGAAGAAGCGAGGCTCGAGCTTAGTCCAAAACCACTCGCTTTCGTATCGACATAATTTCCTTTTTCGTCGTAAATGTCTTTTGCTTTTTGCATAGAAAAATTCACTCCGGAACTTACCTGTAACGATTTTAACCCAGACCTTGTATTGTACCCCAGAGAGGTAGTTAGCGATCCTGAAACACTCTCTTTATTTTCTTCATCAGATTTTGAAAGAGTTGCAGAAAAACTGGGTGTAACCGTAAGCCCGTCTTGCGTGCTATTATTAAGGGACAACGACAGCCCGCCGGTCATGCCGCCTTTACTGCCGTTTCCTGCTCGTATGCTTGCATCTATTCATCGGGCAAGCCTCTCAAGTTTCTTGTTATCGTTCCTGGATTAATATTCCATCCGAGGCCCACCCAGCTTGCTTCCTGATCCATCGTAATGCCACTCCGGTAAAAGAGATTGATGGGATAGCCGCCTACATCCATCAGAGGAATATTGTAGGAAAAATCACCGGTAAAAAGGTCAACCATATTATTGCTGCCTACAGATTTAAACGATGACATTTCCGGTTGTGAAGGCCCGCTTATTTCAACAGAGTCCCACTGATTGTTTGTTTTACCAGAAAAATCAGCACGGTTGTCTACAAAGTTTCTATTACTGTTTTCTTCCGATTCGAATAATACTGTATCGGAGCTTATTGTTCGTGGCGGTATATATTCATCATTCTGCCGGTAATTATAAGCTTCCAGTTGTACTACTTGAGTATAATTAGCAAGGTTTTAGGTAAAGGGTTGATGAGTTTACTTTATTCGTTTGAGCTTTGATGATAGAGTATTTTTATTTGCCAGGTTTCATTGCGCGAATTGGTGACGGCAAAGAGATACACTTTTCCTTCGATGAGCCTATCGCCTTCCGTTAGTGACACCACAATGAAATTTTCTCCATAGTGCAGTGATAGGATTCCGATTTTTACAACAGTGCCTAAATCTTCACTTGCTAAACTTGAAATAGTATAGTTTATCGTCGTGTCGTCAGCTTCATTATTATAAAAGATTTTTAGCATGTCCTCGCACTCTGTTACCGATGCGCCAAGATTTTGCTCCAGTTTTACATACGGTCTTTCATTCTTAACTACTGTTGGAAAAGTATCTTTCTTTACATAAAAACTCCAGACGTCACTTTGTGCCGCGAACTGATTATTGTCTTTTGCAATCACCTGCCACGCGTATGTTTTGCCGGTATCGAGCGGAGCATTAGAGGCGGGATAGTTGAGAAAAATATCGGTCAAGTTGCCACCGCTATAGATGGGGATATTTTGTTGTACCGCTTCAAGTGGCGTTTGTCCTGGTTGTACCGCTACCAAAATAAAATCATAAGACAGATTGTTGAAAATATTTAAAGGTGTTGGTGGCAACCAATTGAACTGCGGATACTGATCTTCGATTGAATCCTGATCAGCAGGGATGTTGAGCAGCGGTGGACTCAATGGTTCAACAAGAATACTTATACAGTTCTGAACAACTACTTCCATGTGTCCACTATTTTGTTTGCTTAAAGTGTAACATGCTTCGTATTCTCCAATCGGTATAAAACCATTTGGATCCTGATCGGTCAAGTTGCTACCTGAGTAATCGTACGTTATCGGGCCTATATCCGTTGCCTGAATTTGTGTTGTACCGGGATTTAACGTAAAAACATCGCTTCCGGCCGTGAGGGTTGTCTCGCCTGTTTGAGTATTGGTGAGCACAACCGATAATGCGACATTGTCAGCGCCAGCATCGTTATTAACAAACAAAACATTCCAGAGCTGCGGTTTTTTTACAATACCGACCGGCGGTGCTTGGAGTGCCATTGTGATTTGAGCATGGAGAAGCATGCCAGAAGTAAGAAAAGTGATCAGGAAGTATATTTTTTTCATACGCATAAATTCAAAATGTTTTATAATACGCGACTCTGCCAATTTCATTGCTTACCAGGTTTCTCGCAGGCCCTGGAATGAAGCCTTTATCATAGTAGAGTTCAACACCACCAATGTGATTTATTTTTAGTTGTGTTCTTACAGAATAGCCTGCAAGATTATTATCGAAAACTGTTTGATGATTTAGTTTAATACCCCCGCCCACGGTGAGCCAGGTACAGATTTTATAGTCCATGCTACTTCCGATAGTAAAGAGATTATAATAGTGATTTGAAGCAGCCGTAAAATTTTCCTGCATTGAAAATTTTTGAAAATAGATGTTTTGATTCAGCATGATATTTTTAGTATTGAAATAGACAAAATTGCTGTCCGTTTGCTTGTTGTAAAACTGAGTGTATACGAGCGCGGTGGTCATATATGCATGTCGTGTTTGGTAGGTATGTGTGACTGTTCCTACAAGTGTATAAAAGAGGTTTTCAATGATCTGATCATTATTTATTTTTATAAGCTGTGAGCTGGGGAAGTAGCCTGCAGACACGATTGGCCACTTTCGTATTCTAAGCGTTGCCTGCACGCTTTTAAATACTGCTTTTGTTTTTAATTGCTCTGCCACATAGGGGTTCGTAAAATCATTTTGTCTCAGCGATCCCTCGACGGTTAATTTCCTTTTAAAAAATGGTTGACTCAATCGCACATACCAGGAGTTTTGAGTTGCGTTATTGGTGAATAAGCTAAAAGATTGAAAGTTTGTCCCAAGCCTGCGGTAATTCGCGGTTATTTTTGTTTGGGTCGCAGGAAGATATGATTGAAGTTTAATCGAGTATGCTTCATTTGACCGATCACTGAACTGGAAAGTTGATGCTGCCAATTTGTTTTGTTCTGACCTAGTGTTATAGTAGGGTACGGATGACTTTGCATATTCTGCAACGAAAAAATTATTTTTATCTACCTGATACCTGCTCTCTACCGTAAAACCCATTACATTAAAACGTGGCTGATGAAGCGTATCGTTAGTACTAATTGATGGAGTGTATACATATTTTTTACCAGTGTACCACGTTACAATAACGTTGTTGCCATCAACTTGACCTTTCCCAAATCGCACCGCGGTCACAAATTGTTTTGGCATGTCATGATTACTCAAAAAATAATCTCTAAAGCGGTATGAAATAAAACCGCTTGCAAACGCTACGTAGTACTTAGGATTATATTCTGCTTCGAGTCCGGTAATATTTATATTTTTTATAGAGAGCTCAGAATAATTAATCGGCATGGTACCAATTCCAAATGACCTAATCGCTAAAAGATGTTTATATCCCTTGGGCAGTGCTGAATCAGGCAGGTTCATATCGCGGAGCTTTTGTCTTAGCGCATCAATGTTCCGTACTTCTTGAATTGCCTGCATAATGCTGTCGCTTTTACCACTCACCGTGGATTTTAACTGTTGGTACTTTGCATCTGCTTGCGCATACACTTGCTGAAGCGAATCAAATAATTTTTGTTTTTGTTCATACTGTGCCCTGAAACTATTTGCCAGGTGATTAGAATCGGCACTATCCGCTACATGATTATTTGAATCATGCTCATCCGTTACTCTATTTTGCAGAAATGCCCAGGGACTGATGCTTCTATAATTAATGCTGTTGTTTATCACGCTACTATCTTCGTTTCCCATTTTGTAATCATTCGGCATGTTATTACCAGGTGTATTGTTCCTCACATATTCGAGCTCTCTTTCTTCGATAATTTTTTGATAGTTGACCGGATTATTGAGCCATCCTTTTAACTTTTCAAGCTGCGCAAATTTTTGTTCAAGCAAATCTTTGAGTCGCTCAAGATCGGCTTGTCTTCGAATCTCTTCTGCTGCCCAGTTTTTAAGATTATTCTTGATGTTGTTTACAAACTGATTGCTGTTAAATTGGAAATTGAGATTTGTAAAATTTCTCAATAACGGAGAATTACTAAAGTGTGTATTGATTGATATTTTAATAGGATAATGATCTTTAATTGCCACATCCAAAGAAGCAAGTACTGAATGCTGATATACGTCATTTTCCGCAAATGGCGTATCTATATACGAGCGGTAGTTCAGATCATACCGCACATTTCCGTGAACAGTAATAAATGGTTTTTTGATGATAGCAGGTTCAACAGCAGGTGGTCGAGCATGTGCCAATTCCGCAATTGGTCGGGGAGAGTAGACTTTTTGCAGGTACACAAATATCATATTCTTACAACTCCCTCTCATAACACCAACCAACATAATTCCAGGATATAAAAGGTTGTAGTGCCAAACGGTCGGTATTGTAACGTTCCTTTTTTGTGTGTATCGCAACGCACCGAATCCGAGATTCGCCATTTCACGCAAAACACCGAATCATTTACCGACGTTACAATTAAACTATCAGGTGAAGGGCAACAACCAGTTTGCGGATGCTGCATGTTGTGGAGTGAAAACGGAAAATAAGAATGATAAACTAAGGAGTGTAGAGATATTGAATTTCATGTTGAATTTGTTTTAAAGGTTTGTAATTGAAAAATGAATGTAGAAAAAGTTTTTTTATTTTTTATGTATTTCTTTAAAAATATTTTTTGGAAATTTTCCGATTTCGAGAACCTAGCATAGAGCCTAATTACTTTTTAGCTTCGTTAAATTCAAAAATTTAAGTGATTGGCAATTCTTTTTTCAGTGATATAATTTTTTTGTTTTATTTTTTTTATAAAAGCAATTTAATAGATGTGATCTCTTGCAAAGAAGTTCGGCACATGAAGCATTTTAAGTTTCTCACGAACAAAACTTACAGGATGTGCTTTTAAAGAAAGTGATGTTGCACCATAATCTTGCACTACATGTTCTGACAAAGACATCACAGGCAGTGATACCTGTGTTTCTCTTGTACTTTCTGAAAGTTGACCTTTAAATAAACCGACAGGACTATCCTGTAATGAAGTAATTTCCCATAATGCTTTACGTCTGTCAAGCCCTAATGACCTGAATACATCTGCGTCCGCTAATTTTTCGAGTGCTGCTAATGAAACTCCTGAATTCAGTACTTCATCGATGGTTGTAAACATTTTTTTTCTTGCAGAAGTAAGTACTTCTATATCCTCCTGTCGCATTCCTTTTATTTGCCTGAAGCCAAGACGTAATGCACAATATTTTCCTGTATTTTCTTCAAGAGTATTATCCCACAAAGAATAATTAACATCAATAGGTCTTATTTCAACTCCATGTTTTTTTGCATCATCAACAATTTGCGCAGGCGCATAAAATCCCATTGGTTGGCTGTTCAATAAACCACAGGCAAACACATCAGGATAATAACATTTAATCCATGAAGATACATAAACAAGAAGCGCAAAACTTGCTGCATGACTTTCAGGAAAACCGTAGCTTCCGAATTCTTCGAGTTGTTTGAAAACACTCTCAGCATATTCCTGCGTATATCCATTCTTCAACATACCATTGATTAATTTTTTTCGGAATTGTGTAACTAAACCTTGCGCTTTAAATGTTGCCATACTCTTGCGCAAAGCATCAGCTTCGGTTGGTGTAAATCCTGCGGCAACAATCGCAATTCGCATTGCCTGCTCCTGGAAAAGTGGTACACCTAAAGTACGTCCTAAAATTTCTTCTAATTCTTTTGATGGATATTCAACCGCTTCTTCTCCATTACGCCGCCGTAAATATGGATGCACCATATCACCTTGTATAGGACCCGGTCTTACGATTGCAACTTCAATAACAAGATCATAAAAAGATTTAGGTTTTAATCTGGGCAACATTGATTGCTGTGCACGACTTTCTATTTGAAAAACACCAATAGTATCTGCATGACTTGCCATTTCATAAACAGCATCATCATCTTGTGGTATATTAGCAAGTGTTAAATCAAGATCATAATACTTTTTTGCTAAATCAAAACATTT
>WNFY01001348.1_pt1 | contig 30576 bp, 30 predicted proteins | sample 5400091 | NCBI WGS metagenome assembly WNFY01 (sample SAMN13153364, study PRJNA577476) | soil metagenome | isolation source: 60 cm soil or saprolite under grassland replicate 1 | place: USA:California | collected 2016-06-15 | reverse complement strand
ATAATGGTCATGAGGTTTATGTTGAAACAAAAGCAGGAGAAGGAAGCAAATATTCTGATAACGATTTTAGTGAAGCGGGTGCAAAAATTGTTTACGATAAGGCTGAAGTATATAAAGCGCCCATATTAATAAAAAGTGCCCCTGTGGTTGAAAATGACATGCCGCATCTTCAAATGAATCAAACTATTATTTCTCCTATCCATCTCTCTATTCTTAAAAAAAATATTATTGAGCAGATGATGGGGAAACGTATAACTGCACTGGGTTTTGAAAACCTGAAAGATGATAGTGGCACATATCCTATTGTGCGCAGCATGAGTGAAATTGCAGGCAGTGCTGTAATGCTTATTGCCGGCCAATATTTGGGCAGCCCAAATAATGGCAAAGGTGTATTATTGGGAGGCATAAGCGGCATACCACCAACAAAAGTTATTATAATTGGCGCAGGTGTGGTAGGCGAATTTGCTACAAGAACAGCACTTGCATTGGGAGCTTCCGTAAAAGTGTTTGACAATAATGTATACCGCCTGAAGCGTTTGCAAAATAATCTGGGTGTTCGTGTATGGACAAGTGTGATAGAACCTAAAATTCTTGCCAAACAATTAAAAACCTGTGAAGTTGCAGTTGGCGCTTTAAGTAATGAGAATGGGCGCAGCCCCATTGTTGTAACAGAAGAAATGGTAGCGGCTATGCGTCCCGGAAGTATTATTATTGACGTAAGTATTGACCGTGGTGGCTGTTTTGAAACGAGTGAAATTACAACGCATGAGCGGCCTACATTTTTAAAACATGATGTGATACATTATTGTGTACCCAATATTCCCAGTGGTTTTGCAAGAACTGCAAGTCATGCCATAAGCAATGTATTAATGCCACTGTTGCTGAATACCAGCAATGAAGGGGGGTTTGATGAAATGGTATGGAACGACTTTAATTTAAGACATGGCGTGTATTTATTCAAAGGGCATCTTACCAATTTTTATATCAGTCAAAGATTTGATTTAAAGTATACTGATCTCAATCTGCTCATTGCAAGCAGAAGGTAATTGCAACTGTATGCCATTTATTTTAAACTATGCCCGGCTTAAAAAATTTATTTTTTTCGGAAACGGTTTTTACCAATTCAGCAAATTATTTTACCCGTTTGGCAAAATAAAATATAACAATTATAAAATGGTTTTGTACTTTGTTTTGTAAATAAAAAAAAGCGATTACTTAAAATTTACACTGCTTATATTTTTTTAGGAAACCAATTAATTGCGGCAATCAATTTTAAATAATCCTGATAACTATGATTCTTAAGGAAGAGCCAGTATAGTTTGGAGCTGCAACAATACAATTCTCTTTCTTATATTTTTTAACCTCAAAAAATCTATGGTATGAAAAAGATTTTATTACTCACTCTCTTAACCGGAAGTTTTACTATTGCCTTCGCACACAAGATTAAAATTAAAGTTTCTAACTTTCAATTTAATCCTAAAACTGTTAATGCTGTGGTAGGCGACACTATCATTTGGATATGGGTGAATGGAGGTCACACTACCACATCTACAAGTGTCCCCACTGGTGCAAATACATGGGATAAGCCTATAGATGCGTCACATCTAAGGTTCAGATACATTTTGAAAAAAGCAGGCACGTATAGATACCACTGTAAAATTCATCCTACATTGATGATAGGTACAATTAAAGTTACAACCGCACTTGCTACAGGTTTAAACAGTTTTGCTGTAGAAACTGATAATGATGCGAAGGCATTGCTTAACTGGAAAACAGAATCTTCAAAAGAGGTAGCCTATTTTTCTGTGCAAAGAAGTACAGATGGCGAAACCTTTACGGAAGTTGCAAGAGTGCATCCCGATGCGTTAAACCAGTATAGATTTACAGATAACAATAGTGTACCCGATAAATACATTTATTATCAGCTTGAAATGGTGGATACAAAAGGTAATCGCGAGTTATCACCCATTCAAATGTTTACACAAAATGCAAAAACAGCAAAACTTATTACAAGTCTTAGCCCGAATCCAATTAACAGGCCGGGTCATTTAATGCTGCAATTCAATGCTGACAAGGAAGGAACAATGCTTGTACAATTATACAATCAAAGTGGCAGCTTTATAAAACAGGTGGAAATGAGTGCATCAAAAGGATTGAATAACGGACATCTCCATTTAGGAGATATGACACCAGGAACTTATTATATTGTTTGCACTTTAGGTGCTATAAAGGAAAAACATACAATTATTATGAAATAGGTTTTGTATAGGGATAAAGAAATGCCGCAGGTTTTTACCCGCGGCTTCTTTATGAATACGAGAGAAAATATTTTTTGCGTAACTTTTTTCAGAAATATTTTTTACCCGTTCAGCAACTTTTTTTACATTGGCACTGCATCAAATATTCTTGCATAAAAAGCAGCGCCAATCACCATTTTATTTTTTCAATTTCTCCGGCTTTATTGACTAATGAACCTTCAGTAAAAGAGGTCCGCCTGTGCGAAACGAAAGCTCTATAGTAATACTGGGATATTTAGGTTGTGTTTCCCCATACCATTTTATTGTAAATCTTTCAGGTTTCAAGCCTTTTGATTCCAGGTAACCGGAAACAGACTTTGCTCTTTTTTCTGAAAGTGACATATTAAATTCATCTGTGCCGGTATCATCTGTATGACCTTCTACAAGAATATTTGTTTCAGGATATTTTGTAAAGACATCAGCAAGTTTATTCAGTTCTGTTTTTGCAGAATCACTAAGCTCACTTGAATTTATTTTAAAAAGCAAAGCAGAATTAAAAGTAAGCTCATTGCCTTCACCTACTCTGTTTACCTCATCGTCGGGAATAGCCGCTTTTATTTCTTTAGCCTGTTTATCCATATGGCGGCCAATAGCATAACCTGCGGCACCACCTACTGCCGCGCCGATATTTGCACCCGCTGCTGTATGCTTAAAGAGAAGTCCTCCCGCTATTCCGCCGGCTGCAGCACCAATCGCTGTTCCTTTTTGAGCATGGTTGAGACTTTTGCAACCCTGAAAAAGCTTTGGAAGTACTTCAAAAAAAAAGATTATAAAGAATAAATATTACGAAACATTCTCGGAGTTTGAAATCAGTGTGGAGCAGTTCTTTATGAACTTTGATCAGTATCTGTGTGACCTGAAAACTTTGCTTTCATTTAAATTCGGAATTATTAAAGCAAGTTAGTATATAAATTCTTTTCAGCGGTAAATCAGTTTTAATGATTTTATTCTATTGATTTTCATGTTACCAGCTTTTCTTCATGATTAAGCTTTCGTTATGTCACCCGATAGCCATCGGTCACTTGTACATTCTGAACAATGCTCAACTGAATTTACGATTTACAATTTTATTCTTACTATGAAATCAAAATACTTCTGATAAAACATTATTTACTATTGATAATTCACAATTCACGAAATCATTTCTGCTCCAAAATATTTCTGCAACACAAAAGGAAGTTTTATACTGTCTTCGGTTTGATTGTTCTCTAATAAACTCGCCATTATGCGGGGCAATGCAAGTGAACTTCCATTTAAACTATGCAGCAGTTGTGTTCTGCCATTTGTGTCTTTATAGCGGCACTTCATCCTGTTGGTTTGAAAGCTTTCAAAATTAGTTACACTGCTTACTTCAAGCCAGCGTTTTTGTGCAGCACTGTACACTTCAAAATCATACGTAAGTGCGCTTGCAAAGCCCATATCGCCGCCACAAAGCTTTACAATACGATAAGGAAGTTTTAATGATTGTAACAACTCTTCAACATGATTTGCCATTTCCTCCAATACATCATAACTTTTTTCCGGCTGCACAATTTGTATGATTTCAACTTTCTCAAACTGGTGCACACGATTCAAGCCACGAACATCTTTTCCAAAACTTCCTGCTTCTCTTCTGAAGCAAGGTGAATAAGCTGTCATCTTAATTGGCAGATCAGCTTCTTTTAAAATTTCATCGCGGTAAATATTAGTAACCGGCACTTCTGAAGTTGGTATAAGATAAAAGTTATCTTCTGTTATATGATACATCTGGCCTTCTTTATCGGGTAATTGACCTGTGCCGTAAGCAGAAGTTTCATTTACCATAAATGGCGGAAGATATTCTGTATAGCCAGCAGCCGTATTGTAGTCAAGAAAATATTGTATCAATGCACGTTGAAGTTTTGCTCCTTTATTTTTATACAATGGAAAACCACTGCCGGTAATTTTTGCACCGGTTTCAAAATCAACAAGGTTGTATTTTTTTATAAGATCCCAATGCGGAACTGCATTAGCAGGCAATGTTGGTTCTTCGCCACCTGTTCTTACAACAACATTTTCTTCAGGTGTTTTGCCGGGCGGCACTTTTTCATTTGGCAGGTTAGGTAATTGTATAAGCCTGTCATGCAATGCTTTTTCAATTGTATTCGTTTTCTCATTTAAACTTGTAACCTGCAATTTGTGACCCGCAACTTCATTCTTTAATTTTTCTGCTTCATCTTTTTTACCCATTCTCATCAGGTTGCCTATTTCCTTTGATGCACTGTTTATTTTTGCTTGTGTTGAATCATAATCTGCCTGCAATTTTTTTCGTTCATCATCGAGTGCAATAATTTCATCAACCAGTTCAAGCCGCTTAAAATCCTTTATAATTAGTCTCTCTTTTACCCAATCTGTTTTTTGTCTTAATACATTTACCTGTAACATGAAAAAATTTTTGCAAAGATAAGGAGCGACTGAATGAGTTCTTTCTATGAAATGTTTGCTAAAGTGAGTACTGAAGATGAAGAGTCCCGCCTAAGGCGAAACAAAAGTCTTATAGTAGCATTACTTTCTGGCGCACAAAATAAAGCCTGCAAAAAAATAATGCAGGCTTTATTCATCATACCCTCAAAGAGTTTAAAAAATTCATTATCTCCATCCGGGATTTGTTACATCTCTCGGATCAAAAAAATTTTCCTGTGCTATAATTTTTCCTTCGTCATTGATAATAAATCTGTCTATGATGCGCAGTGTACGTGCAGGATTGAGAATATTGCAGTGAAACTCTGCAGTAACTGCTGTGCCATCTTCATTTACAAATGTATCTATAAATGTTACATCTCCTAATAAAGATGGAAGCGGAGCCCACCATTGCTGTCTTAAATTCTCTTTTCCTTTTAATGGATTATTTGAACCGCCTGGGCATAAAGGTGTACGCAATGTTACATTCTCATCATAAGGTATGGCATCAAAGTTCTTTTCTCCAAGACCTTTGAGCACATAGTTTCGTGCAATTTCATGCAGCAAATCAGCTTTGCTTATTGTAGTTGTCATAAGTGTGAGTTTTGATTATAAGATAGAGTGCGCGAAGGACTTTTGGGATAGTCAGGATGTTGCTTGATCTTACGAATCTGGCGGAGATGCCTATCCGTATGTCCAAATGTGGTAATATACACCTGGTGAATATTGCCTCTGCCCGGCTTAAGGTAATAAGAGCGAAGATCTTCTGTTGAGGCTTTAAGATATTCAATGGATTCATTCCTCATCTTAACAAACCATGCTACGTTATTTTTTCCATCATTTAAACCCATTGGTAGTGTAAAAGTAAAGGGCTTTGTATACTCAGCGGAAATGTGCGGCTTTTCCTCTGTAATAAAACCAAGAACAACACTGTCAGATTTTGCTGTTTTATTAAGTTCCGGCTGAGGCCCGGCATACAAATCCATACTTACTTCGCGCTGAAGAAGTAATTCCCAGATAGCAATGTGCTCCACTACTTGTTTAATTGACCAACGTTCAGCAGACTCTTTAAAATTCCATTGTTCTTCTGTAAGATTTTCGGTTTCTTTCAAAATATTATCTCTTGAACGGGTAAGATTATCGAGTAAATATTTTCTGTCATTTTCAGTCCACATTTGCGTTTCCTGTGCAGATACCGAGACAACAATTACATTTATCAACAACGAGAGCAATATCTTTTTCATAATTTTCTTTTAAAGAATTAAGTACCGGTATTATGCTCCCAACTGTCTTTTGAAATCTTCATGATTCCATTGAATATTGATGTAATCAATTTTATTATTGTCATTCAGATGGAAAATAAAAATATGATCACTGTCAAAATGTTTCCATTTGCTTTTTATATCAGCAAAATCTTTCGCTTGTGTACCACGAATCATTACCTGGCAGCGCACCGTATTTTCATCTTCTGCAACAGCGGCATCCAAAGTGTTATCAATGTCGGGAAAACATTCGATTAATCCACCCCAAATGGCTCTTCCTAACTCACCGATTTTTCCTTTTCCGGCGTTACCTAATGGAATGAATTCCACTGTCCCGTTCAAATCGCAGAAAGACAACATCTTCTCAAGATTTTTTTGCTGGCAGGCAAACATAAATTCTACACAAGTGTTTTTTAAACTCAGCTTTTGCTGTTGTTGTACCAAAGTTTCCATAATGAATTTTTTAAATGAACAAGAAGTTTATACGCTTTATAAGCTAAAACAAAAATATACCCGCGATATACTATTTACCTTGTAAGAATGCGACAATTTGATTGTAAAAATGCGACAATTAATTACTGTATATTTTGGGTTTTTGGTTTTTCAACAATATTGGCAAGCTCAGCATTTTCTTCAATATACTGTTGTGGAGTGCGGCCGGTAAATTCAATGAAGTCTTTAATAAAATGTGACTGATCATAAAATTCACATTGTGAGAATATATAAGCCCAGTCTACTTTTTTCTTGCCGGCAATAATATTCATGAGATATGCCATGCGTCGAATGCGTGCATAATATTTGGGACTTAGCCCTACCTTTTTAAAAAATTTTCTTTCAAAATTTCTCCTCGACATAAAGACTTCTTTCATTATGTCTGCAACATTTATCATCCCGTTTTTTCTACAATAAGATTAGCAGCATAATCTATATGATCTGGCTGAGGCTTATTTTCATTGTAATGAAGTAATAAAAATTCTTCAAGTAGTTTTACTTTTTCATTTGGCTCAGCAGTTTTTTCTATTTTTTCAATCCATGAACCGAAAAATGAACTTTTAAAAACATTATTTAAGGGAATTCTTTCCTCAGTATATTCATAAGTAGGCAAGCCAAATAATGTAGCTAATGCAGCCGGTTTGAACACAATACCTGTAGTGGAGATGTTACCATTCAAAAAAAGTTTATAACTATAGATGGATTGCCCGGCTATAAATTGTTTTGGTACAGCTAATTTCTCATACTTTTTATTTTGAAGAAAATAATCATCGCCACAATTAAAAACGATAGAACAAAAACCAGTGGGCGGGGATTCAACGATTAAATTCCTGACTGGGCCATTTATAGACTGCCATGTAAAATAGCATTCCACAAAGGGTTGCAATAATTTACAAGGTTTAAATTTATTGTATATCATTTTGGTAAATCGTTTTACAATTTAAAAAATACTCCCTGCATTTCAATTTTTTATCAATAAAAAGTTCCCGGGTACAACCCTAACTTTGCGCTCTATGTTTATTCATGATGATTTACAGCAACGCTGGTGGAATCTTGAAGCTAAACTGGTAGAGCGCTTTGGTAAAAAACCAGATCTGGAAGCGGTTTTATTTTTGATTGGTATGCAGGAGACAGGGTTTATAAAAGAAAAAATTACAAAAGAACAAAAGCAGGATCTGATGCATGTGGCTGTCTGTACAGTGCTTTCACAAAGCGGTTACTATGAACTGGAATACCATGATAAAGAAGGCTGGCCTCATTTTAAACAATTAAAAGAAATGCCCTCCTTAAATTTAATTGAACAGGAAAATTTTTTAAAAGACCATATTTTACTTTACTTCGATAAACAAGGACTTTAAAAAAAGAAACCAGCACATGAAAAAATTCATTTTTGTTTTTGCAGTATTATTATTTGCTCATTTATCATTTTCACAAAACAAAACAACAACGGCAAAACCAAAAACTACAGCTACTCAAAAAACAGTTATTCCGGCAAAAGGAAGATTAGTAGAACTAACAACAGATTTTGGCACAATGGTGATAAGGCTGTATGATTCAACACCAATGCATCGTGATAATTTTATAAAGCTTGTTCAGGAAGGGTTTTATGACAGCCTTTTGTTTCACAGAGTAATTCAAAACTTTATGATACAGGGTGGTGACCCAAACAGTAAATATGCAGATACTTCAGCTATGCTTGGGAATGGCGAAGCACCGGGCGAACGCATACCTGCTGAATTCAAAAATAATCTCATTCATAAAAAAGGCGTACTGGCTGCGGCACGTGATAATAATCCAGAAAAGGCAAGCAGTAATTGCCAGTTCTATATTGTACAGGGCCAAAAGTATAATGATACAACATTGAACGAGATGGAATGCGGCGTGCGTCAAAATAATCCCGGCTTTACTTATACAAACGCACAACGTAATATTTATAAAACAATCGGTGGCGTTCCTTTTTTGGATCAGAATTATACTGTGTTTGGAGAAGTGATAAAAGGATTGGATGTGATTGATAAGATAACGGCCATTCCATGTGATGCAAACGACAGGCCATTGCAGAATGTACGCATGAAAATTAAAATGTTGAATTGATTAAATGAATGGTAGTTGAGAGAAGCTATCGTAAGACGTGAAACGATAAACGTGAGACAAAGAAAAAAAATATCAATTAGCAAATCTCAAAATCAAAATATCAAACATCAGACATCCCAACTCAAACGTATTGGTTTTATTAAAATTTTTAATCAATATTTGTACACAAATTTGCACTTATGAATTTTCCCTCCGATGTAAAATATACCAAAGACCATGAATGGATAAAACTGACAGATGAACAAACTGCTGTAATTGGTATAACAGATTTTGCACAAAAGGAATTGGGTGATATTGTATATGTTGATATTACTGCGATAGGCAAGGAAATGAATGCTGAAGAAGTATTCGGAACAGTAGAAGCAGTGAAAACAGTAAGCGATCTCTTTCTTCCTGTTGCAGGCACGATTCTCGTGCTTAATCCTTTACTTGAAAAGCAACCGGAACTGGTAAATAATGATCCATATGGAGAAGGATGGATGATAAAATTAGCTGTGAAAAATCCCGCCGATCTTGATAAACTGATGGATGCGGCTGCTTATGAACAGTTGGTTAGTTAATAAATTTTGCGATTCGTGAGTGCATGATATTATTAATTACTGATTATTAATTATTCACTTATTCACAATTGCTGATTGTCTGTTGCCGATTGCTTGTTGCCGAACAAAAACAAAACTACAAGTGGGTGACACAAGGAACGATGCCATAAGTACTACAGCTTGTCTCACAAAATAAACCCTCAAAAAATCTAACAGGCTTTATAAAAAATGCCGGAAACACAAAAATATACTGAAACTGACTTAATACTGTTGTTAAGACAACGTGAGCAATCTGCTTTCAGTTATCTATACGATAATTATTCCGGTGCACTTTATGGTATAATTTTATCTATTGTTCCCGACAAAGAACTTGCCAATGATGTGCTGCAGGAAGTGTTCGTAAAAATTTGGAAACAGGTGGATTCTTATGATGCGTCAAAGGGGCGCTTGTTTACATGGATGATGAACATTGCCTGCAATGCGTCTATTGATATGTTGCGCAGCAAAGGCTACCAAAAGACTCAACAAAACCGTGAGCTTACAGAAGCCGTATATGAGAAAGGTGGAAGCATCGCGACCAATATTAATCAAATAGGACTCCGCAAACTGGTTCATTCCCTAAAGGAAGAGTATAAAGTGCTGATAGAACTTTCTTACTTCCAGGGATTTACACAGGATGAAATTTCCAAAACACTAAACATGCCTTTAGGGACTGTAAAAACCAGGTTGAGGAGTGCATTATTGCAATTACGTGAATTGATGAAAAATTAAAGTGGACACAAAAGCATACATAGAAAGTGGAATAATCGAAAGCTATGTGCTTGGCCTGGCCAGCGCTGAAGAAGCGACTGAACTGGAGATGCTTTGCAAACAACATGCAGAGATAAAAAATGCTGTTGAAGAATTTGAAACGCTTTTGGAAAAGCAGGCTTTCAAAGATGCTGTTGAACCACCGGCCAAGGTGAAAGACAAGCTTATGTTTGCTCTTACCACTGAATTTGCAAAAGCGCAAACTCCTGTAGTACCTTTGCCCATTGACACTAAAGTAAAAAGCTTTTCGCTGATAAGATATTTCGCTGCTGCTTCTGTTATTTTATTAATTGCAAGTACTGTATTAAATTTTTATCTCTACAATAATTATTTGTCGGTAAACAATAAATACCAGGCCCTTCTTACTGAACGCAGTTCTTTGCAGGCCAATAATGATGTTTTCCGCACAAGAATAAATAATCTCGAACAAAGCATGCGTGTGATTGAGAATCCTGATGTAAAAACAATTGCGCTAAAAGGTGTGGCCGGAAAAGAAAATAATCTTGCAGCAGTATATTGGGATACCAAAACAAAAGAAGTTTACCTGTTGCCTACGAAAATGGATTCAACGCCTTCTGATAAACAATACCAGCTCTGGGCAATTGTAGATGGCAAGCCTGTTGATGCTGGTGTATTTGCCGATTGTGATGGCTTATGTAAAATGAAGAAGATTCCTAATGCACAAGTGTTTGCCATAACCCTTGAAAAAAAAGGTGGAAGCCTGGCCCCTACACTTTCTGCCATGTATGTATTGGGTAAAGTATAAGCGCTGCAATTTCATGGATTAATAATCATCTGTAACAATTTTTCAATCTTTTTGATAAACAAGTTGCTCTGTTTTATGGATGAAAATTTGCGAAGACTGGCTTTAAACCAAAAAATCCTCATCAATAATTCACAACCTGCTCTTCAATTGTTTCGGGAATCTCTCTCCATTCATATTGTTGATTGCGGAGTTGTGGTTCAAAACCTGCTTCGCATATTGCTTTCTGAATTGATTTATAAGTAAACCTGTGCGGCGCTCCTGCAGCACTTACAACATTTTCTTCCAGCATGATGCTGCCGAAATCATTAGCGCCTGCATGCAAACAAATCTGTGCCGTTTGTTTACCCACCGTTAACCAACTGGCTTGTATGTTTTTTATATTGGGCAACATGATACGGCTTAATGCAATCATGCGAATATATTCCTCAGGCGTAGTAAGATTATGCACGCCACGTACACGTGCAAGCAATGTATCTACATCCTGGAATGTCCATGGAATAAAAGCGAGAAATCCTTTTACATGTTCCGGTTTCTTTGACTGCACTTCACGGATGCGTGCAAGATGAATGAATCTTTCTTCAATTGTTTCAACATGACCAAACATCATCGTGGCGCTTGTAGTAATATTTAATTTATGTGCTTCATGCATTATAGCAAGCCATTCATCAGCACCACATTTGCCTTTACTGATTAATCTTCTTACACGATCAATAAGTATTTCTGCACCAGCACCAGGCAATGAATCGAGACCTGCTTCTTTCAAGGAAATCAACACATCGCGATGACTCATCTTTTCAAGTTTACAAATATGTGCTACTTCCGGTGGACCTAATGCATGCAACTTTAGTGCTGGAAATTCCTGTTTTAACTGACGAAATGTTTTGGTATAAAAATCAAGACCCAATTCAGGATTATGACCTCCCTGCAGTAATAATTGATCGCCTCCGTAACGAAACGTTTCTTTAATCTTTCTGCGGTAAGTATTCATATCTGTGATATAAGCATCGGGATGACCAGGTATGCGATAGAAATTACAAAACTTACAATTAGCAATGCACACGTTTGTTGTATTTACATTGCGATCAATTTGCCATGTAACTTTTCCATGAGGCACTTGTTTCTTTCGAAGCTCATCTGCTACAAACATAAGCTCTGTCAGTGGTGCATGATTAAACAGGTGAACACCTTCTTCAACATTTAAGAAATTAAAGTTTATTGCTTTTTGATACAGTTCAGAGAGATTCATGCTGCGCATTTTATATCAATAACAAAATTAAGCTAAGGTAGCTGCAAAAAACATTTCCCGTTAAAGTATAATCTGTCAAATATCTGTATTAAAGGTTTGGCATTTATTTATCAGCTACGTATCTTCATCGTCTGACGATTGTAAAACCAAAAGTTCAAGAGTGCGACGCAACAAAAGTTCAATCATTGTTTCAATAGCCGGGTACATAATTATTTTCTTCTTTATAACTCCACATGCCATAGCACAGGAAGAATTTGTACCTCCGCCGGCGAAATATATTACCACGATTCCTTTCACAATGTTAACCGGCGGTATTGTAATTGTGCATGCCGCTTTCGACAATTTTAAAGATTCACTGAACTTTGTGCTTGATACCGGAAGTGGCGGTATTTCTCTTGATTCTACAACCTGTGCCCAACTTGGTTTGACAAAAAAAATGACCGATAAAACTGTTCGTGGTATTGCAGGTATGAAAACTGTTGAATTTACTTATAACCACTCAATACATTTGCCAGGCTTAATTGTTGATAACCTTGATTTTCATATAAACGATTATGATATTCTTACCAGCGCTTACGGCATCCGGATAGATGGAATTATAGGTTATAGTTTTTTGCGCAGGTATATTGTTTCTATTGATTATGATAATACAAAATTTGATGTGTTCACACCCGGAACTTTTAAATATCCGCGCGGTGGCTATTTGCTAAGACCACAGTTTACTACCTTGCCCATGCAACAAGCCATTATAAGAGACAACACAAGTACAATAAGTAAATTTTATTTTGATACCGGCGCCGGTTTGTGTATGTTATTAAATGAAGATTTTGTAAAGGATAGTGCATTGCTGCGGTCAAAAAGGAAAAAATATCCTACTGAGGCTGAAGGATTGGGAGGCAAAAAAGCTATGACACTGACAATAGTAAAAGAAGTTCGTGTGGGGCCATATCGTTTTCGCAATGTACCTGTTTATATTTTTGATGATGAGTTTAACATTACTTCATATCCAATACTTGGCGGCTTAATTGGCAATGATATCCTCAGAAGATTTAATGTTATTCTTAATTACCCGGAACAACAAATTTATATACGACCCAATAAACATTATCTCGATTCATTTGACTATTCCTACACAGGTCTTGGAATGTATATTGTAGACGGCGCAATAACCGTAACAGAAATAATGAAAAAATCTCCTGCTGAACTGGCGGGTTTTAAAGAGGGCGATATTGTTATGGGCGTTGAAAATAATTTATCAGGCAATATTCAAACATACAAAACGCTGCTTCAAAATGCAGGGGCAAGAATTAAAGTGCTTATAAGCCGGAAGGGAGAACTTAAGATCTTAACGATTAAAGTAAAAAGTATATTTTGAATTAAGTGCTCATAGTATAATTGTTTGCTTTATATCCATTTTTTTATAGACCCGGCTTTTGTAATCTTTTTATCATTCATACTAATGAACCGAAATAATTCAAAATGATTTTTATGATGCCAGCTTTTGCTTTTATAGCATCTTCGTTGCGTCGCAAATGCGGAGCATTCTTTGAGACAAATAAAAACTAATTATCCCCGAAAAAATCCTTTCATCCGCATTGCAAATGGCATCATTTTGAATCACTTTGCAATTCTTTTACCGCTGCAGATTTATCAATTTAAAAACCTTTGTTTATTTAACTTGCATCCCTCATTTTTAAATTTATGATTCAATATAACAGGTTTGTATTAGATAATGGATTGCGTGTGCTTGTGCATGAAGACACTTCAACGCCAATGACAGTGGTTAATGTAATGTATGATGTGGGCGCAAGAGATGAAATTCCTGATAAAACAGGATTTGCACATTTGTTTGAGCATCTTATGTTTGGAGGCAGCATTCACATTTCTGATTATGATGAGCCGTTGCAAAGAGCCGGTGGTGAAAACAATGCTTATACTACAAATGATCTTACAAATTATTATTGCCAGTTGCCCGCACAAAATATTGAAACTGCATTTTGGCTTGAAAGTGACAGGATGTTAAGTCTTGCTTTCAGCAAAAAAAGTTTAGATGTACAACGCAAAGTGGTGTGCGAGGAATTTAAAGAGCATTATATTAATCAACCATACGGAGATGTGTGGCATAAAATGCGGGAACTTGCTTACGCTGTTCATCCTTATCGGTGGATGACCATTGGAAAAGAATTAAGCCACATTGAAAATGCACAGTTGGATGATGTAAAACAATTCTTCTTTAAACATTATCGCCCCGTTAATGCAATTCTTGTTGTGGCAGGCAATATAAAAACAGAAGATATAAAACATCTTTCAGCCAAATGGTTTGGCAGCATTCCAATGGGAAAAAAATATAACAGGCAATTGCCGCAGGAACCTGCACAAACAGCTCCGCGGCACTTAGAAGTGACTGCAGACGTGCCTTTCGATGCGTTTTATAAAACATGGCATATGCCATCAAGATTAGAGAAGGGATATTATGTCGCTGAATTAATTACAGAAATACTTGGCGGTGGTGGTTCATCACGGTTATATCAAACACTTGTAAAGGAAAAAAAATTATTCAGCAATATTGAATGTTACCAGTTTGGAAGCGTTGAGGCGGGCTTGCTTAGCATTGAAGGCAAACTGATAAAAGGCGTAAAACCCGAAGAAGCTGAAAAAGCTGTTGAGGAAGAATTAAGTAAATTAAAACAGGAAGCTATCAGTGAAGCCGAACTTCAAAAAGTAAAGAACAAAACAGAGAGCGCTATTACTTTTGAAGATATGAGTGTGATGAACAGAGCAAACAGTCTTGCTTTTTATGAACTATTAGGTAATGCAGATCTTATGAACCAGGAAATGAGCAAGTACCAGGAAATAACAACCGATGATGTTTTACTATACAGCCACCAGATATTTGATATAAACAATAGCAACACATTGTATTATTTCAGTAAGAGTTAAAATGGTTTCATAAAGCCCACCTCCTAAAACTCACTCTTGAAGAAATAAAAAGGGAAATAAAATAATCTAATTTTTATTTCGCTGTCATTTTATACAATCTTAGATAACCGACTTCCATTTTTGCAGAGAAAAATACTATTGTCAATTCCTGGAAGCCAGGTGCAAAAAATTCTTCTAGAACATTTGGCTTTTTTATAATTTCATCTTCCACATTATTCACTTTAAAAACGAATGCTATGTCAATCACCACACGCAGAACATTTATCTCACAAATGGCTGGCACCGCTTCTCTTGGTTTTACCGCTCTTCTCTTGCTTTTGAAAATACAACATCTTCCTCTGCAGATTCTTTTTTTGAAATATCACTTGCCGAATGGAGTTTTAATAAATTATTGTTTGCAAACAAAATGACCAATCTCGATTTTCCTGTCGTAGCAAAACAGCAATATGGAATAAGTGTAGTAGAATACGTGAACCAGTTTTTCATGGACAAAGCAAAGGATATAAATTACCTGAATGAATTATTAAAACGATGCAATGACAATGGTGTAAAAAATCATTTAATCATGTGTGATGAAGAAGGTCCGCTGGCTGACCTTGATAATACAAAGAGATTAAAAGCAGTAGAGAATCATTACAAGTGGGTTGATGCTGCAAAACATCTTGGCTGCGTTACCATTCGTGTAAATGCTTTTGGTGATGGCAGCGCAGATGATGTACAAAAAGCTGCTATTGATGGCATTGGCCGGCTTGCGGAGTATGCAGCAAAAGCTGGTATTAATGTTATCATTGAAAACCATGGTGGCTATACTTCTGACGGGCAATGGATGGTTGGTTTAATGAAAGGAATTAATAAACCAAATGTGGGCACATTACCAGATTTTGGTAACTTCTGTGTAAAGCGTGAAGGCGGCCATGTGTGGGAAGGAAAATGCATACAGGAATATGACCGCTACAAAGGTGTTGCTGAAATGATGCCTTATGCAAAAGGTGCGAGTGCGAAGACTCATGAGTTTGATGAGAATGGAAATTGTGTTGAAACAGATTATTATAAAATGCTGAAGATAATTAAGGACTCAGGCTTTCATGGTTATATTGGAATAGAATATGAAGGCCCGAAATTAAGTGAAGAAGAAGGTGTACGCAAAACAAAAGCATTGCTTGAAAAAGTTGCGGCGAGTTTAGGTTAATTTAACGGTTACCTATTGTCTATTGCTCATTGCCAGTTGCTGGTTAATAGTTATTGGTTACCGGTTAAATGCAGGTATGTTTTTGTTCAGCAGATTAATAGTTTTTAACTTCAGAAATTACAACATGACTTCACCCGCCAAATATTTTAATTTAATACTTCCCTTTTTTAATCCCGATCGCACCAAACAAATTTTAAGTGTCAATCCCATTATACCAAAAAGAGAAGAGGCAACAGAAGTAGTTATATGCGCATACGACTACAATGCTGAACAGTTAAAAGAATATGGACTAAATAATGTAACAGAAAGTTTTCCTTTTAAAGAAAATAACAGGAACACATGGATAAATATTGACGGCATTCGTAAGGCAGATGTGGAAACAATTTGTAATTATTACGGTGTACACTACCTGTTGATAGAAGATATTCTTAGTCTTGGTCAGTGCCCAAAGATGGACGAAGTGGAAGGCGTTATTTATTGCCTTTTAAATATGCTTTACTTTAATGATCAGGAAGAAGCGGTGGAGTCAGAACAGGTAAGCATTATTTTAGGAAACAAATTTGTCTTAAGCTTTCAGGAGAATAATCAAAAAGATGTGTTCAATCCCATTCGTGAAAAATTACGCATAGGCAATACAAAACTCAGGCAGCGCAATGCAGATTATCTCTGTTATTCCATGATAGATATTATTGTTGACAACTATTACACCGTTCTTGAAAAACTCGGCGAAAAAATAGAACTGCTCGAAGAAGACATTATCAGGTATGGTAACACACATACACTTGCAAGTATTAACAGGGCAAGAAAAGAGCTGATTGTGCTTAAAAGAAATATTGGTCCGGTGAGAGATATGGTAAATGGTTTTTTGCGCAGTGAAAGCGAATTGCTTGAAGAACGTACCGTTAAGTATTTTAAAGATGTGTATGACCATATTGTACAAGCTAATGATCTTGTGGAAAATTACCGCGACATGATAATGAGTTTGCAAGATTTGTACATGAGCCGTGTAAACTTAAAGCTAAATGAAGTAATGAAAGTAATGGCCATCGTTACCTGTCTGCTTGCTCCAGCCACTGTAATTGGTGGCATCTTCGGTATGAATTTCGAAGTAATTCCACTCACCCATCAGAAAACAGGTTTTTACATTGCCGTAGGATTAATGTTGTTTATTCCGTTGTGGATGATATGGGCATTTAAAAAAAGAGGATGGTTTTAATTGTTCATTTACGAGTTCGGATTTTTGATTTACGATTTTTATAATTGCAGGGTTGATTGTTGATTTTTATTTTTTATGTACCGGGCAGTTGTTTTACATAGCATCATCGTTGCGTCGCACTCTTGTACATCCTTACTTTTATTGAACAGTTTATATATAATGAACCTTTTGTAGTAAACATGGGGTTCCAAACTTTTGAACTCCCGAACATTTTCCAAAGGGATTCCTTGGAACAAACATTCGAACTTGCTGATAAAGAACAAAGCGTAAAAGTGAGTGACACAACGAAAGCTTAATAGTTTCCTAGAGCTTGTCCCAAAAAATTATTTCTTCTTATAAACAGGTACTGTGCTGCATGCCTCACCATACATAATGCTTTTGGCATAAGGTCTTAACTTATTGGTGATTTCCACGTAAGCAACTTCGGGAATTTGAATATCGCCGCAACCTTTTATTACAACTCTTTTATCTTTAAAATCTTCGCCATTTACAGCAGCAACTTTTTTTATAATAATATTGGTGATTAAATCCTTTTCATTTCCCACCGCAACTTCTTTGGTTACAGGCTGCAGATAGCTTGCCACAAGCATGTATGCCCACACGGGAATAATGGCATCAGCTGTACAGGTGACGGCAACATTTTTATTTTCATATTGCTGCCAGTTAAAATTTTTCAACGCCTCCCTGAAATCTTTTTCCTTCAGTATAAGACCCATAAACAAGTAGTCTTTTAAATCGAAAACAACAAGCTCTTCTTTAGGATAATAATCTTCAAGATTAATTGTTATAACTCCGCTTTCAGCAACTCTATTCACAATTGTTTCGTCCATATAAATTCTTTTTGCAAAGTTAATCAGGAATTATGCAAATGATTTAGGCAGAATGTTTTTATGACATTTTACTAACTGCTTTTTCCTTATAGCGTAAACAAAAAAGCAGGCCATAAAAACCTGCTTGTAAAATAAATATTTTGTTTATTAATAAAATGTAGACCGATAATCTTTAACGTTGGCTGCCTGACGCAAGGCATTTAAAGATGCATAACCTACCTGCGATTTCATTTGTGTTTCCAAAGTTTGCCGAAGCATTGTAGGATTGCTGCTTAAAGAAGATGTAGCATATACACCTTCGCCACGTATTACGAATACGCCCGTTGAACCCGCAATGGATGTACTTACTTTATTTTGTAATTGCTTATTGAATGCAGCACCAATAATTTTTATTTCGTTTCCAACATTTGGTATTACAAATGCCTGGAATGAGATGGTATCAGCTCTTTGAACAGAGGCACCTGCTGATTTTGCAATTGCATCAAGCGTATTACCTTTTATTTTGGCGTTAATGATTTGATTTGCTTTTTTCTCATTTCTCACAATGGGCTCCACTGTTTGTCTTGCAGCATGAGCATTCATTAAACCGGGTTTGTTTATCGCTGTTATAATAGCGACAACATAATTACCATTTACTTCAAATGGCTCAGAAACATCGCCCACTTTATTATCATAAATCCATCTTACAAATTGCCTGTTTTCTCCAATGGCTCCTACAGAAAAATCATTTTCTTTTATATCTGCAGCAACCAAAGCCGCTTTATTCAATTTTGCAGCGCCGATTTCAAATTGTTTTATTTCCCTGTTATTGGCAGAAAATTGTGTAGCTGCAGCATTGGCTGCATTTATAGTTTCCTGGCTTGCAGTAATTGGCTTGGAGAGATAAGCAATTTTATATGCAGGAGAGGACCCCTTTTGTCCGAGAATTTCTATATAATGAAATCCATAAGATGTTTGTACAACTTTTTTATCGCCGGTTTTCCCAATGAAAGCAAAATCATTAAACTCTTCTACCATTCTTCCTGAAGTAAAATAATCATACACGCCTCCTTTATCCTTACTTCCGGGGTCATCAGAATATTTGGTGCAGACAGAATCAAAATTAGAACCTGAATTAATTAAGGCTACAGCGCTGTCCAATCTTTTACGCGCAGCACTATCATCTCTTATCCTCATCAAAGCTCCTCCTTGTTCCTGTTGCTGGTGTGTAGAAACAAGTATATGGCGCACTTTAACAGAATCGGGTAATTGTTTTACATCAATCATCTTTGCCAGTACATAATTATTCGCGTCAATGTACGGTCCGTAAACTTCTCCGGGAGAAAGCTTGAATAATGAAGAATCATTTACTTTTTGTTTGATCTCGTTCTTATTTATATAGCCATTATAAAAAGGAGTTTCCGTTCCATTTTTTGCAAGAAAAGATTTTTCGTCTGTTGCTGCAGCAAATTGAGGTTTTAACTGTTCTAATTGTGAGAGAACAGCAAGTGTATCGTCCTTACTTGGAGAAGCATCAAATGATACATAAGAAATTTGTCTTGTCTCTTCTTTCTGTTCAAAGCGTTTTGCATGTTTCTTTACATAAGCTTCTATCTCATCATCAGTTACTTTTACGGTACTGTCGCTTACAGTAGTGTAAGGTACAGTTACATATGATATTCTTGCTATTGAATTATTATCTGCATTTGTTTTTTCTGCAAGCCATTTTGGTACATACACTGCGCCAGTTATCATGCTTTGATATTTTTGGCGAAGCGACTGCTGAATAGCTTGTTCGAGATATGGAGTTATCTGGCTTAACCTTGGATCATTAGGTGTTTTTTTCATTTGAGAAAAGAATTGCCGCGCTTGTTCCACATTATAAGCACCGGTGGTTTTGTCACCAAATATTTGCTGTAATACTGGCGGCGGATTATCACTGAACCATTCATCACTTTGTTCCTTGGAAGTATACCGTAATCCAAGTTTATTATATTCCTGTTGCATTACAGTTTGATCAACTATATATTCCCACACACTGCCAATAAGCTGAGTACGTTGTGAGCCGTTTGCCTGTTCATAAAAGCTGAGTTTATTATCAAAATCAGTTTTATCAATGCTTACACCATTTATCTTGCCAACGGTAGAAGTATTTCTAAACATGCCACCGCCTTTACGCGTAAGTGCATCTTGTAAAATAAAGGCTAATAAAGACAATGCAATCGCCCCGAATACAAACCACGCAGCCTTCTCGCGTATTCTTTGAATAACTGACATAATATATTATATATGAGTTTGAAGAGGATGGCAAAAATAGGGGAATAAAACGTTTGAACAAATTGTGAATAACTTAGAAAATATAGCTGGGCAAAGAGTTTAAGGAAGAATTAAGTGACCACAACGACATTATTTTATAGAGCAAGAAAAAATCTGGTGTTTTGCCTTTCAAAAATCCTGTTTGATACCTATTGGCGTGAAACCATTTTTAACAAGGTACGGTTAACAATACTGTAACAATGTTCATAAGGTTGCTGTTTACTATTTTTACTCTGCAAAGCTTTGGAATAAATAACGGCATAAGCGGCAGTTTTTACTTTTTTCAAATATTCGACACATTTTCAGTCATCTTAATTAACAGTTAATATTGTGTGTATTTGGGTATGTGTATAATTAGTAATTCATTTGTTAACAATAGTGAATAATAGAATTAAATGCTTTCCCATGCTCAATTATAGTTTGTGCATTCGTTGTTTATTCCTGTTGGTAAACACATCATAATTAACTTTGCACAATGGGGACAAAAAAGTTATCACGATATGCACACTCGTAATAGTAATAAGGTTTTTTAATAATAATGTATTAATACTAATACTACAATGGATATAAACATTGCTACGGCAAAAAATAAAATTGAAGAAAGAGGCTTTCTTGATGTTGACGTTGATCCGTCTCTTGATCTGTTTCACGAAATAGAACGATTGAAGAAAGAAAAAAATGCAGTTGTACTGGCGCACTATTACCAGGAACCTGATATACAGGATGTGGCGGATTACATTGGCGATAGTCTTGGCCTTGCACAACAGGCTGCAAAAACAAACGCTGATATGATCGTTTTTGCCGGTGTACACTTTATGGCTGAAACAGCAAAGATTTTAAATCCCACAAAAAAGGTTGTATTACCAGATTTAAAAGCAGGGTGCTCTTTGGCAGAAAGTGCGCCAGCGGGCCTATTTAAGCGATTTAAAGAGAAATATCCCGATCATGTTGTTATATCTTATATCAACTGTACAGCTCAAATAAAAGCATTAAGCGATATAATCTGTACAAGCAGTAATGCGCTTAAAATTATTGAAAGTCTTCCTTCCAATCAGCCTATTATTTTTGCGCCTGATAAAAATCTGGGCGCCTATCTTAATAAAAAGACTGGGCGCAATATGCTTTTGTGGAACGGCGCCTGCATTGTGCATGAAATGTTTAGTCTTGAAAAAATTACCAAACTCAAATTGCGTCACCCAAAAGCAAAATTAATTGCTCATCCTGAATGCGAAGATGCAGTTTTAAGACTTGCAGATTTTATAGGCAGCACTACCCAGTTATTAAAATATGCTGTGCAGGATGATTGTAATGAATTTATTGTTGCAACAGAAACAGGTATACTGCACCAGATGCAGAAAGATGCGCCTGATAAGACTTTTATTCCGGCGCCTCCTGATAATTCATGTGCATGTAATGATTGCCCTTTTATGAAATTAAATACTTTAGAGAAAGTGTATCTCTGCATGGAATATGAAAAACCGGAAATAACGATGAATGAAGAATTAAGACTTGCAGCTTTAAAGCCAATTCAAAGAATGCTGAATATAAGTAAGGCTGCAGGGTTAATAGGTTAATAGTTAACAGTTAGTGGCCGGATTTTTATGATACTAACGTTTGTATCTTATGGGCATCTTAGTTTTTATGATACCAGCGTTCGGTACGAACTGGCATCGCCTGCGGGGCCTGAGCCGATGCCTATCGGCATCACTCACTTGTACAATTGGAATTTTATTGAACAGGTACAGGTACGCTAAACACAAAAGCTACGCTGCATACGTGCACCAGAATAGGCATGTACAGTGCATGATACAGAGGCAAGCAACAGTGCAATAAATATTTTGCGATAATGAAGCATAAACAAAAAGGTTTGATGCGTACAAGCTAAGGAAAAAATTTCGCGTTGAAGAAGAAGTTTGTTTGTGCGGAGATAAAGAAAGATTTTGTAGTTAGCTGAGTCACAGGTACGTTACCCACAAAGGCTATGTGGTATAAAGCCTCAGGATTGAGGAATTTCTTCCGCGAAAATTTTTGTGAAACAAACTTTTACAGTTATCAATAGCTCTGGCAGGATTTTGGATTTAATGATAATAAATCTTTTTACTATTAAAACTTCATGTTATGCATATGCAATCTTTTATCAGAGGTATCACCATTGGTTTTGTATTGGGAATTTTATTTGCACCTGACAGCGGCACAGAAACAAGAAGAAAAATTGCAGGAAAAGCATCGGATATAAAGGACAAGGTGAAGGACACATACGACACCGTTTCAGACAAGGTAGGTCAGGTGAAAAATAAAGCAGGCGAATTATTTAACAAAGGAAAAAGAAAATACAACGATCTATCAAGCTGAGCAGGAATGCATTAAAGAAAAACCATGGAGAATCTCCAAATTAAATAGCCTTATCAACGGGCTATTTATTTTATTTTATCAGTTCACCCCCGGAACTCTTTATTGATCCTCCTTTGTCACAGCACAAGCAAGGCTGCATACCCGCACTGAAATGGGTAGAAATAATAGTTGATGAATTGTAAAAGAGATATATAGCGAAGCTGTTGTTTTTTTATCTCTTGTTTCTATTGTAATTATATGAACTGATCAAATACTGATATCAATCTTGCCCGGGTTGTTGTATTTCATGATAGTGCAGTTCTGCATTTGTAATTCGCTCCCTTTTGAATTGTAGGTCAGGATGTAATGCACTATTAGATACTCTTTTTCCCTGTTCAGATTGTGAATAGTAATAATTTGTTTCAAAGCATTTTCAACAGAAGGATACTGGCTCAAATATTTTCGATCAAGCTTTTTATCCCAGACAATTGTATGTTGTCCCTTCGTGCTTACTTTTTCTACAATTAGATCAACGCTGGCAGAAGTATTATTGTAAACACCGGATGTGTAAGAACTGCTTTTGTAAACAGAAAATGAAATGTTTTTGCTTACCGGTTTTGTTTCTGTTGTTTCTTTTGCCGGCTTGTATATTACGGCTCCGAGAACCATAAGAGCGGGGAACCATACTAAATACTTGTTCATAAAACCTCCCAGTATTTTTTTGTTTTTCATAAGCAAAGCTCAAATGACCGCTGTATGATTTCAACCCATTACTTGCTTTATTCGACCCGATACTTGCTTTATTGAATTGGAATGATAACATAGATGTCGGGGGGAGCACTACAGGGTGCGGGTAACAATGAAAATCAGTTTTCCATTTTACCGTTTTATTGATTATCTTTCTTTATTCAGATCCGTACACTAATTCTTCACTGCTTTAATGAAACCGTCTGAACGCTTGTCATTTATCTTTTTAACTTAAAATCATTTGTATGAAAAAAATTGTTTTATTTATGAGTTTTGCAGCATTTTTATGGTCATGCAACAGCAATAAAGAAAAAACTGCCGCAACCGATTCAACAGGCAATGCCGCAAAAAGCACAGTAGATCTGCCTTACAAGGCCTCCTATTCCAGCAGTTTCAGCACCGATGTTTCAGATGCCGATCTGAAAACGGTATTAATGAGTTACAAAGACTGGGCTGACGGTAATATGAACAATGTGGCGAAAGAGTATGGTGATTCACTGGAGTGGGACAGACCGAACGGTGAGCATTATAAACTTCCTAACGCTGATATTATGAAGATGTGGAGCACTTACCGGGATAGCCTGAGTTCCATAACCCTTGATATGCAGGGCTGGCAAAAAATGTATGCCACTGATAAGGGAGAAGGATTTGTCGTAACCTGGTATAAAGAAACCGATACCTATAAAAACGGGAAGGCGGATTCTGGCTACTACCACGATATTAACCAGGTGAAGAACGGAAAAATTACCTGGCTCGGTCAATATAAAAGACCTGCGAAATAATAGAAATATCTTTTATTGTAAAAAGCCTCTGCCTGCAGAGGCTTTTGTTTTTGCGTAATTGTTGGCTCCAACACCGACAGGAAGATATTTCATTCCCGTTTAGTTTTTATTTCTATTGTTGTACGACGGCTGTAGAATGTATGACATCGGTTGTGGAGCCTGTGCCGATGCATATCGGCATCACTCACTTATGCGTTTTGTTTTCTAATCAACATGGAACAAGAAATTAAGTAAAGGCAACGCATCATTCTCATATCTGCGAGACGTAGTTTGAAAAAGTGGCTTTTTTTTGATGATCTTCGCGCTGTTAATTAGAGTCACGTTCAAATGACCAGTTCTCTTCAAAATTTGAGATGAAGTCTTTCAGTTTTTTAAATTCAGGATTATTTTCATTACCATTAAAAATAACCTTACCGTAATCGTTATCTGGTAATATTATATCGAATCTGTATTTGATCCAAATGGAATTCATTTCGTGATCAAATCTTATCTCATCTAATAACTCTTCCTGAAACCGTTGTGCTTTTGGAGATTTTGTGATAGCTTGAAATTTGTGTTTTCGTAGATGTGTCATATCATAATTTAAGAATCACTAAATATAATCATTACTGTCCTTTAAAAAAAGAAACCCATACAAAGAGGAAGGGGCGAAATAAACTATTCATTCAGCAAGTTACTCTCTGCGGAACATTTAAATTCACCCTGTTGAACGATTAATTTACTTTGCCTTTGATGCATTGTTGCGCATCTTTTATATCCTGCAGGGAGACTGAAATATTTTTTTGTTCTGTTGTCACGCTTCTCTGCAATAATTTTTTTAATTATTTTAATGAATGCTTCGCATTCTCTTTATATGTTCTTTTGTCTTGACACAAAAGAACCAAAAAGTCAAGAAAGAAACGATATATAGCACGTTTCTTTCATTCGCCCCTGATTGAACCGTTGTGCTACTGTGACTTCAGCAATTGCGCCCTGCAGCTCGTAGCTCAAAGCTCACGGCTCTATTTTTTTATATACATGCCATGCAGCAAAAATATCCTCCGCTGCAATCCCCAGCGATTTAAAAAGAGTGATCTCTTCATCATTCTCTCTTCCCTTTTTTGTTCCCGATAGAACTTCACCTACTTCAGCTTTTATATGCTCATTGGTCACTGCTTCTTCTTTTTTGGGGATTAAAAAATCCCCGGCTTCATTGAAAAGCGACTCATAGCAGTCGGTAAACAATTTTGATTTTACTACAGCGGCTGTATCCAGTTCTCTTGCTGCCGGTGTGCTGGAACCCACTGCATTGATATGTGTGCCTGCAGCGATCCATTCACCCATCACCACAGGTTCCCTTGATGAAGTAATAGTGCAGATAATATCTGCACGCTTAACCGTTTCCTTCACGTTTTTATTTACACGTACTACTATTTTATATTGCGATGAAATTTTTTCAGCAAGTTCTCTTGCATTCTTTTGATTACGGCTCCATAGGTTCACCTGTTTTATTTTTCTCACCAGCAGCATCGCTTCAATATGTCGTTTAGCCAGCTCACCCGAACCAACGATTGCAAGCCGCTCCGAATTTTCTCTTGACAACAAACGTGTAGCTACGGCGCTGGCGGCTGCGGTACGAATGGCGGTGATCTCTCCTGCATCAAAGAGCATGAGTGGCCGGCCATGCTGTGCATCAAACAACATTACCACTCCCTGGTGAGAAGGAAGACCCGCTTCCCTGTTGCCATGAAAAACACTGATCACTTTAATACCCATTACACCCGGCTTTGCCGCATACCCCGGCATCATACCAAGCAAACCCGTGCGATCAGGAAGCCACATCATTGAACGCAAAGGCTGGGCACATTCTCCGGCGGCAAGTGAACAAAACATTTTTTCCATCACCTCAATGCACTCTTCCATCGGCAATAACGACGCGATCTTTTCTTTACTGACAAACAAAGGCTCCATACGGTTTTAAATTGTATTGATGTGAAGATTTATAAAGATAGAGTTTTTAGAGTGGCTGATTGTTTGGGAGAATGATTTATGTGATCAGCGATAGTGCTACTGTCATCGCCTGTTGTGTCACTCACTTGAACGTTCTGAACTTCAATGAGCAGGCAGAGCAGGAATTAAAATTCATTTTAAAGCTTTTAATGCCAGTCGTAGACTGGCTTTTTATTTTACTCGGTAGTGCCTCTGCGGAACACTACAGGCAGCGGGATACATAGTGGCAACAGGCAAAAACAAAAAAGCACCATTGCTACATGATGCTCTTTCTAAAATTGTAAAACGGATGTATATAGAGTTATTGATTCCCGGCAACCATGTTCTTCAAATTATCAGGAACATACTCATCATATAACTTCTTTCCCTTTTCTTTCAGGTTCTTACCTTTTTCTTTCAGGTTCTTACCGAGATCCTGTTTTTCCTCTTCACTCATTCTTGAATACTTACAAGCTGCATATGCTGCCAGCCCGGCCACAGTAATAAATAACCATTTCATAGTTTTTCTTTTTTAGTGTTAGGTAATCTTTTAACCAGTATAAAAAACCGTACCAATCCACAATCTGAGTAGAAATTTTTTTTTTGAACCTTTTTAAAGCAGTAATTATTTCTTCAGCTTTTGTTTTTTGAATACCAGCCTGTAAGTACCTGATTGTACGCTGTGCACACGGCAAGGCTGGATACCTGCTTCAGGATTGGGGAGGCGATCTTTTCTTTATTGGCAAACAAAGGCTCCATACGGTTTTAAATTGTATTGATGTGAAAGTTTATAAAGATAGAGTTTTTGGAGTGGTTGATCTTTTTGGAGAATGATTTTGTAACCAGCGACAGCACTACTATCATCGCCTGTTGTGATCACTTACTTGAGCGGTTTGAAGTTATTGAGCAGGCACGGATACGCTCAACGCAAAAGCTACGCTGCATACCTGCGCCAGAGTGGGGGAAGATGCTGTTTTTTATTTCTTATTTTCTATTGTAATTATGTGAACTAATCAAATCCCGATGTCAACCTTGCCCGGATTGCTGCCTTTCATGATAGTGAAGTTCTGCATTTGTAATTCGCTTCCTTTAGAATTGTAGGTCAAAATGTAACGCACTATTAGATATTCTTTTTCCCGGTCGAAATTGCAAATGGTAATATTTTGTTTCAAAGCATTTTCAGCAGAAGGATACCAGATCAAATATTTTGGGTCAAGCTTTTTATTCCAAACTATTGTATGTTGTCCTTTTGTGTTTACTTTTTCTACAATTATATACACCTGGACAGAAGTATTATTGTAAACAACAGACATGTAAGAACTGCTTTTGTAAACGGAAATTGAAATGTTTTTGTTTACCGGTTTTGTTTCGGTCGCTTTTTTTACCGGCTTGTATATTAGGGCTCCGAGAACCATAAAAGCGGATAACCATACTAAATACTTGTTCATAAAACCTCCGGATATTTTTTTTCATAAGCAAAGCTCAAATGATCACTGTATGATTTCAACCCATTACTTGCTTTATTCAACCCGATACTTGCTTTATTGAATTAAGATAACAGCATGGCTACCTTCCAGAGAAAAGCGGTATTTCTTTTATAGGATGAGCGAGGAATTGATATTCTGTAACACCTGCAAACTTATTGCACTACAGAAGTCGGGGCCCAGAAGGGGGAGGAGCATATCCTCCCCTGAATATATTTTGGATTGTTTCAGGATTGTTTCAGGTCAATGGCATAACAACATAAAAAACCTTCACCGGTATAATTACGGGCAAGGCTAAAAATTCTCATCAAAAAAACTAATTGTTTCCATTCCGGGTTGTTCAATTTTTTGGATACTTGTTACGCCATACTCATAATAAACACTTCTTACCCTGTCTATAATATTTTTATCCAGGTTATCCAGGCTATACTGCTGAATTGTATATATCCACTTCCCTTTTTTATTATAGGCGCTCATTACGTGGCGACCGTCAATTACCGAATGGACAATATAACCCTCATTCGTTTTCAGGGATGTTTTGTCAGATGCATAAGATGTAGTTACAACCAGGATCGTTGCTACAGCAAGCACGACCGATAAAATTTGCTTTTTCATTTTCAATGTTTTTATTAGTTGATTGAATATTGTTTGTGCGGAACGTGTTTATTAAATTTTTTTACTCACGTTTGCAATTACAGCACGAAACTAAAGTGCTGGCTCTCTGAAAAAAATATAAAGAAGGTCAAGTGCGGAAATTATAAGGGGAAATGTAGAAAAGAGAAGGTAAAGTGAAACGTTGATGTTCCAAAGAATGAAATTTACTTACTGGGGCTGTTATCTTATAGCACATTTCTGCCTGCTTACACAGTTAGCAGTCACCTTGCAGCATATTTCTGTTTTGCTTACTCAGCAAAGAAGTCATCTTACAGCATATTTCTGTCTCCTTACACATCCAGTCTGTCATCTTACAGTATCTTTTTGCATTCTTACATCTTCAGCCTGTTATCTTACATTGTATTTCTGCTGGCTTGCAATATATTTTTGCCTGCCTGCACTATTCATTAGATATTTTGCATTGCATTACTATCTGCTTACCTCATCTTTTTTTTCATTTCATTGTTTTTAATAAAAATTTCATGCAAATACCGATGTTTCAACAATTAAAGTTGTAATCTTTGAGCGTAATCCAATATTTATTAAACTTAAAAAATTTTCAACTCATGACCCAGCGTCAAAACAATGCACTGAACATGTACAATGCAGTGCTCCAATATCTTGATGAAAATTCCAGTATCTGGAACAACGTTACACCTGTTGCAGAAAAACAGGCACAGCTAAAAATGATCGTAAATTCAATCAACAGTAAATCGGAAGAGCAGCAGGAAAAATCAACCAATGGCTATACTGCTGCTAAAAATGCGGCTGTGAACACTATGGTGAATTTTGCTTATAAGATGGCTTTGAAGGTAAAGGGATATGCTAAAAAAACGGGCGATGAAGTGATATTGCAATCGGTTGATTTTAGTATGAGCCAACTGGAAAGCGGCCCTTCAACAGAAGTAATAAACCGTTGCAGGATCATTGCAGCAACAGCGCAGAAAAAACTTGCAGGACTCGCAGATTATAAAGTTACCGCCAGCGATGTTACCGCCCTTCAGGATGCCATAAATAATGCCATACCGAAAAAAGCAGAACGTGATGCAGTAGGTGCTGCAAGGCGTGGTGTTACTTTAACATTACCATCCCTGTTTTCACAAGCAGGGAAAGAAGCAAGTGACCTCGATGATTTAATTGAAGGTCTTATAGAAGACAATGAAGACTTTATTACCGGCTATTTTGCAGTGCGCCGCATTAACGATACACGCGGCAGCAAAAGCAAAAAAGAGGAACCAAGAGAGGAAGTAAAACAATAAATGTTAAAACCTTATATTGTAAAAAGCCGGGGAAAGACCGGCTTTTGTTTTTTGAGTAAGTCTCTTTTGAGGTACTGAAGACAGAGACAATATTTACTGAATAGCGTTTAGCCCTAAGGGCTTTGATGTGAATAACCGCAGGTGAAACCTGCGGAAAGAAGACATATACACAACTCAACCCCGAAGGGGTTTAATATAATAACATGCTATTTCTCCATTCAAAATAATTTTATTGACCTTTTTAGTTAAACTTGAAAAAATGAGTCATCGTCAAATTTTTTATCAAATTGTTTTTGGAACCAAAAACAGGGAAGCAACTATTTCGGAAGCGCACTGTGAAGAATTATATAAATACATCTGGGGTGTCATAAAAAATAATAAATGTAAGCTTTATCGAATTAATGGGGTAGAAGATCATATTCATATTTTTTCAGACCTCCATCCTTCAATATCACTTGCTAATTATGTTAAAGATATAAAAGTAGCCAGTAGCATATGGATGAAAGAATGCGGTAAGTTTTCAAAGTTTAAGGGGTGGCAGGATAAGTATGGAGCATTTACTTATTCTATAAAGGAAAAAGATGTGATAATTAATTACGTTAAAAACCAAAAAGAACATCATAAATCAGAAAGCTTTTATGATGAATACAAACGATTGCTTATTGAAAATGGAATTGAATTCGACGAGAAATATTTGTTGTAGCATTTTATGTTCAACCCCTGTCGGGGTTGCTACTTAATTGTGTTTAATCCCTGAATTGCATTCAGGGCTATTTACATTAAAGCCCTTCTGGCTTTTCCAGCACTTTAAAATTCCCGTGGCTTCGCTAATCGGAGCAGGCCCTACGAAATATTATAGAGAGCGAAGGAAAGAATTGTTCAGTGAGGCACAGGTACGTTTGGGCACAAAATCATAGCCGCATACCTGCGCCAGAATAAGGAAGCAAAAGCAAAAAA
>WNFY01001380.1_pt1 | contig 30591 bp, 29 predicted proteins | sample 5400091 | NCBI WGS metagenome assembly WNFY01 (sample SAMN13153364, study PRJNA577476) | soil metagenome | isolation source: 60 cm soil or saprolite under grassland replicate 1 | place: USA:California | collected 2016-06-15 | reverse complement strand
GAGCTACGCCCCGGAGACCGGCAGATGTTCCAGCTGCCCCCCGCCATTCCGGCCGAAGAGCGCCGCATCAACGACTAAGAAGGAGGACGCGTGCCGGCGTTCCGGGGAGCGATTTTCGACGTCGACGGAGTGCTCGTCGACTCGCCGCACGAGAAGGCATGGCGTGAGTCGCTGTGCCAGCTGATGGAGTCGGACTGGAGCAACATCCGCGACCGGACGAGCTGGTCGCCGGAGGCGTTCACGTCCCGCGTCTACGAGGAGCAGATGTCCGGCAAGCCTCGTATGAGCGGCGCGCGCGCGGCGCTGGCGTATTTCCATGTCCCAGATGACGACGGCAAGCGTCTCGCCGAGTTCGCCGACCGGAAGCAAGCGATGGTGGTCCGGCTGATCGAAGCCGGCGACTTCACCGCATACCCCGACGCGCTGCGCTTCATCATCGCCGTCAAAGACGCCGGGATCGGGGTGGCGGCCGCCTCCTCCTCTAAGAACGCCGGGCTGTTCTTGCGGCAGATAAGGCTCGACAGCTTCGCGCGGGAGCACGGGATCGTGTCCGCGTCGCTACGACCAGGGCTGACGCTGCTGGAGTTCTTCGACGCCGACGTGTCGGGCCGGGATTTCGCGCACGGAAAACCACATCCGGAGATGTTCCTCACCGCAGCGCATGAACTCGGGGCCGCAGCCGAGGACTCGATCGTGATGGAAGACGCCTCGGCGGGCGTCCAGGCCGCCAAGGCCGGCGGCATGGCGGCGATCGGAATCGCACGCGCCAATGACACTGAGCTCCTGGCAGCGGCGCACGCCGACATCGTGGTCACCACGCTCGACGACGTCGACCTGACCGAGCTGGCCAACGGCCGCCTGGCCACAAAGAAGGCCTAGCTCGCACCGGTTCAAGCTCAGCCCGATCATTCACCGGGGTGGGCTGGCGCCACGAGGAGCGCCGCCAGATCGCCCGCAAGTAACCGGCAGGCGTCCTGAGCGTTAAGGCGGTCGATTTCCCTGTCACGCTACGTCATGTCCGTCTCTGATGGCAGCAGGTGACGGCACACTGGCGGCGACCGATGACGGCAAGTCGACCGTGCCCGCCGCCAATGAATGTCGCAATTCCGTTACGGGCTTGCCGGCGCCGTTGCGCATCCTATGCCGCCTGACCAGGGGAAACCGGCAACCGTGCCACCCGGAGGCGACAGGCGGGTGGCTCCTGCCCGCCTGGCCGGGCAAAAACTGACGGTAGGGGCAGCCAGGCCGTGGCATTGCGCGCGTCCGCCATCGGGGGCTGCCGGGCCTGCACTGGATGCATGAGCGCGATGCGTGAGGAGCTGCACCACCTGGTGGACCTGCTGCCGGAGGCCGGACTGCGGCCAGCTCCAGACTGGTCCGCGGGCATGCGGCCGGGGATCACGGCCCGGAAACAGACCTGCCCTTCTTCGCCTCATCTGAGGCCGGTCCGGACCTGGCCGGACGCGCGGAACAGATCCTCGCCCCGGGACCCGGCCGCTGAGGTGCTGCTGCGCGATACCGGCGTCCTGCTGGCTCCGGGAAACGTCAAGGATCAGCTTCCGCTTGGCATCGTCGATGCCGCCGTGGCGGCCATCGCCGAGCGCCTTGGGCTGACCGAGAATCGCCGCGCTTGATCACCGGTACTTCACGGTCATCAGGCCCGTCACGTGCAGGCATTCACGCTCCTGCCGGGTCCAGGGCATGCCCTGAGCTGACAGCAACGCCGTTCTGTTCTTGCCGTCGGCAGGGACCAGGCCACATCAGGCACTGCCGGAGTGTCATCACGCAGCGGGGTGATCTGTGCGGCTACGCGTATGGCCGATGGGCTGACCGAGGTCCGACTCTGCCGTGTGAGCGCCCTCTCATCTTGTGTCTGGCTGCCGTTGGCGGCGCACGGGAAGGCAGGAGGCTGAACCCGGCAGTACGGGGCGGGTTTGGCTGGCTGGAAGGCTAGCTGGCCCCTGGTGTTTGCCGCCCGCTTATTGAGGCCGGTCGTATCCGGATCCAGAACGGACGGTCCACGGCGGTGACCCAGGGGTGCAGGCCCAGGTGGTTCAAGCGCTGGATCTCGGCCTCGTCGTAGACCGCCTGGGCGCGGCCATTGACCAGGACGCTCCATCCAGACCGGGTTCGCTTATCATATTCGTCTGCCTCGAATGCCACCAGATCCCGCTCTCCGGCCGCGGACAGCTTCGATCCGCTGGCCGTGCAGAAGACAGGGTCCTGGCCGTCGACGACATGGTTTACCGGCAGGACCACTATCTCGCCATCGGCGAGAAAACTGACCCGTCCGACAGGCACCGTGGCCAGCAACTGCACTGCAGGCACCTGTCGAATGGCAATATCTCGAGCCCTGCGTGATCGGTCGGGTATCCAGACATTTCGCGCTCCCTGAGGCGAGCCGCAGATAAGCCCCAGACTTCCGGGCGGCACTCCGATGCGGCCGGGTGCTACATCCGACGCTGGCCCGTTGCGGCGGGCATGGCATCAGGCTGAGGTCCCGAGAATCGGGGTCTTCCGGCTCCGCATTCCGAGCGTTACAGATATATAACGAACGTGTTTCAGGCTCAGCCGCGCATATTAACGACGGATTTCAATGCAGCAAGTGCGCATGACTCAAAGCCCGCACTTACGGGACCTTTGACCCTGCGCCGCGCGCAGGTCTGGCCGGAGTATGACGGCATGTTCCGTTAGTTCTCGAATGAACAATGACTGATCTTCATGCTCATTCCGTCTCATGAAGGAGCCATATCATGGCCGGGCAGATTATCCTGGCTGACCGAGTCCTGGCCAGCGACATTCGGCTGACCGGATGGGTGAGCCAGGTTGCGAAGCTAACCAAGCCTGATCGCATTGTGTGGTGCGACGGCTCGTATTCTGAATGGAAGCGCCTGACCGATCTCCTGGTCGAGCAGGGCACATTCACCCGGCTCAACCCGCAGGTCCGGCCGGACAGCTTCCACTGTGCCTCCGATCCGAGCGACGTCGCGCGCGTCGAGGACCGGACCTTCATCTGCTCGGAAAAGCAAGAGGACGCGGGACCCACGAACAACTGGATCGCCCCGGATGAGATGCGGAAGACGCTCGCCCGTTTCTTCAATGGCTGCATGCGGGGCCGCACCATGTATGTAGTTCCCTTCTGCATGGGGCCGCTGGACAGCGACCTCTCACAGTTCGGTGTCGAGATAACCGACTCGCCCTACGTGGCGGTGTCGATGCGGATCATGACGAGAATGGGGACACAAGCACTGCGGCTTATCGAGGAACGCGGCTCGTTCGTCCGCGCGGTGCACTCCGTCGGCGCCCCGTTGAGAGCGGGCCAGGCTGATGTGCCCTGGCCGTGCAGCACGACCAAGTACATCTCGCACTTCCCCGAGACGAGGGAGATCTGGTCCTATGGTTCCGGGTATGGCGGCAACGCCTTGCTCGGGAAGAAATGCTACGCGCTGCGCGTGGCATCGGTGATGGCCCGCGACGAGGGATGGCTGGCCGAGCACATGCTCATCATCAAGGTCACGCCGCCGGGCGGCGAGGCGAAATACCTGGCGGCGGCCTTCCCCTCCGCATGCGGGAAGACTAATCTTGCTATGCTCCAGCCCACTATTCCCGGCTGGCGGGTCGAGACCGTAGGCGACGATATCGCGTGGATGCGATTCGGCGACGACGGCCGGCTATACGCCATCAATCCCGAGGCGGGATTCTTCGGCGTCGCGCCCGGAACCAGTGAGGTCACGAACGCTAATGCGATCGCGACGCTGCGGGGCAACAGCATCTTCACCAATGTCGCGCTCACCGATGACGGCGACGTGTGGTGGGAGGGCCTGTCCGATCCGCCGCCCGCCCACCTGACCGACTGGAAGGGACGCGACTGGGCTCCCGGCTCGCCGGAACCCGCCGCCCACCCCAATTCCCGGTTCACCGCCCCTGCCGCCCAGTGCCCGGTCATCGCTCCCGAATGGGACGATCCCCGGGGCGTCCCGATCTCGGCGATCCTGTTCGGCGGGCGCCGCGCGAGCGCCGTCCCGCTGGTCACCGAGGCCTTCGACTGGGAACACGGCGTATTCCTCGGCGCCACCATAGCCTCAGAACGGACCGCGGCAGCCGACGGGAACGTCGGCGAGCTGCGCCGTGACCCGTTCGCAATGCTGCCATTTTGCGGCTACAACATGGGCGACTATTTTGCCCACTGGCTGAAAATCGGCCGTTACGCTGACGCCGCCAAACTGCCGCGCATCTACTTCGTCAACTGGTTCCGCAAGGACTCCTCCGGCAGGTTCCTATGGCCGGGCTTCGGCGAGAACAGCCGTGTCCTGAAGTGGATCATCGAACGGCTCTCCGGCCACGCCGGGACAGCCGTCAGCCCGATCGGCAAGATCCCGGCACGGGGCGCCCTCGACACCGATGGACTGGGCATCGATGAAGACGACCTCAACCTCCTGCTCTCCGTCGACGCCAAGACATGGAAGCGAGAGGCCACGCTCATCTGCGAGCACCTCCGCACCTTCGGCGGCCACCTGCCCAGCACGTTCTGGGACCAGTACCATGACCTGCTCCGCCGGCTCGGCTGAACCTGCGGGTGCCGGAAACGGTGCCACCCCATGCGACCTGGGCCTATTCATGGATCAAGCCACCAAGCCGGATTCAAGGGGAGCCAGCGACGTGGTGATTCGCCGGCTGGCGGAAGGGCGAACCGTGCGCAGCGTTGGGGTGGAGGAGGAACTCCTGATCGTCGAGCCCGGCACCGGCCGCCCACGGGCGCTGGCCAGCGCCGTCATCCGGGCGGCCGACCGGGGCGCGGCGGAGGCGGGAGCGGGCGAGCCCTGTGCTGATGAGCCCTCGGCGGGCGAACCGGGCGCGATGCAACCGCTCGAATTCGAGTTGCAGGAGCAGCAACTGGAGATCGATACCAGACCCTGCCACTCGCTCGACGAGCTCAGCCGCGAACTGCGCCGGTGCCGGGCCGCAGCCGCGGCCGCCCGGGCGGGCGTTACCGTTGCCGCGCTCGGCACCTCACCGGTGGCAGTGCATCCGGAGGTCGTGCCGACGAGCCGCTACCAGGCGATGGCCGAGGCCTTCGGGCTGACCGCGCACGAACAGCTCACCTGCGGGTGCCATGTGCACGTCGGGATCTCGTCGGCCGAAGAGGGCGTCGCCGTGCTCGACCGGATCCAGCCGTGGCTGGCGACGTTGCTGGCGCTGAGCGCCAACTCCCCGTTCTGGCAGGGCGTGGACAGCGCCTACGCCAGCTTCCGCTACCAGGCGTGGGGCCGCTGGCCCTGTACCGGCCCGACCGGCCAGTTCGGCTCGGCGGAAGCGTACCAGGCCACGGTGCAGCAGATGATCGACACCGGGACACTGCTGGATTCCGGCATGGTGTACTTCGACGCCCGGCTGTCCCAGCACTACCCGACCATCGAGGTGCGCATCGCCGACGTGTGCCAGCACGCCGATGATGCCGTGCTGATCGCGGCGCTGGTCCGGGGGCTGGTGGAAACCGAGGCCCGCAACTGGCAAGCGGGTCGGCCGGCCCGGCCGGTGCGTACCGAGCAACTGCGGCTGGCCGCGTGGCGGGCCAGCCGGTCCGGCCTCGACGACGTGCTGATCGACCCGGTCACCTTCCGGCCGGACAAGGCGGCCGCTGTGACTGGCTTGCTGGTCGAGCACGTCCGCGACGCCCTAGCCGACGCCGGGGACATCCGCCTGGTCACCGACCTGCTCGACGCGGTGCTCTACCGCGGCAACGGCGCGACCGCCCAGCGCTTGGAATACCAGCGCCGCGGCCGCCTCATGGACGTCATCACCGCCGCCGCAACCACCACCACGGGCTGATCTGGGGAGCTGGCGCCGGCTCGGCATATGCCTGATCATCCTGTGAGACCCCGCTGGTTTATTCGGTCAGGCGGTGAGGGTGAAGTCGAGCTGAGGTCTGCTGGGTGCGGGCGCTGGCGAGCGCTTCGTGCAGCTCGCGGGAGCGGATGGTGATCTGGCGGCGCCGGCCGCTGGTGCACAGCTGGCGTGCCGGGCAGGGCATGCAGGCGTGCTTCGACCAGAACACCACGATCGCCTCGTCGTGGCGCTGCCGGCACGGGATCCAGGTGCTGCTGGTGACGCCTTGCAGGCAGGTTGCCTGTGCGTCCGGGCCCGGGCCGGAGGCGTCGTAGGTTTCGGTGAAGTGGACCTTCCCACCTCGTAACGGGGAACGGGCGGTCGCTGGCGTGGACGCCATACCGTTACTCGGTCCTTCACTGGATGACTCAGACGGCCCGGACAGTAGGGGTCGAGCCGGAACTCCTGGAGCTCACGCTGTTCCAGCCGCCGGGGGACCTGAACGAGGAAAACGGCGCGGCAGACTGACGGGTTGCACGGGAATCAACTCTGGCCCGAGGTGCCTTTGGCCGCCGATCTGCGTGTCGACCTGGTTGCCAGGACGGGCAGCTTGACACATTCGGCTGCATGAACCACGTGCCGGAGCGCGAATCCGAACAGCCAGGGCATTTCCTTGGCGCCCTGTGCTGCGGGGACGAGCGTCGGCGCGCCGAGGTTGAGCTGCTCGCCGCCCAGGCGCATGCGGCAGGTGCCGGCCGCCTTGATGTTCTGGTACCAGTCCGACTGAGGCCCGAAGTTCAAGCCGACGACCACGATGTCCCCGTGCGGAACGCACGCACGGGGGTGTGGCGTACGATGCCGGACTTGCGTCCGACGTGCTCAAGATCGGCAAACGCGGCATGGCCGGCGAAGCGCAGGGTCGTCGTGTTGACCGCACCGCGCGTGTACCTTGCCAACGCTCGTGGGAAAGTCATCTGCTGCCGTCTTCCCGGGCATGGCCCGCATTGAGGGTAAGCAAGCCCAGTCTCGCGGCCGGGTGTGGTCCGGCAGGCAGGGGCGGCGGGCCCGTCCTGGCCGGACCTATGACCCTCTATTCCGCGCCGGCCCGTTTCGGTGTCGCCGGGATGCCCCGCGTGACCGCACAGCGAACAGGTGGCCAATGCCTTGCTACTGAACTCACCGCGGCGAGCACGTCTGCCGGCCATGCAAGTGACCAGCGGCCTGCTCCAAGATTAGCGCGACGCCTCGTCCGACCGGGGAATGGCTAGCGAGAGGGGGCGGGGCGGGTTACCGGAACGCGGCGGCGTTCTCGTGCACCCAGGCTGCGAACGTTCTGGCGGGCCGGCCGGTGACCTTCATGACCGCGTCGCTGACGGTGGCGCTTCGCCCGGCGCGGACGTCGGTCATGAACTCGGTCAGGGCCTCCGCGATCTCCGCGGGCATTCCGGTGCTGATCATCTGCTCGCGCGCGGCGGACTCGGGGATATCGATGTAGCTGACCGGCTTGCCGATCTCGTCGCTGATCGTCTTGACCTGGTCGGCGGCGGACAGCGCCTCGGGGCCCGTGACGTCGTAGGCGCGCCCTTCATGCCCGGGCTCGGTCAGCGCGGCTACGGCGACGGCGGCGATGTCCCGGGGATCCACGACGGCCAGCCTGCCGTCGCCGCCGGGGGCGTAGACCGCGCCCTGGCTCTTGATCATGCCCGCCCAGCCCAGCGCGTTGGTCATGTACCCGGTGGGGCGGATGAACGTCCAGGCCATTCCCGATTTCTCGAGCAGCATCTCCCCCGCGCGGTGCCGGCGCTGCATGGTGGTACCCGCCTCATCCTGGGCGCCCATGTTCGAGTGCTTCACCACATGCCCGACGCCGGCGCTCTGGGCGGCCGCGATGATGCCGGCATCCTGCTGCCGCAGCGCCGGGGTCATCGGCAGCAGCAGGTACATGCGCTCGACGCCGCGCAGCGCGGCTCCGAGGGTTTCGGGGCGCCCCGCGTCGCCCACGGCGATCTCCGCGCCACTGCCCAGCCTGAGTGCGGCGCTGCCGGGGCGCACCAGCGCCCGCACCGGATGACCTGCGGCGATGAGCTGGCGCACGACCTCGCCGCCGGCAGTGCCTGTCGCGCCTGTCACCAGGATCATGGCTGTATCTCCGTTCCTCTAGCGTGGTGGTCTCCGGCCACGTTACGGTCAGGAACCGGGACGGTCTATTACTCAGGCGACGGATTCCTTACCCATTCGTCCAGTCAGGGGTCGACAGCATGGACGCGCTGTCCTACATGCTGCAGTCGGTGCGGCTGCGGTCGACGTGCTACACCACCGTGCGGCTCCGCCCTCCCTGGGGAGTGCAGATCCCGCGAGCCGACGCCGCCGCGTTTCATGCCGTCGTCTCGGGTCAGTGCTGGCTGCAGGTAAGCGATGCCGGCCCGCCGGTCGCGCTCGCCCGGGGCGACGTCGTGGTCCTCCCGCACGGCGAGGCCCACACCTTCTTCGACGCCCCTGGCTCGCCGGTCCGCGTGCTCAGCCCCATCGCGGCCGATGCCGTCCCGGCGCGCGTGCCGCATCACCCGGCCGGCTCGCCCGGGACCGATCCCCGCGCGACCACGGTGATCTGCGGTCATCTGTGGTTCGACGACCAGATGGCCAATCCCCTGGTCGGCATGCTGCCGCCGCTGCTGCACTTCCGCGCGGCGGCTGACGGCCGGGCGGCCGGCTGGCTCGAGCCCGTGCTCCAGTTCGTCGCCCTGGAGAATGAGACACCGACGCCGGGCACGGACGCGGCCCTGGCCCGCCTGTCCGACGTGATCGTCATCCAGGCGATCCGCGCCCACCTCACCCAGCTGCCACCCGGCCAGGACGGCTGGCTGCACGCGCTCGCCGACCCGCACCTCGGCACCGCGCTCGCACTGATTCACCAGCAACCCGAGGCGCCCTGGACCGTGGGCACCCTCGCCGGCCGGGCGGGGCTGTCCAGATCGGCCTTCGCCGCGCGCTTCACCAGGCTCGCCGGCCAGCCGCCGCTGCAGTACCTGACCTACTGGCGGATGCAGCACGCGCAGCGGCTGCTGCGAGCAAGCAACGCCGGCATCGCCCAGATCGCCGCGCAGGTGGGCTACCAGACCGAGCCGGCGTTCAGCCGGGCATTCAAGCACTGGACCGGGATCGCACCCGGCGCATACCGCCGCCGCGGGCAAGCGCCACCCTAGCCGCCAGCCCGCCGCGCACGCGCCCCGCCCGACGGCACTGCCGGTCAGCCGCGTAACCTCGCGGTGCTGCACATCCCGCTGCTGAGGTCGGCCGCCGTCCGCTACTGGGCGCGAACCATGCGCTCGCCCATGGGCGAGCTGTGCTTTGCGGCACATTCCCGCCACGCTGAAGCCGAGATGCGAGCCCCGGGCGACGAACATAACGACTCGATCCTCTCGGGCGCAGCTGCCCCCTCAGCACGCTGCTCCGCTGAATGACCGCACGGCAGGTCAAAACGCCACGACCCTTGTCGAACTGGACGACGAGTTAGTCGGGTATGCCTGCGGCGGCGTACTGGGAGTGCTTTTGCATGCTGGATGTCCTGGACGATGACCGCTCGCTTCCCCTCGGCGATCCGGCCGCGGCGAGTGCGTCGGCACTGGCGACGCGCTGATGGCGCCTATGCCGGGCGGATCCGGGACGCCGAAGAGGCGCTGCGCCGCGCCGCACGCCGACTCCCTCGTCGTGATCCAGGCTGTCGTGCTCAGCAGGTGGATCGCCGAGTCGGGTCCGCGACCGCTGACCCCGCGGCAGGTGCTCCGCAAGCCTGACATCCCGGTCGCCGCCGCTGTGATCGGCGTGGCCCCGCCGGAGAACCCGCGCACGGCGGCCGACGTCCCGGCGCTGAACCGGCCGTGGAACCTCGCGCTGGCCGCGGGCCTGCTCCGAGCCGACGGCGGCACAGTGACCGCAGGACCCGCGCTCGCGACCTGGCCACCCGGCGACCCTGACATCCTGGCGGCATGGCTAGCCGCTTGAGGATCTCCGATCGACAAAATGTTGTCGGTGCTTCATCCGCAGGCGATGCCGACGTCGGCGAACAGGGCCATCATCTCCAGGCGTAGCACATGAGGGGTCAATGGCAGGTTCATGCGCACGCCCGGCAACACGCAACGGGTCTCGGCAATCGGCCGGGCCGACGTGGCTACGGGCTACGGGAGGAGGGTGAACGATGTCGTGTGGGCTGGGCGGACGATGCTGAAGTGCCGTCGGTCCAAGGTGGCGATGTTCACCGCGCGGAACCTTTCCGCGATCGCGATGACGATGGCGTCGGCGGTGCCGAGAGGCAGATCTGAGTACTGCTCAACGAGGTCGGCGGCTCGCGTGGCGTCAGCGGCGGTGATCTGCACCAGTTCGTACAACCCGTCAGCGACGTCGCGCAGGAAGTCGGCTTCTGCCTTTGACCCAGCCCGGCTTTGCAGCATGTACCCGATCTCGGTGATCAGCGGCGCTGGCAGCAGGAGCGGACCGGGAAACCCCTGAAGCAGTCCACGCACTGCTTGTGGTAGTCGTCTTTCCGGTTGGCGGCAGCCACCACAGGGCCGGTGTCGATGACGATCACGCGGTGGCGGCTTCCCCGCCTGACCAGGCTTCACGAACGACCTGCTTGGCCCGGACGCCGAGGTCGTGCTCCCCGTCGAAGATGGCAGTTGTCCGGAACCGGCGGTGGGGGACATCGCCGGGTTCCGGGCTGGCCCACTGGCGGAGCATGTCGACGGCATCCGTGAGGCGATCCTCCGGCACCGCGTCGAGCAGCCTGTGCGCTTCCTCCCGTACGGTCATAGACCCAGTTTAAGCCGGGACTCTGTTATCTGCTTCATCCTGGCTGTTGCCATCCGACTGTGTCCGGCAAGAACAGGAGCTGGGCGTATAGGGGAGTTTGCGGGGGTCGGGGAACCCGAGGCTGGTGTAGCCGGGGGCGCGCTTGGCGAGCGATGATGCGAGCACGCCGGTGAGCTCGTCGTGGTAGTCGTGCACCTCGGCGGTGGTCTTCCCGTCGTAGGGGCGGAGGATGCGCCCCGGCGTACTGGATGAGCCTGCCTTTGTAGGAGACCGGCCCGGCGAGGAAGAGGGTGTCGAGGGCGGGGCAGGCTTCCGTTCAGCTGCCCGTACCAGCGGAATTATTCAAGCGGTGTTCAGCATCCAGAACCTGTCGCCGCGCTCCTTGTGCAGCCTGGCCAGCAGATCGCGGTGAATCTCGCGTACCCGAGCGGGCGTGGTCGCTTCGGCCGGGCTGACCTCCTCGATGCTCAGGCTGGTCTTGTCCTCGTATAGGTTCTCCCCGGCCAGCCGGCCGCGCTCGTCGTAGGGCCAGATGAACGCCTGGCGGCTGGACACGTGGTACATGGCCTGGTCGTCATCGACGTCGTATCCCAGCGGCCGCAGCGCCGACCCGGGCGCGAGCTGGTGGAAGGTGAGCTCGTCGGCGATGCCCCAGTCGGCCACCGCCAGCCAGTCATCGGAGTTCCAGAGCACGGATTCCCCGACGCTGTTGTAGAAGGCGAGTACGCCGTCCTTGCCCTCGATAACGGCCGGGCTGGCACCCCAGGTGATCCGGTACACCGGACGGTCGACCATCATGTCCGCCGCCACGATCTTGTCGAACTGCCCCGAACCCTCCAGGTGCACGTGCCGCCAGAAGTTGAGCAGCATCGCCCGGTGCAGCGGGTTGGCCGTCTGCTCCAGCAGCTTCGCGGTGGGGTTCATGCAGTCGCAGACGGCTTGTTCGAAGCGGTTCATCCCTTCGCGCCTTTCACCAGTTCCGTACCCGTCGGCCGGCGACTTCGAGCATCGCACCGCGCACCCGATCGTGCCATCTCACAATTGCGACGGCACCGCCGCGGCGGTGCTCCTAGCATCGGGCAGTGACGTGATGGCCCATGCGCGGCGAAGGAGCGGCCATGTCGCACATCGGAGTTAACCTCGGGTTCGGCAACCTGCACGAGACGCTGACTGACGAGCAGATGTACGCCGGTGAAATCAAGATTGCCGAGCTCGCCGAGCAGCTAGGTTACGACAGCCTGTGGGCGGTTGAGCACCACTTCGACGGCTACGCTATGTGCCCGGACAACGTCGTGCTGCTGGCGAACATCGCCGGGCGCACGGAACGGATGAAGCTCGGCACCGCCGCTGTCATCCTGCCGTGGAACGACCCGCTCCGGGTGGCCGAGAAGATGATCATGCTCGACATCCTCTCCGGCGGCCGGGCGATATTCGGCATGGGCCGGGGGCTGTCCCGCATGGAGTACGCCCCGTTCGGGATCGACATGTCCGAGTCCCGCGCGCGGTTCGACGAGGCGGCCGCGATGATCGTCGCGGCGCTGGAGAGCGGCTGGATCACCGGCGACGGCCCTTACTATCCCCGGCCCCGGACCCAGCTGAGGCCGAGCCCGCCCCGGTCGTTCCGCGGCCGGCTGTACTGCGTCGCCGGTTCGCCGGACTCGGTCAAGTCGTGCGTCAGCCTCGGCGCCTCGCTGCTGACGATCGTCACGGCGCCGGTGCCCACCCTCATGCCGGTGTTCGACAGCTACCGCGACCAGTGGCGCGCGGCCTACGGCACCGAGGCGCCGCCCATCGCGCTCAACATGAACATGTACTGCCACCCCAGCGCCGAGATCGCCGGGGAGCGGGCGCAGACCTACATTCACCGGTTCTTCGCATCGAATGTCCGGCACTACGAGTTCATGGGCACCCACTTCAAGGACATCAAGGGCTACGAGCGGTACGACGAGGTCGCCGCCATGTTCCGGCAGGCCGGGCTGGAGGGTGCCGCAAGCGCCTACGCTGCGTGCGCGCTGACCGGCACCCCGGACCAGATCGTGGCGAAGCTCGCCGGGATCAAGGAGGTCCTGGGCAGTTTCGAGCTCACCGTGCTGCCCAGCTTCGGCGCGATGCCGTACGACCAGGCCGAGGCGAGCCTTGAGCTGTTCGCCAAGGAGGTCTTGCCGGCCGCCCGGGACATCCTGGACTGAGACGGGCGGGAGATACCGTGGCCAAGCTTGGCGTGCCAGCTGTCCCGGTGCTGACCGATCATGACGCTCCGGTGATGGCACGGGACGGAACCCGGCTCCGGGCCGACGTCTACCGGGCGGTAGAAGGCGGACCGTTTCCCGTGCTGCTGATCCGCAACCCTTACGGTGAGCAGCTGATGCGCGCGGCGGCTCCGGTGATCCCGGCGATCGACGCCGGGTTCGCGGTCGTGGTGCAGCACTGCCGCGGTACCGGGACCTCCGACGGCGAGTTCGTGACGTTCGAGAACGAGGCCGCGGACGGCGCCGACGCCATCGAGTGGTGCGCCAGGCAACCGTGGTGCGACGGGAGCGTCGCGATGCTCGGCCCTTCCTACCTCGGCATGGTGCAGCTGGCCGCGGCGACCTCGGCGCCGGAGGCGCTCCAAGGCGCTGCGCCCGCGGCGCTCAAGGGCATGGTGCTGATCGTGACCCCGGCCGACTACCACTGGGGGCTGGCGTACCGGCAGGGCGCGTTCCAGCTCGGCCAGCTGCTGGGCTGGCACCTGCTCAAGTCCGGGCAGGAGCTGGCGTACCGCGCCGCGGCGGGGCAGGACGTGTTCGCAGACCTGCCCGCGCTCGGCAGGCTGGTGGTGGATCCGGCGGCAGGTTACCGGCACCTGCCGTTGCGGGACATGCCGGCGGTGAGCGGCATCCTGCCCAGCTGGCAGCGGTGGCTGGAACACGAGGAACGGGACGGCTACTGGACCGGTATGAGCTACCGGGACGCGCGCGCCCGGGTGGCCGCGCCGGCGCTGCACGTCGGCGGCTGGTTCGACCTGTTCCTCGGCGGAACCCTGGACAACTTCATCACGCTGTCGCGGCACGCGGCGACCGAGCACGCCCGGCGCGGCCAGCGGCTGATCGTCGGCCCGTGGACGCATGTCGACCGGACCGGGGTCGCGGGCGAGCTGCACTTCGGGTTGCCCGCGTCGGAGCAGGCGATCCAGCTCGAGCAGGTGCAGCTCAGCTTCCTACGCTGGGCCACCGGGGCGGGCGAGCTCGTCGCGCCGCGGGTCAAGCTGTTCGTGATGGGCGACAACGCCTGGCGCGACGAGGATGACTGGCCGCTGGCCCGCACCCAGTGGACACGCTGGTACCTGCATTCCGGCGGGTTCCTGTCGACGTCCGGGCCAGCGGACGGCGCGGCGCCCACGCAGTACACTCACGACCCGCATGATCCGGTACCCACGGTCGGCGGCGCGACGCTGATGACCGGCGGCCCCGGCGGCGTCGAGTGGATGCCGGGGCCGCGGGACCAGCGCGAGGTCGAGTCACGCCCCGACGTCCTGTCGTTCACCAGCGATGCCCTGACCGAGGACGTGGAGGTGACAGGGCCGGTGAGGGTGACGCTGCACGCCGCTACCTCCGCGGCCGACACCGATTTCACCGCCAAGCTCGTCGACGTCTGGCCGGACGGCCGGGCGCTCGGCGTGACGGACGGCATCGTGCGGGCCCGCTACCGTGACGGCAGCGGGCGGGCGGCACCGATCACCCCCGGGCAGGTTTACCAGTACACGATCGACCTCATCGCGACCAGCCAGGTCTTCAAGGCGGGCCACCGGGTCCGGGTCGACGTGGCCAGCTCGAACTTCCCGTGCTTCGACCGGAACCCGGGAAACGGCGCGCCCGCGGCGACCGCGACCGAGACGGACTTCGTCGTCGCGGAACAGACCGTCTATCACGACAGCCGCCATCCGTCTTACATCACGCTGCCGGTAATCCCCCGCGCCCCGACGGCCGGAGGGGCCAGATGAGGCAGCTCACCGGCCGCGTCGCGGTGGTCACTGGCGCGGCGAGCGGCATCGGGCGGGCCATGGCCGGGCGTTTCGCCGCCGAGGGCATGCGCTGCGTCCTGGCCGACATCGAACAGGAGCCGCTCGACCGCGCGGTGACGGAGCTACGCCGGTCGGGTGCGGCAGCGATCGGCGTGCGCACCGACGTCGCCAGCGCGGCGGACGTGCAGGCGCTCGCCGACCGTGCGGTAGCGGAGTTCGGCGCGGTCCACGTGCTGGCCAACAACGCTGGCGTCGGCAGCGGCTCGGACTTCGCCAAGATCCCGCTCGAGGTGTGGGAGTGGGTGCTCAACGTGACTCTGTGGGGCGCGATCCACGGCTGCCGCAGCTTTCTGCCGATCCTGCTCGAGCAGGACGAGGCGCACATCGTCAACACCTCGTCGATGGCCGCGCTCAACGGCCACCCGCTCGGGCTGGCACCTTACACGGTCGCGAAGTTCGGCGTCCTCGGCCTGACCCAGAACCTCTTCTTCGAACTCGCCGCGACCACTGGCGGGCGAGTCGGCGTCTCCGTGCTGATCCCCGGGCTCACCCGGACCCGCATCTTCGAAGGCGACCGCAACCGCCCGGCATCCGTCCCGGCGCCCCCGCCGAGCGGGTTCGTGCAGACGTCCAGGGCCGCCATCGCCGAGGCCTTCCAGACCGCGCTCGATCCGGCGGCTGTCGCGGATGTCGTCATTGACGCGATCCGCGAACGGCGGTTCTACATCCTGACCCACCCGGACGAGTCGTTCGACATGGCCGAGCAGCAGCTCCGCTGGATGAAGACGAACGTACCGCTGGTCCCCGGACCAGGTGTCGCGCGTACCGCCGACCCGTGACCGGGCATATCCGTGCGGACGCGGCGCTGTATTTCCGCAGCCGCCTGTATGAGGGATTCGAGGCCGCCCGTGCGGACACGCCTGGTTCGGTCGGCGATGGTGTGAGATCCTCACCCGGAGGAGGTAGGTCATGAGTCCTGGCCCCGCTTCCTTCGCGGTCGCCCCGATGCACGGTCCGGACGCGTGGCGGCGGACGCTCGAAGTCAGGGAGCATTTCCTCGCGGCCGCTGACCCGGACTGGCTGCCGCCGCGCAGCTGCGGGGTCAGGCGGGAGATTGTCCTCTCGTGGCGCCGTTCGCTGCTAAGCGGCGTTGACGCCGCAGCCACCGACCTCCCGCGCGATGAGGGCGCCGTGCCGCCTGGCCGGCTGGTCCGGGCCGCGCAGCCGGTCTTCGACCGTCTCGCCGATCAGATCGCCGGGACACAGGCGTGGGCCTTCCTCGCCGATCGCGAGTGCCGGCTGGTGAGGTACGTCGCCGGGGACCCCGCCCTAGTGCCGCTGCTGGAAGCCCGCGGTGCCTTCCCCGGCGCGCGTTTCGGCGAGGACGTGGTGGGGACGAACGGCCTGGGCACCGCGGTTGAGCAGGGGCGGCCGTTCATCGTCGCCGGAAGCGAACACTTTCGGGCGTACGAGAGCGAAGCCACCACCGCGGGCGCGCTGGTGCGGGATCCAGTGACCAGGCGGCTGGTCGGGCTGGTCAACATCAACTGCCGTTATGAGCTCACCAACGGGCTGCTGTTGCCTTTCGTCACCGAGCTTGCCCGGTCGGTCGAAGAGCGGCTGCTCATTCAGTGCCCGGCCGCCGAGCAGGCGCTGCTGGATGAGGTCATGCGGGTGTCGGAGCGGTCCGCGCAGGCGGCCGTAGCGCTGAGCGAGGAGATCTTCATCGCCAACGCCGCCGCCCTGGCCCTGCTGGACGGAGCGGATTACGAGCTGCTGCGGCAGTGGGCCCGCGAGTCCTGGGCCGGGGAGCTGGAGCGGGAACGCACCGCGAGGCTCCGCCTTGGCCCGGACCGGGCCGTCACTGCACGCTGTCGGCCGCTGTCCGGGCCGGCCGGCCGGCGCGCCGCGGTGGTGATCCTGACCCCGTGTGCTGCCGCGGTGACCGCGGCAGGGCTGGCGCCGCGATCGCCGTCGGCCGAGCGCCTGCTCGCCCGGCTTGACCAGGTGAGCGCCCGGCGCCTGCCGGTGCTGCTGCGCGGCGAACGCGGTACCGGAAAGGCCACGCTGGCCCGCCGTCTGCATGCCCGGGAACCGGACGCCGGGCCGCTGACGGTACTGGACGCGGCAGACAGGACACAGCCGCAGCGGGAATGGATCGCGCAGCTCCGCGTGGCGCTGGCGGACTCGGCAGGCACGGTCGTCCTGCTGCATCTCGACGCCCTAGACGAAGCGCTGATGGAGCCGGCGGCACGCCTGCTTGCCTCGCCGCGCGCGCAGCTGGTCGCCACGCTGACCGAGCGACCGGAGCTGACCGAGCGACCGGAGCTGACCGACCAGTTCCCCGTCGTCCTGGATGTGCCGCCGTTGCGTGAACGGGCCGGCGACATCCCTGCACTGGTTACCGAGATCATTGCTGAGCTGCACCCGCAACCTCCTCGCCCGCGCTGCACTCCCGAGGCGCTCGCGGCACTGGGCAGCGCCGAGTGGCCTGGGAACATCCGCCGGCTCCGCCAGGTGGTGACCACGGCGCTGGTGCACTCATTGTCCGGCGACATCACCGTGGACGACCTGCCCGAGGGTCTCGCAGGTGGCCGTGGCCGGCGCCTGACCGGGCTCGAGTGGCATGAGCGGCAGGCGCTGATCACCGCGCTGCGCAACGCGGCAGGGGACCGGGAGGCGGCCGCGCGAGAGCTCGGCATCTCCCGCGCGACGATATACCGGAAGCTGAAGCGCCACGGGATCCGTCCGCCCGCCGCGCAGCCGGAAGCGCGCAGGAGGCAGAGATGAGCGCACTGCCAGACCTGCGCGGGAAGGTGGCCGTGGTCACCGGCGGTGCATCCGGGATCGGCATGGGCATCGCCAGGCAGCTCATCGCAGAGGGCATGCAGGTGGTCATCGGCGACATCGAGGCCGGCCCCCTGCGGAAGGCCGCGGACGATCTCGGTGCGGTCGGCATCCTCACCGACGTCAGCGATCTGGACAGCGTGCGTGCCCTCGCCCGGTCGGCGACCGAACGGTTCGGCACCGTGCACGTGGTATGCAACAACGCAGGCGTCGGGCCGCTCGCCGCGATCGCCGACCTGACGATGGCGGACTGGCACTGGATCATCGGCGTGAACCTGTACGGGGTCATCCACGGCGTGCAGACGTTCCTGCCCGTCCTCCAAGCCAACGAAGACGGCGGTCACATCGTCAACACCGCGTCCATGGCGGGCCTTGTCGCCCCGCCGCGGCTCGGCGCCTACTCGGTCACCAAGTTCGGCGTCGTCGCGCTCACCGAGGTCCTCGCCGCCGAGCTCGCGCAGACGGGCTCCAAGGTGGGCGTAAGCGTGCTGTGCCCGGGAGTGGTACGTACCAACATCGGCACGAGCTCACGCAACCGGCCGGCCCACCTGGCCGGCGGCGGGCTCAAAGATGTCGACATCGCGCGGGAGGACAACCCGCTCTACCGGTGGATCAGCCCGCAGGAAGCGGGCGGGGCGGCGGTCCGCGCCATCAAGCGCGGCGACCTGTACGCGCTCACCCACCCGGACTGGTACCCCATGGTCGAGCAGCGCCACCAGGCCCTGGCGGCCGCCTTCCGGCAGGCTACCGGGGATCTCCCGCGTACGTGCGGACCGCACGCAGGATATTGATACCGAACGGACTTCATGCGTGTTTCCGCGAACGGCATCCGTATTCGGTCAGGTAACCGGGCAGCGGGCTGCCTGGATGAAGTTGCGGATGATGGTGCCGCCGTGGGTGGTGAGGATGGATTCGGGGTGGAATTGCACGCCTTCGGCCGGGTGGTGAGCGTGCCGCAGGCCCATCGGGATTCCGCCTGGCCCGCGGGCGGTGATGAGCATGTCCGGTGGCAGCGTGTCCTCGTCGATGATCAGGGAGTGGTAGCGGGCGGCGGGGAACTCCTGGGGCAGGCCGGCCAGCAGGCCGCGGCCGTCGTGGGTGATGGGGGAGGCCTGGCCGTGGGCCGGCTGCGGCGCGGTCACGATGCTGGCGCCGTAGGCGGCGGCGATGACCTGGTGGCCGAGGCAGACGCCGAGCAGCGGCGTCGTGGGCCCGCAGGCACGGACGAGGGGGATGCTGATCCCGGCGTCGGCCGGGGTGCCGGGGCCGGGGGAGATGACGATGCCGTCGGGGGCGGATGTCAGGATCTCGCGCACCGGTGCTTCGTCGCTGCGGATGATCTCGACGTGGCAGCCGTGGCCGAGGAGCAGGTGCGCCAGGTTGTAGGTGAAGGAGTCGTAGTTGTCGATGAGGAGAACCACGGGGTGGTCGCCGGGCGGTAGCGTCCGCGACGGCCTGACCGGCGATGTCGCGCCGGCATCTGGCGGGCAGGTGCCGGCGGGCTGACGGGTCAGGGCGGATCGCAGGCGGCGCGAGAGCGGCCCGGCCGGCCAGGAGGCATCCGCGCCGGCCAGGGACCGGACGGGGATGATGCCGTGGACGGAGTTGGTGACGAACACCTCGGTGGCCCGCCGCAGCTGCCGGGTGCTGAACGGCTCTTCCTTCGCGGGTATGCCGTGGTGTGCGGCGAGCCGCAGGACAGCGGCCCGGGTGATCCCGGGGAGCAGCCTCCCGTCCGCGGGCGCGGTGCGCAGGACGCCGTCGATCACCGCGAAGACGTTGGCCCGGTCGGTCTCCAGCACGTCCCCGCTCGCGTCCAGGATCAGAAGGTGCTGGTCCGCGCCGAGGCCGGCCTGCTCGCGGGCATGATCGAGGATCCGGCGGTCCCGCCACTTATGCGCGCCGAGCCCGCCCGTGATGGTGATCGGGTGGAGGCCCATGGCGGTGGGAGGAGGGCCGGCGGGTACGACTTCGGCGGTGACGTGAATCGGCCCGCCGAACGGGCGGGCGGTCACCCGCAGCCGCCCCGAGGGGGCCTCGGCTAGGCGGGCGGCCAGGTCAGCGCGTATGCCGGGCGGAAGGTGCTTGCCGAACAACCGCCAGGTGCTGTCGTCTAGGCGGGCGAGATGCCGGTCGAGATCGCGGCAGCGGCCACGGGTGACGCGCAGCGACGTGAACACCCCGAGCGCGGGCCGCGGCCGTGGCGGCGGCGGGGCCGGTTCCTCGCTGAGCGTGGCGCCGAGGGCGCGGATGAGCGGGGCGGCTTTGAGCAGGCACTCGCGGTATTCGGCGTCCGGGTCCGAGGCTGCGGTGATCCCGCCGCCGCTGCCGAGCCACACGCGGCCGCCACCGAACTCGAAGGTGCGGATGGCGACGTTCAGCTCGAGCCCGGCGACGGGGCTGCGGTATCCGACCGCCCCGGTGTAGACCTCCCGGGGCGTCGCCTCCAGCTCGGAAATCACCTCCAGGGCGCGGACCTTCGGGGCGCCGGTGACCGACCCGGGCGGGAACGTCGCGCGGATCAGCTCCGCGTCGCCGGTTCCGGGCGCCAGGGTGCCGCGCACGTCGGAGACCAGGTGCCACACGCCCGGGTGGGCCTGCGCGCGCAGCAGCGCGGGCACCGTAACGGTGCCTGGCGCGCAGACGCGGCTGAGGTCGTTGCGCATCAGGTCGACGATCATCACGTTCTCCGCCTGGTCCTTGGCGGACTGCTCGAGCGCCTCGCGCTGCCGGCCCGCGGCTGCCTCATCCCGGGCCCGGCGCGCGGTGCCCTTGATCGGCCGGGATAGCACGCTGGTTCCGGTGCGGCGCAGGAACAGCTCGGGCGACAAGCTGGCGACCGCGCCGCCGGGCAGCCGCAGGAACGCCGCGTACGGCGGATCGAGCCGGGTCGCCGCGGCGCAGAAGGCGTCCAGCGGGTCGCCGCCGAAGTCCGCTTCGAGGCGCAGGCAGATGTTCGCCTGGAACAGGTCACCGCGGCGGATATAGCTGACGGTCTGGCGGACAGCCGCGGCATGCTCCTCCGGCGACGGGATCAGGCCGAAGGTGCCGCAGGAATACGCGCGCGCCCCGGTTTCGCGGGCAGCGTGCGCCCGGCGCGACAGTTCCCGGAACCTGCTCTCCAGCGCGTCCTGGCGGCCGGGTGTCACCAGCGCCTCGAACGTCCACCTGCCGGTGGCCCGGTCGCGCCGGAGCACATGATCGTAATAGCCGAACCAGCAGGCCGGCAGGCGGCGAGGCTCACCCGGCGCCGGCGGCACCGGCAGCATGCCGCCGGCCGCGCCGAACCCGAGGTAGCCGATCCAGCCGCCGCCGAAGCAAGCTCCCCCGGCCCGTTCGGGCAGATCACCGGCGTCCGCCGCGTCAAGCTCCCCGCCCGTCCGCACCGGGCAGGCGGCCATGATGTCGCTGCCTCCGGCCCAGGCCCCCAGCAGCGCCACCGGGTGCGGGTCGGCCCGCAGCAGCCGCAGCACGTCGGCCGCGCTCAAATTCCAGTCCAGCCGGCGGCACACCACCCGGGACGAGACCTGAGCATGCATCGTGTTCTCAGGCGTTACGCCGGTACTCCTTCCGCACGTACTCGTCGAATGGGAGCGGCTGCATGGTGGCGCGGATGCGCGCGAAGCCCAGGTCGGCATCGGGGTCTGGGGTAATCACCCCTGGCGACGGTGACCAGGGTACCCGGCTCGGCGTACTGCTTGCCGATCAGCGAAAGGATAGTGCCCGCCGGGTCGATGCTGGCCGTCTGGTGGGTGGAAACCTTTGCCGTGTGCGCGCGCATCCTCGGGCTGCCGTCCTGATCGTTACGACCGCCGCTACCGCCAGAGACGGTCGGAGGCCAGCCGTGCGCCCTCGGCGAGGGCGCCGAGCTTCAGCCATGCGACAGTGTCGTTGATGGCGCCGAAGCCGGCGAACGTGCCGAACCCGCAGTCGGTGCCGGCGATGACGCGCTCCCGCCCGACGATGCCGGCGAACCTGCCGATGCGCTGCGCCACCAGGCGGGGGTGCTCCAGCACGTTCGTCTTCACGTCGACGACGCCGGGGACGAGGACCTTGCCGTCGGGGATCGTCAGCTTGGCGAGGTCCTCCCACTCGTGCTCGTGCCTGGGGTTGGCGGCCTCGAACAAGATCGCCGCGGGCTTGGCCTCGAATGCCGCCGGCAGCACCTCGGTGAGCGCCACATCCATGTGGTGCGGGCCCTCGTAGTTGCCCCAGCAGATGTGCATCCGCATGCGGTCCGGCGGCAACCCGGCGATGGCCTCGTTGAGCGCCGCGATGTGCAGCTCGAGGTACTTCTGGAAGCCGATCCGCCTCGCGGTGCCGTCCCAGGTAGTGGTGTGCATGGCCATCGGCAGGTCGGGGCAGTCGATCTGGAGCAGCAGCCCGGACTCGACGATCGCACGGTACTCCTCCCGCAGCGCACGGGCGATGGCGAAGAGGTAGTTCTCGTAGCTGTCGTAGTGCTGGTTGGGAGCGGCCATCGCGAAGCACCCGGGAGACGTCGCGGGCAGGAACCCCTCGGCGACGTCGGCGCCGGCGACCGCCTTCGACAGGGTCGCGATGTCGGTCGCGACGGCGTCCTGGCCGGTGTACCGGATGTCACCGGTGCAGTTACGCATGACGATGTGCGCGCCGGCCTCGCCCCCGTACTGTTCCATGACGAGGTCGGGAAACTCCTTCAGGTCGTCGAGCACCCAGGGTGCGGCGCGCCCCTCGTAACCCGTGACCCGGGAGGTGAGGTAGTTGGTGAAGCCGGGCTTGGCCATCTCGCCGTCGGAGACGACGTCGATGCCGGCTTCGGCCTGGCGGCGGACCACCAGCTCGACGGCGCGCGCCTGCGCGCCGGCCATGACGTCGTGGTCGACGGGCTTGCCTTCTTCCTGTTCGTAGGTGAGCTTCACCAGCTCCCCGGGCCGGGGCAGGCTGCCGGTGTGGGTGGTGAGGATGCGGTCGGCGCTGAGTCTCATCGGTGTTCTCCCTAGGCGAAGCAGCGGACGGGGCCGCCGTTGAACTCGACCATCTCGGCGAAGATGCCGGCCAGCGGCAGCGGCGCCGCGGGCGGCTCGCCGCGCAGCTCTGAGTACGCCCGGTGCCGGCCGCGTAGCCTTCCTCGGCTACGTGCTGGACGAACCGCAGGTAGTCGAGCATGCCGTCCAGCGCCTCGGGTCCGCAGACGGCGCCGTGGCCGGGGACGATACGCTCGGCGCCGAACTCCTTCACGCGCTCGCACGCCGCGATGTGGCCAGCGAGGGAACCCTGGATGAAGAACGGGGTGCCGCCGTTGAACGCGATGTCGCCGGTGAACATGAGCCGCCGCTCGGGTATCCACACCACCACGTCGTTCGTCGTGTGCGCGGGCCCGACGTAGTGCAGCTCGAGCTTGAGGTCGTCGACGTAGATGTCGAGCCGGTCGGCGAACGTGACGAAGGCCGGCACGAGGTCGATGTGCCCGAAGTCGGCCGTGGGGAAGAACGACTGGACGCCCAGCCCGGTGCTGATGGTCTCGTCCCGACAGCGCTCGTGGCCGATGATGGCGGCCTGCGGGTAGAAGCTGTTGCCCCAGGTGTGGTCGCCGTGATGGTGGGTGTTGAGCACCGTGGTGACCGGCACGTCGACGATCCCGTCCACGGACGCGCGGAAGGCGCGGTTGCGTGCCTCGGTGAACAGGGTGTCGATGACAACGGCGTAACGGGCACCGGCGACCACCCCGGCGTTGCTGAGGCCCCAGCTGCCGTCAGGCTGGACGTAGGCATGGATGCCGGGGTCGACCCGCAGCATCTCCGGAGGCGGCATGGTCGTGCTGTCATGGTGGTGTGCGGGTGTCGTCATGGGTTGCCTCCCGGGGCGTTCGGGCCGGGCTCCGGCCGGCGCAGGACCTCTTTGCGGATCTTCCCGACGCTCGTGCGCGGCAGCTCGCCGGTGAAACAGATCACGCTCGGCACCTTGAACCGGGCCAGCCGTTCCGCGCACCAGGCGACGAGATCCTGCTCGGTGACCGAGGCGGCGGGGTGGCGTACCACGTGGACGACGATCGCCTCGTCACGGATCGCGTCGGGGACGCCGACCGCCGCGCTCTCGAACACGCCGGGATGCTCGTTGACCACACGTTCCACCTCGCTGGCGGCGACGTTCTCCCCGGCCCGCTTGATCATGTCCTTGGCGCGGTCGATGAAGTACAGGTATCCGTCCGTGCCGGTACGGACGAGGTCGCCGGTGTGCAGCCAGCCGTCCCGCAGCGCCTCGCCGGTGGCGTCGGGACGGTTCAGGTACCCGGCCATCAGCGTGCGCCCGGGCTGTCCGCCTACCAGCAGCTCGCCGGGCGCACCGACCGGGACGTCGTGGCCGGCCTCGTCGACTACCCGCAGGCGGGCGCCCGCCATGGGTCGTCCGATGCTGTCCGGCCGCTGCTCGCCGTACAGCGGGTTGCAGGTCGGCGGTGCGATGGTCTCGGTCATCCCGTACAGCTGGAGGAGCGGGGTGCCGAAGCGGCGGCGGAAGTCCGCCGCCTGCGCGACGGTCAGGTTCTGGGCGAACAGCGTAGCGCGGAGCCGGTTGCCGCGGTCGTGCGGTTGCCCGGGGGAGGCCAGGATCATCCGGATCGGGGCGGCGAACAGGCTCGCCAGCGTCGCGCCGAGCTGAGCGGCCTGCCGACCCCAGCCCGAGGCCGAGAACCTCGCCGTCACCGCCACCGACGCGCCGGTCACCAGCGCGGACATGACGCAGTAGTACTGCGCGTTGGCGTGGAACAGCGGCAGCACCACCAGCCATCGGTCGTCGGGGCGGACGCGCAGATGGCCCGCGACGACCTCGCCGGTGAACAGGTAGTTGGCGTGGGTGATCAGGACGCCCTTGGGTCGGCTGGTCGTGCCCGACGTATAGAGGATGGCCGCGACGTCGTCGTCCGTGACCCGACGTGCCGGCAGGTCGGAGAGCCCGGCGCCGCCGGCCGCGAGGCCGGCCGCGGCGAGGAGCGGCGTGTCCGTGGCGGCAGCCAGGTCCCGGGCCCGGCGAAGGCTGGTCACCGTCGTGGCGTCACCCACACACAGCCGGCACGACGCGTCGGCCAGCACCCAGGCGAGTTCGTCCGGCGTGCTGAGCGGGTTGACCGGCACCAGCGCCGCGCCGACGATGCCGGCGGCGAACCACAGGTCGAAGAACTCCAGGCCGTTCGGCAGCGCGGCGAGCACCCGATCGCCGGCGCCCACTCCCTGATCGTGCAGCAGCCGCGCCGTGGCTCGCGCGCGCCGCCACATGTCCGCGTACGTCAGCTCGCCCCGGCCGCCGGCCTCGTCCTCGAACACGAGGAACGGCGCGTCCGGCTGCGTGTCGGAGCGCCAGCGCAGCAAGCCGGGAACGGTCATGGTCAGTGCGCGCCGACGCGCGGAGAGCCGGTGTAGGTGGGCAGCCCGGCGTCCGGCGGGGCCTGCTCCCTGGCGCCTACCGGGTTGCGCAGTACGCCGATGCCTGCCGCCTCCAGCTCGATGACGTCGCCGGGCTTGATCCACCGGCCGAGCTCCAGCCCGCATCCGCCGCCGACCGTGCCCACGGCGAGGAACTCACCCGGGTAGATGTCCTCGCAGTACGACGCCCAGGCGAGGACCTCGGCGAAGGAGAACCGCCGGCTGCCGGTGGTGCCGGTGGCCCATACCTCGCCGTTGACCCGGGCCGAGCACGCGATGTCGAACTCATCGACCTCGTCCATCGTCAGGACGCACGGGCCCATCGCGGTGCAGAAGTCCTTGCCCTTCGACGGACCGATGGTCAGCGTCATCTCGTAGAGCTGGATGTCGCGGGCGCTGAAGTCGTTGAAGAGAGTGACGCCGGCGATGTGGGCCGGGGCGTCGGCGACGGAGATGTTGCGGCCGCCGCGTCCGGTGAAGAAGCCGATCTCCAGCTCGAAGTCGAGCTGGTCGGTATAGGCGGGCCAGACCGCGGCCTCGCCCGGCCCGATGATCGTCTCGACGTTGCACTTGTAGCAGATCGGCATCCGGGTGAATGCCTCCGGCAGTTCGAGCCCGGCTCCTGCCGCGTGGGCCTCGTACGTCAGGTAGTCGCGCACCCGGCGGGGCCGCGGAACGGGGGCAAGCAGCCGCACGTCACGCTCTGGCGGGGCCGCCGGTTCCCCGGCTGGCCCGGCGATGCCGTCGCCGGCGCCGGCCGCGCCGAGCGCGAACTCGACGGCCGAGTCGGCCGCACTCCGGCCCATGTCCCCCGCCGCGAAGAACGCGACCATGTCCGCTGGCGCGGCGGCCGAGGCGGCGCGCTGCGCGTCAGAGGGACTGTCGCCGCGCTGGCGGGCCATCGCGTACTGGGTAGCGAAGATGTCCACCACCCTGCCCTCGGCGAGGACGCCGACCCGGCCCGGCCCAGGAGGCTGATCCGGGCGGGTGAACGTGACGAGGCGCATCGTTGCCATCCTCTCCCTAGCACGGAGTGCTGAAGAATCTATATATTCGATTAAAGATCGTCAAGGGTCCGGGTGGCATAGCATCGGGGTGAGCGCAGGGTGCTACCGTTCCCGGCGCGCGAGGTATGGAGGATCATGGCCGGCGATCGGGAGGGCCCTGGGCCGGTGGAGCTGACCTTGCCGAACCTGACCGGCGACCCGTGGTCTTCCTACCTGTCCAACCCGCCGACCCGCGCCCAGTGGGTCGACCAGAGGCTGCGGCACGCGATCTTGTCGGGCGAGTTGGCACCCGACGAGCGATTGATCACCGCGACGCTGTGCGAACGGTTCTCGGTCAGCCCCACCCCGTTGCGTGAGGCGTTGCAGCGGCTGGCGGCCGAAGGCCTGGTCGAGATCACCCCGCAGCGGGGTGCCAGGGTGGCGGCGCTGTCGGCACGCGACTGGCTGGAGATCATCGAGCTTCGGGCGATCTTGGAGCGCAGGGCTTTGCGGGACTCGTTCGCCCACGCGAGCGATGCGGACTTCGGCGCCATGGAACGGGCGCGGGAGGGGCTGGCCGCCCTGGTCATGGCGGCGCAGGCGGCTCCGCTGGCGCTCGCCGCCGCCAACCGCGCGCTGCACGACGCGCTGCTGGCCAAGGCGACCTCACGCCAGCTGATCCGCATGATCACGGTGCTCAACGCCCAGAGCATGCGCTACCACGTCCTCGCGCTGGCCAGGTCCGACACCAAGAGCCTCGTCCTCCCCCACGACGAGGAGCTTCGCCTGGCGGTGGACGAGCGGGACTCTGGCCAGGTGGCGGAGATCCTGAGCGCGCACCTGAGCGCGCTCCGCGGCGCGGCCAGCCTGATCGGCCGGGACGGGGCCGCCACCACTTCCGGACAGGCGTGAGGGGAGCACGGCGAGATGGACGAACGACCGCCAGGCGACGAGCCTACGCTGGCAGCTGCGCTCCGGCGGCGCGCCGCGGACACGCCACACGAGGTCTTCATCGTCGCCGAGGCCGTCGCGGGAGACGTACGATCGGTGACCTTCGCCGGGCTGGCGGCCAGGGCCGGCCGGCTGGCGCGGCTGCTGCGATCGATGGGGATCGGCCACGGCAGCCGGTTCCATGTCCACCTGCCCAACTGCGCCGAGTTCGCCGAGTGCCTGTTCGCGGGCGCTGAGCTCGGCGCCGTTATGGTGCCCACCAGCCCCGATTCCACCCCTGACGACCTCGCCTACGTCCTGTCGCATTCCGCGGCGACGGTCAGCGTCACCGAGCCGGCCCTGCTTCCGGGCGTGCTCGAGGCGCGCGACCTGGCGCCCGAGCTCGGCGAGGTGCTGCTGGCCAGATCCGGACGGTCCCTCGCGGGCAGCCGGCTGCTGGAGGAGGCGCTGGCCGGGGAGAGCGAGGAGCCGCCTCGGGTACGGGCCCGGCCCGGGGACACCGCGGTGATCCTGTACACGTCAGGCACGACCGGATGGCCAAAGGGCGTCGAGGTCAGCCACGCCAGCCTGTTGTTCGCCGGGGAGGTGGTCGCCCAGGCCCTGCGGATGCGGCCGGATGACCGGTGGCTCGTCGCGCTGCCGCTGTTCCACGGCAACGCCCTGTACTACTCCACGATGTCGGCCCTGGTGACCGGCGCCTCCCTCGTCCTGGCTGAGAGCTTCGAGCCCGGGCGGTGGGCGGAGCAAGTGGTCCGTCACCGCCCGACGCTGGCCAGCCTGTTCGCCACCCAGGTCCGCATGGTCCTCGCACAGCCGGTCACCGGAGCGGAGTCAGATGCCGGTCTGCGTGCCACCGTCTACGCGCAGAACCTGGCCGAGCGGCAGGTCACCGAGTTCGAGCGCAGGTTCGGCTGCCCGCTGGTCCAGCTCTACGGCATGACAGAGACCGTGGCGCCACCCTTGATCAACCCGCTGTACGGCGAGAGACGGAACGCCTCCCTGGGGCGCCCGGTCCCTCACATCCCGCTGCGGGTGATCGACCCCGACGGCAAGGACGTCGGCGCGGGCGACACCGGCCAGCTCCTGGTCGGCGGGCAACCGGGGCAGATCCTGATGCGCGGCTACCACGACAACCCGGCCGCCACGGCAGGCGTCCTGCGCGACGACTGGCTGCACACCGGCGACTACGTCCACGTCGACGACGGCTACTACTACTTCCACGGCAGAAGCTCCGACCTGCTCAAGCCGAGCGTGGACAACGTCTCCACCGCCGAGATCGAGCGCGTCGTCATGGAGAACTGGGCCGTCGAGGAGTGCGCGGCCGTGGGCGTACCCGACTCGGTGCGGGCCGAAGCGATCAAGCTCTACGTCGTGCGCCAACCCGGCGAGCCGCTCACCAGTGAGGAGATCCACGACTGGTGCGCACAACGCCTCGCCGAACACAAGCGCCCCGACCTGATCGAGTTCGCGGACACCCTCCCGCACACCCCTGTCGGAAAGATCGACCGCCGCGCTCTCAGCGGGAGATCCGTCACGAGGCCGTGAGGTGTTGGCTGGTGCGCATCGCGGCACCATCAGCTCCACCACCGGTACAGCCCGATCGCCGGGCCTGACGGCCTTTCAGCCCGTCCCGACCGAGGTACGGCAAGGAATGGTAGTTTTATGGCATGAGGACTGCCATCGATTCTGCCGGACGCATTGTCATTCCCAAGGCGCTCCGGGATGCTCTCGGGCTGACGGCAGGTCAACCCCTCGAGATTGACGAGCGCGATGGGCGGCTGGAGATCGTTCCTGCGACCACGCCGATGCGGCTGGTGGATGAGGGGGATGGCGTGGCTGCCGTCGCCGATGCCGACATGCCAGTGCTGACCGCCGACGTGGTGCGGGACACGCTGGAGCGCGTCCGGCGATGAGGGCTATCGATTCCAGCGTGGTAATCGCGGCCTTCGCCACCTGGCATGAGCATCACGCTCTCGCCCGCAAGGCCATGAGCAGCCGGCCGCGCCTGGTCGCGCACGCGGCGGTCGAGTCCTACTCCGTGCTTACCCGGCTGCCGCCACCGCATCGTGCCCATCCGTCGATCGTGCACGCCTTCATCGCCGAGCGGTTCACCGAGCCATTTCTCACCTTGTCGGAGGCCGGGTACCAGGAGCTTCTCGCCACCGTTGCCGCCGGGCAGATCCTCGGCGGACCCGCCTACGACGCCCTGATCGCCTTCACCGCCGCCGAGCACCAGGCGACGCTGCTCAGCCTGGACCAGCGAGCTACCGCAACATATGAGGCCGTCGGTGCCGCCGTCGAGCAACTCGTTCCGTGACCGTCCCTGGAAGCTCGCTGCTACCTGTAGCTATTGACCTCTGGCGGACCTGCGGCACACCGCCCGCGCCGCCTGCCGCCCGCCGCGGCCGAGCCGTGTGCACCTGAGAGCGGTACTAGATGAGTACGTCGCGAAGCGCGGTGATCATGCTCGTGCTCGCTGGGTGGTAGCGATGCACGCGAAGCTTGACCCCGCTCACTCATCCGTGGACCTCGCGGTGCGCTACCTGGTGTCCGCCATCCACGGACGGTTCACCGGCCTGCGCGGCCAGATCCAGCTCAGCGACGTCCCCGACGGTGACACGCCCGTCCTGCAGGGCTTCGGCGCGTCCTTCGACGTCGCCAGCTTCGACACCGGCGTGCCGCCCCGCGACCGCCACATCACGGGCGAAGACTTCCTGAACGCTGCCGCCTACCCGCAGGCGACGGTCCACCTAGCCTCGCTGACCCAGGACGTGCCGCCGGCTTACCTGATGACCGTGGAACTGACCCTCCACGGGGTCACCCGCACCGTCGACCTGGTGACCGACACCGCGGGCCCCGTCAAGGACGCTTTCGGCATCATGCGCGCCGGCGCCACCGCCACCGGACGCCTCAAGCGCAGCGAATTCGGCGTCGATGCCTACCATGGGCTCATCTCCGATGATGTCGAATTCACCGTCAACGTGCAGGCAGTCCCCGCCTCGGTGCCCGACGACCAGTTGCCGCCCGCTAAGTAGCGTGCTCCGCGATAGCGTGATGCGATCGCACACCGGACATCGGATCCTCTTGAACGGTCAGCGCACCGCCGTGTCCGGCCGCTAACCCGGCGGCGCTCATGCGAGTTCAGTGACCGCTGCATCCCTTGCGCTGACCGGCGTGCTTCAACGTCCGTACCGCCAGCGGACAACCTGGCCGAAAACGGCTGGGTGCCTTCGGCGGCACGGTATCCAGAACCTACTGTGGAGCTATCTCATTTAACCCATGGGCCAGGATGGTATGCCGGGCGGTGGCTAGCCCGTGCTGTGCTGGGCGTCCCAGAGGATGGCGCGGATCATCTCGGCGGCATCCGGGTGCACGGCGTGTGAAGCGCAGGATCACCACGGCGACGGCCCGTCACGGATAACGTGCAACCGTTTCCTCCTGGTGACCGGCGTTAAACCCGACGCTAGGCCCGCCCGCCCGCCACCTGGCAATAGGAGAATTCCCTATAAGGCGAGCGGGCCCCGGCGCGAGCCCGCGCACCCGTTCTCGGGCGCAGTGGTCTTCGGCATCGTGGCGCTGGTGCGCTCCTTCGGCCACGACAACCAGCCGCCCGCGAGATCCGCTGACTCCCGGGGGTAAGCAACTGCTCGGCGTGGCGTCATCATATGTCAGCAAACGTGTGTTCTGATGAGTGTCGTGAAGCTTCGGCAGTGGGCGGCGCGCGAGGGCGTGCACTATCAGACGGCGTGGCGCTGGTGGCGGGACGGGAAGC
>WNFY01001480.1_pt1 | contig 30595 bp, 25 predicted proteins | sample 5400091 | NCBI WGS metagenome assembly WNFY01 (sample SAMN13153364, study PRJNA577476) | soil metagenome | isolation source: 60 cm soil or saprolite under grassland replicate 1 | place: USA:California | collected 2016-06-15 | reverse complement strand
CGACGAGCCGACGGCCGGGGTCGATCCCGCGGCGCGGCGCGGATTCTGGAGCACCATCAAGACGCTGGCCGCGCAGGGCACCACGGTGATCGTCACGACGCACTACATGGATGAGGCCGGACGCTGTGGCCGCATTGCGCTGCTCAGCCAGGGGCACCTCATCGCGCTGGGAACGCCGGACGAGGTTGCGAAGCAGGTGGGCGGCAAGGACCTGGAGGATGCGTTCATCATCCTGCAGGAGCGGGACGAGCGGGAGCAGGAGGCATGAAGCGCTTCGGCCCGATGTTCCGGAAGGAATTCATCCAGATGCGGCGGGATCGCCTGACGCTGGGCATCATGGTCGGGGTCCCGATCGTTCAGCTGCTGCTGTTCGGCTTCGCGATTCAGACCGATGTGCGCCACATCCCGACGGTGGTGCTGGACGAATCGCGGACGCCGACGAGCCGCGACGCCATCGCGGCGTTCCAGAACACGGGCAACTTCCGCATCGTCGCTCAGGTCGACGGGCGCGAGGCGCTCGACGCGTGGATCGCCCGCGGCGACGCGCAGGCCGGCATCGCGATCCCGCATGACTTTCCGCGCGATCTCGCGCGCGGCACGACGGCGACGATCCAGGTGATCGTGGATGCGTCGGACCCGCTGTCTTCGCAGGCGGCGCTGGCCGCGGCCGCGGGCGTCGCGCAGGTGCGCAACCTGGCGATTCTGTCGGCGGCCGCGCACACGAGCCGGCTCCCCCTCGAGACGCGCATTCGGCCCCGCTACAACCCGGGGCTGCGCAGCCCCAACTACATCGTCCCGGGGCTGGTCGGTGTCATCCTCACGATCACGTTGGTGCTGGTGACGGCGATGGCGATCGTGCGTGAACGCGAACGCGGGACGCTGGAACAGCTGATCGTCACGCCGATCACCAAGACCGAGTTGATGCTGGGCAAGATCGCCCCCTATGTCGGGGTCGGCCTCGTCCAGATGACGACGGTCCTGTTACTCGGCAGGTTCGTGTTCGATGTGCCGCTGACGGGCAATGTGCTGCTGCTCTACGCCATCGCCTTCGTCTTCATCGTGGCGAGCCTGGCGCTCGGCCTGTTCGTCTCGACGCTGGTCCGGACACAGCAGCAGGCGATGCAGGCGAGCTTCTTCTTTGTCCTGCCTAACATTCTGTTGTCGGGATTCATGTTCCCACGCCAAGCAATGCCGGCCGTCTTTCAGTGGATCGGCGCGTTCCTGCCGCTCACCCATTTCCTCAAGGTGCTGCGCGGCATTCTGCTGAAAGGCGTCGGCGTGACGGAGTTGTGGCAGGAGATGGCGATTCTCGCTCTCTTCGCGACGGTCCTGATCGGCCTCTCGGTCCGCCGCTTCCAGAAGACGCTCGACTAACCCTCTCCCACGACGGCGATGCGGTCGGGAGCGCCGCTTTTCGCGCTCTGCAGCGCGCCCTCGGCCAGTGTGAACAGGTCCTCAGGCCGCAGCGCTTCGCTGTGCGGGTACGCGATCACACCGGCGGAGATCCCCGGCATCTTGGCCGGGCCGAGGTCGGCAAACGTGTGGCGGGCGAACACCTGCCGCAGGCGCTCGACGAAATGACGGCCGCCGGTGCCGTCGGTCTCGGGCAGCACGCAGGCGAACTCGTCGCCGCCCACAGTGGGGTCGGGCGTATAGAGAAGCAGATCCGGGGGACTGGGGGCCGACGCTTCGGTGACCTGAAAGCCGCTGCGGACGAGGACCAACTCGAGACCTTCCGGGCGGCTCGTCGGATTTCCAAGGAGGAGTATGCGATGACGAACCGACTCCGGCAGGTTGTCTCCCGCGCTGAGGGCGGGGCCAAGCTATAGTTCCTCGCATGCCCAGGCAAGCACATCCCGCGCCAGAAACCCGTGGACCCCGCACCCGCATGGTGATGCGGCAGCTCGCCGGGCGCGGCGTGCGGGACCAGCGGGTGCTGGCGGCGATGCGCTGGGCTCCGCGCGAGTGGTTTCTGCCGCCGCATCTCGCCGGCGACGCGTACAGCGACGCACCGCTGCCCATCGGCAGCGGCCAAACGATCTCCCAGCCCTACGTCGTCGCACTCATGACCGAACGGCTCGCGCCCCGGCGCAACGCCCGGATTCTCGAAATCGGCACCGGCTCGGGCTATCAGGCCGCGATTCTCGCGTACCTGTGCGGCAGCGGGAAGGTGTTTACGATCGAGCGGCTGCCCGATCTGCTCGTCGAGGCCGAAGAGCGGTTCCGGCGCCTCGGCCTGACGAACATCGAAACGCGGCTGGGAGATGGGGCGGCGGGATGGCCGGAGCAGGCGCCCTTCGACGGCATCATCGTCGCCGCAGCGGCGCCGCGCATTCCGGAGCCGCTGACGGCACAGCTCGCGCCCGGGGCCCGGCTCGTCATCCCGGTCGGTGACCTTGCGTCGCAAGAGCTGGTCATCCTGGAACGACCTGCGAGTGGACAAGGGTTGGTGCAACGTCACGCCGGCGGTGTGCGCTTCGTGCCGTTGATCTCGCGGCTCGCATTTACCGAAGAGCGCTGATGCTGGGCGCACACGTCTCCAGCCAGGGCGGTGTTGCCGCCGCGCCGCAACGAGGCTCGGCGCTTCGCGCCACGGCGATCCAGCTCTTCACCAAGACGCCGAATCAGTGGCGCGAGCGCGAGATCGCAGCGGACACCGTTGCACGGTTCAAGAGTGAAGTCACGCGGCACGGGCTCGAGGCGGTGGTGGCGCATGACAGCTATCTCATCAACCTCGCGTCGCCCGATGCAGTGCTGCGCGCCCGCAGCATCGAGAGCTTTCGAAAAGAGCTGGAGCGCTCCCGGGCACTGGGTTTGCGCGCGGTTGTCTCGCATCCGGGCAACTACATGGACCACCGCGACGCCGGGCTGGAACGCAATGCGCGGGGCTACGCGGAATGCCTCACGGCGGTGGGTGACGTCGAGGTCTGGATCGAGGGCACGGCCGGTTCGGGAACGGCGCTGGGCGCGCGGTTTGACGAGCTACGCGATCTGCGCAATGCGCTGCCGCCCACGGTGCGGTCGCGAGTGGGGTTCTGTCTCGACACGGCGCATCTGCATGCGGTCGGCTACGACCTGACCCGGGTGGAATCGGTGTGGGAGGAGTTCGACCGCGTGGTGGGGTTCGATTTGCTTAAGTGCTTGCATCTCAACGACTCCCGCGCCGCGCGTGGGTCGCGCGTCGACCGCCACGAATGGATCGCCGAGGGTCGCATCGGACCCGCACCGTTTCGGCACATCATGCGCGATCCCGACCTGATGCGGGTCGTTAAGATTATCGAGACTCCGAAGCGGGATGACCCGCTCCGGCACGACCGGCGGATGCTGCGACGGCTGCGCGCCTATGCGCGCGGCAACACCAGGGTACCCGCCGGCGTATGAAGGAGACAATGCTGCGACGGATCTCAGTTAGCGTCCTGCTTGCTATTCAAGTGCTCGGCGGCGGCGCGGTCACGTTGGCGCATTCGCGCGACGCCGTCGTCGCGCCGCCGGGCGTCGAAGCGACGCACCAGCACTGCGCGATCCTGCATGACGAGCTGCGTTGCGCCTTGTGCCACTATGCGGGCGCGCGCGTCATCACACAGCAGACATTCACCATCGCCACCCCCGCGACGACCGTCCGTTTTACGCCCATCCAGCCGCTGGTTACGGTCGCGGCCACTGTTCGACGCACCGCCCCAGCCCGAGCGCCTCCCCCCGTCCTCTCCTGACGCTCGCACGCGCTCCGCACGTCGCGGAGCAGCCGGCATTTCGTACTCACAGGAGAGGACATCAACGATGATACGCACGTGGTGCGCGACGCTGCTCGCTGTCGCGTGTTTGACAACGCAGGTAGCCGCTCAGCAACCGACTCAGCGGCAAGTCGACTCGCTGGCGAGGATGATCCGCTCGCTGGAGGGACGCTTTGATAGTCTGGTGCGCGCTGGCGTAGCACCGGGAGGCTCGCCGTCGCAGACGGCCCAGGCCCAGCCCGGACGAACAGGTGGAGCGTACATGAACGTCGGCTTCAATGAGCTGGCGGACGCCGGGTGGTCAACCGAGCCGGACGTGAGTTCGCTCGAGCGAGGCGATCACGATCCCGCGGTGCGCGGGTTCACGATTCCTAACGTTGAGCTCTCGCTGGATGGTGCGGTGGATCCTTTCTTCCGCGGGTTCGCAAACATCGTCTATAAGCTCGGGTCGACTGCGGAGACCGGCGTCGAATTGGAAGAGGCCTACTTCCTCAGCACCTCGCTCCCGGGAAATCTCCAGCTCCGGGGCGGACAGTTTTTCACTGAGTTTGGCCGTCAGAATCCACAGCATCCGCATGCGTGGTCGTTTGTCGATCAGCCCCTCGTGCTCAACCGCATGTTCGGACCCGACGGACTGCGGAGCCAGGGCGCGAGGCTGTCCTGGCTGCTGCCGACCCACTGGTACACCGAGGCCATGTTGAGCGTACTCAACAGCGCCGGCGGAACGGCGTTCAGCTTTCGCTCGGATGAATCTGCCGATATCCACGGAGGAGAGCCCGTCGCGAGGCCGGTGCGCCAACTCCAGGATGTGCTGATCGTTCCCCGACTCACAACTTCGGTCGACCTGACCGCTACGCAAACGCTTCTGATTGGAGTCTCGGCGGCACTCGGTCCGAACAACTCCGGCCCCAACGCCAGAACGCAGATTTACGGCGCCGACATCTACTGGAAGTGGAAGTCCGCCACGGCGAGCGCTGGATTCCCGTTCCTCTCATGGCAGGCGGAGGCGCTCTTTCGCCGGTATGACGCGGCGGCACGCGCCTCGGCAACCGATTCGACGGTCCCGCTGCCCGCGGAGAGACTCACCGATCGAGGCATGTACGCGCAACTGCTGTGGGGTATCAAGCCCCGCGTGGTGGCAGGATTGCGCGGGGATTTCGTCGGCGGCAACGCGGCTGCGTTCGCGTCGGAGCTCCGAACCGATCAGTATCGCCTCTCACCCAACCTGACCTGGTATCCGAGCGAATTTTCTAAGGTGCGGCTGCAATACAACTACGATGACCGCAAGGGACTCGGCATCGACCATTCGCTATGGCTGCAGCTCGAGTTTATCCTCGGCGCACACGCAGCCCACAAATTCTAGAAAGGCAACCTACCATGCAGATCATGGTCATACTCAGGATCGCAGCCTCCGCGTTCATCGCCCTTTTGGGCAGCGGTCCGTCTGGTGCCAAGAAACTCACGGTCGTCACCACCACGCCGGATTTTGCGGCTCTCGCCCGTGCGATCGGGGGCGATGCTGTCCAGGTCACGGCACTGGCGAAAGCGACGGAGGACCCGCATTTCGTCGATCCGAAGCCCAGCTTCCTTGTCACGCTCAATCGCGCTGATGTGCTCATCGAGGGCGGCGCCGAGCTGGAGCTTGGTTGGCTACCGCCCTTGCTCGACAATGCGCGCAACCCGAGGATCGGCGCCGGATCGCCGGGGCGAGTGGTGGCATCGCAAGGCATCCGGATGCTGGAAGTCCCGACCACGTTCGATCGGTCCAAAGGCGATGTTCATGCGCTCGGCAATCCGCACTTCATGATCGATCCGCTCAATGCCAAGATTATCGCCGCGAACATTGCCGACCATTTCGCGCAGCTGGATCCTGAAGCAGCCTCGCTCTTCAAGGCGAACCTGGAGCGCTTTGATGCAACCGTCGATCAAAAACTGGCGGAATGGCAAAGGCAACTTGCGCCGTACCGCGACGCGACGCTGGTGACTTACCACAAGGACTTCGTCTATTTCGCAGAGCGTTTCAACCTGGAGATCGTCGAGACACTGGAGCCCAAGCCGGGCATCGCGCCATCGCCTGCGCATCTCGTGCAGGTCATCAGCGCTATGCGGGCGCACCAGGTGCGCGTGATTCTTGTGCAGCCCTACCAGAATCGCAAAACCGCAGAGACGGTGGCGCGCCAAACCAACGCCATTGTGCTAGACATGCCGCAGCAACCCGGCGCGATGAAGAATGTCACGACGTATTTCGAGCTGATGGATCACTTGGTGCAAACACTCGTAGCCGCTTTGGGACAAACGCCATGAATCCGGGCGATTTCCGGGTGGCGTGGGAAATCATGAAATGGCCTTTCGCGGCGTGCCTCATCCTGCCCCCACTCCTCGTCTATCTTGGATTGCACGTCGTAAGACGTGAAGTGATTTTTGTGGACCTGGCGCTCGCTCAAGTCGCAACGTTGGGCACCTGCGTGGCTTTGCTGCTCGGTTACCATTTCGAGGATCGGATCACATTCTGGATGTCGCTCGGCGTGACGTTCCTGGGCGCGGCGTTCTTCAGCTGGTCGCGGGCCAGTCGAAAGCAACACGTCCCGCAGGAGGCAATCATCGGCATCACCTTTGTCGTGGCAGCCGCGGGGGTCATCTTGTTGCTGAGCCGGGTGGCGGGAGGAAAGGAGGAGCTCGAGCACTTGTTGACGGGCGACATTCTCAACGTCACCAAGGGAGAAGTCGGCCAACGCACGGCACTCTTCGCCATACTGGCCGGATTCTATACACTCTTTCACCGGCGGTTCGCGCTGATATCAGTCGATCCGGAGCAGGCGGAGGCTCAAGGGCTGAAGGTGCGCTTATGGGACTTTGTGTTCTACGCGGCGTTTGCGCTGATTGTCGTGAGTTTTGTGCGGATGGCTGGGGTACTCCTGACCTTCGCCTATCTGATTGTTCCGGCCGTGTGCGGAGTGATGCTGGCCCAGGGATGGCTGGCGCGGTTGGCCGTCGGGGCGGGGATCGCCGCCACTGCCAGCTTGCTCGGACTTTGGGCCTCTTATCGCCTGGACCTACCGACCGGGGCCGCGATTGTAGTCGTGTGCGGATTGCTCCTCGTCATCGCGAGCATCGTTGCCTCGATACGACCGCCCGCTCCTGTTCAGCCCGAGAAGCAGTGAGCAAATGCTGCGCACGTTTGGTGTGGACGTGAAAGCGGTGACAATTTGAGACGGGCGGTTTGGCGGTTCGGCGGTTTGGCGGTTGGCATTATCGGTCTAACCGCCCAACCGCTCAACAGCCTCGCCGCCCAGGTCTCCGTCCGCTTCTCCCTCGGCGGCCGTTACAGCACCGCGCTCGTCCGCGACCAGCTCGTCGTGCCGATCGATACCGGGCCGGTCCGCGACTCGCTCGTCGTGCCAATCGATCTCCACCCGGCGCTCGCGCCAACCCTGCAGCTCAGCGTGCGCAACCAGTTCAAAGGCCCGTGGACGGGGGACGTCACGATCGACATGTCGTCGTCCAAGCTCAAGCGTCATGAGAGCGGCAATGACTTCGATGCCGGGTCGCTCACCGCGGTTGCCCTGACGGTCGGCCTGCATCACGACCTTGTCGCGAACATCGGCGTACGGGTCGGGATTGGCGGGCTGGTCTACTCGGGGAGTGACCTGGGCGTGTTTCAACGGGGGAGCGGCGGGATTCTGCCGCTCGTCTCACTCGCCACGACGTATGCACCTTCCTTCGGCGAACGGCACGGGATCGAATTTGCGCTTCAGTATGACGTCCACCGCTTCCTCACGCCGGCGCTGCGCAGCGTCGGATTCAACCGACCGCGACCGGTGCATCGCATCGCGATTTCGGTGAGTGGGAGACTGCTCGGCAAATGAAAGCGACGCTCGCGCTCGTGATTGCCCTGCTCCTGGTCGGCTGCGAGGACCTGGCAGCGCCGAACCGGACGCCGCGCTATCTCGCCGATCTCGGCGGCGAGACGTTCCACTGGCCCCCCGACCGTCTTCCGGTGCGCTATTACGCGGACCCGCGCGGGGCGATGCCGGCCCTGATCAGCCGGGGGCTGCGCGTCTGGGAGAGCCAATTCCTGTATGGCGAGTTCCAAGCCGTATTCGTCGCCGACTCAAACCACGCGGACGTCATCGTGCGCTGGCAGGACAGCGTCCCACCGGACGTTCCACCCGATTCCGCAGGTGCGCTGGGCGCGTGCGATGGCGTCACCACGTACCTCATCGACTCAACGCACGCGATCACCGATCCCCTCCGCGTGCAGCTGCGCGTGCGACTGGGATTCACGACGGCGCAGGTCGCGGCCTGCCTGCCCCGCGTGGCGACCCATGAGCTGGGCCACTCCCTGGGCATTCTCGGGCATAGCCCCGCCACGACCGACTTGATGTACGGCACGCCCGCCACCGATACCCCGACCATTCGCGACCGCAACACGGCGCAGGTGCTGTACCACACACCGGCGACGCTCACGCCGCCGCCGCCCCGCTAGCGCTACCGAATTCGGACGATGTTCAGTCGCGGGACGAGCGCGGCTGAGACGGCGGACCCTTCATGAAGCCTCCCCCTCTGGCTGCTTGACATCCCCGGATCGCGCGTCTAGCATAACCCCTTCTCAAGAAAGGACTTCTGCTTTTGTCCAGCCGCCGTCAGGAGGCCCTCGACTATCACGCACAGGGCCGTCCTGGGAAGATCCAGGTCACGCCAACCAAACCGTTCAAGGATCAGCGGGACCTCTCCCTGGCCTACACCCCGGGAGTGGCGGAGCCGTGCCTGGAGATCGCCAAGAACCCCGACGACGCCTACCGCTACACCACCAAAGGCAACCTCGTCGCGGTCGTCTCGAACGGGACCGCGGTGCTCGGCCTGGGCAACATCGGCGCGCTCGCCGGCAAGCCGGTCATGGAAGGCAAAGGCATCCTGTTCAAGGCGTTCGCGGACATCGACGTGTTCGACCTCGAGGTCGGCTCCGAGAGTCCCGAGGACGTGATCCGTTTTTGCCAGCTGCTCGAGCCGACCATCGGCGGCATCAACCTCGAAGACATCCGCTCGCCCGACTGCTTTTACATCGAACAAAAGCTGCGCGCCACGCTGGGCATTCCCGTCTTCCACGACGACCAGCACGGCACGGCCATCATTTCGGGAGCGGCGCTGCTCAATGCGCTGGTGGTGGTCAAGAAAGACATTGCCGAGATCAAGATCGTGTTTGCCGGCGCCGGCGCGGCGGCGATTGCGACGGCCGAGCATTACGTGCGGCTCGGCGTCGTCCGTGAAAACATCGTGATGTGCGATCACAAGGGTGTGATCTACAAGGGGCGCGAGGGGCTCGACGAGTTCAAGCAGCGCTTCGCGGTGGACACGAAGGCGCGTACACTCGCCGATGCATTCCAGGGCGCCGACGTGTTCGTCGGCCTGTCGGTCGCGGGCATCGTGACCGGAGACATGCTACAGGGGATGACCAAGAAGCCGGTGATCTTCGCGCTGGCCAATCCGACGCCCGAGATCATGCCGGACGAAGCGAAGAAAGCGCGGCCCGATGCCATCGTCGCAACGGGCCGGTCCGATTTCCCCAATCAGGTCAACAACGTGCTCGGTTTCCCGTTCATCTTTCGCGGCGCGCTCGATGTCCGCGCCAAGAAGATCAACGAGGAGATGGAGATGGCGGCGACCCGCGCGCTGGCGGCGTTGGCCAAAGAAGAGGTCCCGGAATCGGTCACGCGCGCCTACGGGGGCGACAAGCTGAAGTTCGGGCCTGACTATCTGATCCCCAAGCCGTTCGATCCTCGCGTGCTGCTCTGGGTGGCGCCGGCAGTCGCGTGGGCGGCAGTCGCCTCGGGCATCGCCGGCCGGATCATCGACGTCGAGGAGTATCGCGCCGAGCTGGAAGCGCGCCTCGGTCCCGAGCGCCAGGTGATGCGCGGCCTGATCACGCGCGCGCAGCAGGATCCTCCCAGCATCGTCTTCCCCGAAGGCGATGATCCCCGCATCCTGCGCGCCTCGCGGATTCTCGCCGACGAAGGAATCGCCCGGCCGATTCTGCTCGGCGACCTCGATGCGATCCGTCGCCAGGCCGATGAGGGCTCGCTCACGCTCGAAGACATCGAGCTCGTCAATCCGCAGACGGCGACCGACCGGGACCAGCTCGCCCAGGAGTTGTGGCAACGCCGCGAGCGGCGTGGCATGACGTTGCGGGAAGCCCGCGCCCTGGTGCTCGATCCGATGTACTACGGGCTGATGATGCTGCGCGCCGGCCGCACCGATGCACTCGTGGCCGGGGAGGAAATCGATTATCCCGACGCCGTGCGCCCCGCACTCGAGGTGATCGGCGCCGAACCGGGGCGCAAGCACGTCAGCGGCATCTACATGATGATCTTCCGCCAGCAGACGTTCTTCTTCGCCGACACGACGGTCAACATCGAGCCGGACGCGCAGACCCTCGCCGAGATCGCGACCGCCACCGCGAAGTTCGTGACGCGGCTGGGTGTCGAGCCTCGTATCGCGATGCTGTCGTTTTCGAATTTCGGCTCGGTCAAGCACCCGGCGGCCGCGAAAGTGCAGCAGGCCGTGGCCCTGCTGCACGAGCGTGAGCCCGAGCTGCAGGTGGACGGTGAGATGCAGGCCGATACGGCCGTGGTCGAGCGCATCTTGACGAAGGTGTACCCCTTCGCCAAGCTGCGCGGGCCGGCTAACGTATTGATATTCCCGGACTTGGACGCCGCGAACATCGCCTACAAGCTGCTCGCCCGGCTCGGCGACGCCCAGGCGATCGGGCCGATCCTTGTGGGGATGGACCGTCCGGTCCATGTCTTGCAAAGGTTATCCGAAGTCCCCGACATCGTGAATATGGCGGTGATTGCCGCCGTCGACGCCCTGGAGCATCGCCGCCACGCGAGGTCAACCACATAGCGCATGGGCATCTCGACCGCGCAGCGTGTCCACCGGAATCTGACGCCGTCTCAGCTGTACGAGCACGCCCTCCGCCGCCGCGAGGGAGTCGTGACGTCAGGGGGACCGTTTGCGGCGGTGACTGCACCCCACACCGGCCGCAGCCCCAACGACAAGTTTCTCGTGCAGGAGCCTGACTCCACCAAACAGATCTGGTGGGGCAAGGTGAACCAGCCGATCGCGCCCGACAAGTTCGAGCGCCTCAGGGCCGACGTGGCAGCGCACCTCGCCACGCAGGAGCTCTTCATCCGCGACGTGTACGCGGGGGCGGATCCGGCGTTCCGGCTGCCGATTCGCTTCACCACGCCCAACGCCTGGCACGCCCTCTTCGTCTACAACATGTTCCTGCGCCCCGCCGACGGCGAGCTGTCGCGGTTTGCGCCGGGGTTTGAGGTGCTTCATGCACCCGAGTTCCACGCCGATCCGGCGGTCCATGGAACCAAGTCGGGGACGTTCATCATCGTGAGCTTCGCGCAGCGCACGATTCTGATCGGCGGCACGCGCTACGCGGGCGAGCTCAAGAAATCGATCTTCAGCGTCCTCAACTACCTGCTGCCGCTGCAGGGCGTGCTCTCGATGCACTGCTCCGCCAACGTCGGGACGCAGGGTGACTGCGCGCTGTTCTTCGGGCTGTCCGGCACGGGCAAGACCACCCTGTCCGCGGATCCTGAACGCCGGTTGATCGGCGATGACGAACATGGGTGGTCGGATGAGGGCATCTTCAACTTCGAGGGTGGCTGCTACGCCAAGGTCATCCGGCTGTCGCGTGCCGGTGAGCCCGAGATCTACGCCACGACCGAGATGTTCGGGACCGTGCTGGAGAACGTCGACGTAAATCCCGAGACCGGCGCCGTGGACCTCGATTCCCAGCGCATCACCGAGAACACGCGGGCCTCGTATCCGATTCATTACATCCCGAACCATGTCCCCGAAGGCATGGCCGGACATCCCGGCCACGTCATCTTCCTCACGTGCGATGCGTTCGGGGTGATGCCGCCGATCGCGAAGCTGACGCCGGAGCAGACGATGTACCATTTCCTGTCCGGTTACACCGCCAAGGTGGCGGGCACGGAACGTGGAGTGACGGAACCGAAAGAGACGTTTTCGGCGTGCTTCGGCGCACCATTCCTGCCCTTGCGTCCCAGCGTGTACGCCAAGATGCTGGGCGAGCGCATCGCGCGGCATAAGGTGAAATGCTGGCTGGTGAACACCGGTTGGACGGGCGGCGCCTACGGCGCCGGCCATCGCATGGACCTCAAGCTCACACGCGCCATGATTCGGGCGGCGCTGGCGGGAGAGTTGGACAACGCAGCGACGCGGCGAGAGCCGGTGTTCGGGTTGGACGTGCCGCAACACGTGCCGGGCGTACCGGATCAGGTGCTCGATCCGCGCTCCACGTGGAAAGATCCCGCGGCCTACGACGCGCAGGCCCAGCGGCTCCTCGCTCTGTTCCAAAAGAATTTCGAGCAGTTCAACGACGTCGTTTGAGGTAGTTCGCGACCCGCTCTGGAACAACATCCGCCTCGAGCTGCAGGCGCTGGCGATCATCGATACCCCGGCGTTCCAGCGTCTGCGGTACGTCCGGCAGCTCGGCCACGCATTTCTCGTGTACCCCGGCGCCACGCACACCCGGTTTGAGCACGCGCTGGGTGCATACCACCTTGCCTGCCGGGTAACCAAAGAGCTGGACGTCCAGCTCGCCGCGCTGCTTCATGACATCGGCCATTACCCGTTTTCCCATGCGCTCGAAGAAGCGGGACTCCCCCCCCACGAGAGCCTCGCCGCGCGTCATCTCCGCAGCGCCGCGCTGGCTGCCGCCCTCGACCGCATTGGCGTACCGGCCGAACGCCTGTTGCCGCTGATTCAGGGGACGAGCACGTCCCGTTTCGCCGGTCTCGTCGCGGGTTCGCTCGACGTCGACAAGCTCGACTATCTGTCGCGCGACGCGACGATGTGCGGCGTGCCCTACGGCGTGATCGACGTCGATCGTCTGCTCACGTCACTGACGCTCGGTCCGAACGGCGTCGCGCTGCACGCCAAGGGCCTGGCGGCGCTCGAGTCACTGCTGTTCGCCAAGTATCAGATGTATCGCAACGTCTACTGGCATCACGCGGTGCGCAGCGCGACGTCGATGTTCAAGCGCCTGGTGCGGCGCGCGATTGCCAGCGGCCGCATGTCCCCGGACGACATCGCCGTCGCGACCGACGACGGGCTGAGTCACGAGCTGCAGCAACATGATCAGACCGGGCTGGCCCGCGCGCTGCGCGAGCGGCGGCTGGCCAAACGCGCACTCGACATTCCCGCAACGGAGCTGCCCGCCGAAACGGCGGACTGGCCGTCGCGTGACCCGGATTTGCTCGAACGGATCGAGGACCGGCTGACGCGCGAACTCGGCCTGCGCGCCGATCAGCTGTTCCTCGACTTCCCGTCCAAGCCCGACATGTTCGACGTGTCGATCCCGGGAGCGGAGAGTCTCGGCCTGCCGCGCGTCGCCGCCGAGCTGCAGCGCTCCGCCCAGCGCCTGCGTGTGTTTGTGCTGGAGCCGACGGAGATTCCGGCGCGCGCGATTGTCGAGTTGGTGACGTGGCCCGCCGCAGAGGTGAAGGCGCGCCTCGAGGGGGATAAGGGGCTGCTCAGCGCGGCCGGGCGGGGCTCTGCTGCGTCGTGACGTTTTCCTGCGTCGGCGCTTCGACGGAATCGATGCGCACGATGATCGCCGTGATGTTGTCGAGCCCACCGTGCCGGTTCGCTTCCGCGATCAGCGCATCCACTTCGTCCTGTGGCATGCGCTCGGGCGAAAGCAGCTCCGCCAACTGATAATCCTCCAGCATCCCCGTCAGACCGTCGGACGCCAGTAGGAACAAGTCCCCAGGCTTGACCGTCCCGACATAGATGTCCGGCATCACGTCACTATTAGCGCCGACGCAGCGCGTAATCACGTTGCTGTAGGGATGGGTCCGGGCCTGCTCCGGCGTGAGATAGCCGGCATCGACCTGCTCCTGCACGTACGAGTGGTCCTTCGTCAGCTGGCTGAGGCGCTTGTCGCGCAGCAGATAGCCGCGACTGTCGCCCACCTGGCCAATCAGAAAGCGGGTCTCGAACAGGGTCAGCGCGGTGACGGTAGTGCCCATGCCCCGCTTATCATGCTCGGTGAGCGTGCGCTGGAAGATCGCCCCATTGGCCGTGCGGATCGCGCCCCGCATGCGCTCGGCGACCTGCTCATCGGACAACCCGCGCAACGAGTCCAGCTCGCGGGCGACGAAGCGCACCGCCATCTCGCTCGCCACCTCTCCCGCCGCATGGCCACCCATCCCGTCGGCGACCACGAAAATCCCGCGATCGGGGACCATGAGATAACTGTCCTCATTCCCCGACCGGATGACGCCGACGTCGGTGCGGCCTGCGGAGGTGATGTGCACGTGATCCCTAGATAAACACCCAGTACACTAATCCGATGATCCCCAGGAGGAGTACCGCCGCGCTGCCGCCACACCCCTTTCCCTTCTTCTGGGCAACCGGCGCCTTCGTCCCCGCCTTGGGCTTTGTCGGTGCCGGCTTCGCCGCGGCGGGTTTCGCCGCCGGGGGGGCCGGGGCGGCCGGGGGGGCCGGGGGGGCCGGGGGGGCCGGGCGGGCCGGGGGGGCCGGGCGGGCCGGGGGGGCCGGGCGGGCCCGGGGGGCCGGGGGGGCTGCGGGGGCCGGCTTTGGCGGAGCGGGCGCCGGGGCCGCCACCGAGGGCTTCGGGGAGGGCGGGGGGGGGGCCGACATGGTCAGGACTTCGATCATGCGCGTCCCCCCACCCTTCGCGACCCCCGCTGCGTCATCCGTCGGCTCAAACACCATCGAGACGTCACCGAACCGGACGTTGGCGCCCGGCGCGAGCGGCGTCTCGCCCTTGACCTGATCCCCATCGACGAACGTGCCGTTCGTCGAATCGAGGTCCACCAACACCCAGACGCCCTCGCGGCGTTGCAGCTTCGCGTGCGTGGTCGAGACCGATTCATCCGGAATCACGAGGTCGTTGTAGTCGGCGCGTCCGATGTTGACCACGGGCGTTTTGACGCTGAGTCGTTGGCCCTTGAGCGAGCCACCACGGACCAAGAAACTGGCTAACGCACCTGAAGGCCTGGACGCAGCAGGTACGCCGTGAATCGTTTCCTTGAGGCTCGGGCCGCCCTTCGTTGGGGGTACGGCCGAGGGCGCGCTAGCGGCCGGCCCCGCGGGAGGGTTTGCGGTAGGCGGGGCAGCCGTATCGGCGTAGAACCGGAATTTCTCTTCGCCGATCGTAATCACGTCGGCGCGCGCGAGCAGCCGTTGGCCTTCGATCCGCGCATCGTTGACCGACGTCCCGTTGGTGCTCGAATCGACGATCAGATAGCCCTTGGGCGTCTGCACGATCTCGGCGTGACGCCGCGACACATCCTTGCCGGGGACGACGACGTCACACGAGGCGTCGCGGCCAAAGACCAGCGACGTGCCGGCGATGGCGTATTCGCGGCCGTCGGTCAACGACACCACCCGGCCGCCGGTATTGACCGTGACCTTGCCGCCCTTGGCTTCCGCTTTGGCCTGGGCCATCGCCTGCGGCACGCTCATCGCCTGCACGTACTGCGTGCTGCCGCTGCGCCGCTCGTCCACGAACGTGAGTTCCTGCCCGGCAACCTCGACCTTGTCGCCGTGCAGCAGGGGGGTCGGTTCGGCGCCCAGCCGCACGCCGTTGATCAGCACTTCGGCTTCGGGAACTGCCTTCGTGATGACGACTTGTCCGTCTGCGAGGCTCTTGAGTTTGGCATGGCGTGGGAGAACACCTGCAACGGCGAGTGGGATGGCGCAGCCCGGATCCGCGCCGAGCAGCACCTCTCCTTGCGGGAGTGCGAACCTCCGCCCTCCCATTTCAAGCAACGCCATGCGCGCGCGCTCCCGTATCTGTGACCAGGCCGTGAAGTTACGCCCGGCTGTGTAACCGGGCAAGGAAGCAGAAGTTAGGTGATCCCGACGGTTTCTTCGCGGCCGATGAGCCCGCGCCGCAGCCAGTACCAAAAGATCGACGAGCCAACAATCACCGTCGCATAGCTGTTGATGAATCGCCAGATCAATGTGTAGCTCGGCGTGATCTCACGCGGTACATAGAGCGACATCACGGCCGCCGACGTCAGCTCCGCGAGCCCGGAAGCACCCGGTGTCGGCGCGAAGTACAATAGAAAGGAAATCAGGGTTTGCAGCAGCAGAATATCGGTGAAGTCCGCCGGAATGCCGAGCACGCGCAACGTGACGTAGCCTGCCAGCAGCTTGTTCGCGTGTGACGGCGCCGAGATGATGATGGCCAGCAGCAGCGTGAGCAACCCCTTCGGACTCCCGAACGCCACCATGCAGTCGTGCGCGCGGTCCACCCCTCCCGACAACTTCTCCATGCGCTCCGCAGCGCGCGGGCTGCGGCGCGCAATCCGGGCCGCGAGGCGCTGGATCACGCGCTTCACCACGCCGGGAAAGATGACGGCCGTCAGCATCAGCAGCCCGAGGATCCCGAAGATCGTGAGGCTGGTCTTGAACAGGTCGTACAGCGTGATGCCGAGCACGAGCCCGTGTTGCGCCAGCGATTTCCCGGCGCCGAGCCAGACGGCCAACGGCCCGGCGATCGCGAAAAACCCCACGGTCGCGATGAACGTGACGAAAATCGAGCTCAGGGCAACGGGGACCGGGACGCCGGCGCGCTTCATGACCCACATCGACATCGGTGCCGAGCCGGACTGAAACGGGGTCAGGTAGGCGGCCCAGGCGCCGAACCCACCGGCCAGAATCATGTCTCGCAGCCGGACACCGGGATGGACGTAGCGGGTGCACACCCACAACCGCAGCCCACCGCCCACCCAGTCCATCGATGCCAGGACGAGGCCCACTGCGATCCAGCCCCAATGCAAGCGCGAGAACGGCTCGAGGAATACGGCGGCCCGATCCCCGAAGCGAATCAGGTAGTACCCGACGAGCAGAGCGACTCCACCGAGGGAGATAGCGGCAAACAGCTCGAGGCCACGACGGAGCAGCCGCGGTGTCAGGGCGAGGGCCATCTAAGCGCCAAAGCTGTTATTTTTGGGGGTTATGCGCCATCCCCCCGAGCGCGTCGTTCTCCGCAACGTACGCCAGCATAATCTGAAGGGCATCACCGTCGAGTTCCCGCGCCGGGCGCTCTCGGTCGTCACCGGCCCATCGGGCTCGGGGAAGAGCTCACTCGCGTTCGACACGCTCTACGCCGAAGGCCAGCGGCGCTACATCGAGTCGCTGTCGACCTACGCCAAGCAGTTCCTCGAACGCATGCCCAAACCGTTGGTCGATGCGATGGAGGGGCTGTCCCCCGCCGTCGCCATCGAGCAGAAAAACCCCACGACGTCGAGCCGCTCGACGGTCGGGACCGCGACGGAAATCGCCGATTTCCTGCGATTGCTGTGGGCGCGGGCAGGGACGCAGACGTGCCTGCAATGCGGCCGGGACGTCAAACGCGATACGGTACAGGAAGTGGTGGATGCCGTCGTTGCGGGAAACGGGAAACGGGAAACGATCGTAGCCTTTCCGCTGCCCCAATCCGCCCACCGCCCCGATGTCGAGATCGCGGCGCAATTGCGGGCCGCAGGGTTCGTCCGCGCGCAGGTCGATGGCGCGCTGGTGCGTCTGGATGAGGACGGCGCCGAACAACGCGTACGCGCAGGCACCGATGTCCTGGTCCTGGTTGATCGAATCGCTGCCACGGCGGAGAACCGCGGCAGATTAGCCGACGCCGTCGCCACCGCCTTCAGCGAAGGTGAGGGGGTCGCACTGGCACTCAACAACGGCGACCGGCGGCGCTTTTCCGAGCACCCCGCCTGCTCGGCGTGCGGCTGCGCCGCACCGGTGCTCACGCCGACGCTCTTTTCCTTTAATAACCCGCGCGGCGCGTGCCCGAGCTGCAACGGCTTCGGCGCCGTGCTGGAATACGACGAATCGTTGATCGTCCCCGATCCGAAGCGCTCGCTGGCCGATGGGGCGCTCGATCCGTGGACCAAGCCGCGCTACGAAGGCCGCCGGCGCTTGCTGCGCGAGACCGCCCGTGCGCGCGGCATCGGCCTCGATGTGGGTTGGAACGACATTGCCGCGCGCGACCGGCAGTTTCTGCTGCACAACAAAGGCGGCCGCTACCTCGGCATCTTCCCGTTCCTCGAGCGGCTCGAAGCGAAGCGCTACAAGCAATACATCCGCGTGTTCCTGCGGCAGTACCAGCTCGCCAAGACCTGCCCGGGATGCGGCGGCGCGCGCCTCAAACCGGAATCGCTCGCGGTGCGAGTCGCCGGAAAGACGATCGCCGAGGCCGCGGCCCTCACAGCCGCTGATCTCGCTGATTGGCTGGATCAACTCAGCTTGCCCGTGTTTCAACAGAGCGTGGCCGACCACATCCTGGGCGAGCTGCGTACGCGCGTGAGCTTTGTAAACGACGTCGGCCTGGGATATCTCACGTTGGACCGCCAGACGCGCACGCTGTCCGGCGGCGAAGCACAACGCATTGCGCTCTCCAACGCGCTCGGCTCGCATCTCGTGGATACGCTGTACGTGCTGGACGAGCCGTCCATCGGACTGCATCCCGCGGACGTGGATCGCCTGCTCGGATTGCTGCGCAAACTGGCGACTGCCGGGAACACGGTCGTCGTCGTGGAGCATGATCCCGCGGCGATGCGCGCCGCCGACTGGATGGTAGAGCTCGGGCCGGCCAGCGGCGCAGCCGGCGGCCAGCTCGTCTACCAGGGACCCGCCGCGGCGGTGCAGGAAGCCGGAACGTTGACCGGCCAGTACCTCTCGGGCGAAAAACGCATCGGCGTGCCTTCGGCGCGCCGGCCGGCGGTGCGCTGGCTCGACGTCAAGGGCGCGCGGCTCCACAACCTCAGCGGCGTCGATGTCCGCATTCCGCTCGGCACGCTCACCACGGTGACCGGCGTCTCGGGTTCCGGGAAATCGACGCTCGTGCACGACGTGCTCTACCGCCAGCTCGAAGCACGGCTCAAGGGTGAGCACAGCGCCAAGCAACACCTCGGTGAGCCGGTAGGCGAGGTCGCGGCGCTGAAGGGCTGGGAGCATCTCGAGGACGTGGTGCTGATCGATCAGGCGCCGATTGGACGGACGCCGCGCTCCAATCCCGTGACATACGTGAAAGCGTTCGACGAATTGCGGGCGCTGTTCGCCAACGAAGCACTCGCGCGGGCGCGCGGGTATGCGCCGAGTACCTTTTCGTTCAATGTCGCGGGCGGCCGCTGCGAGGCGTGCGAGGGCGCCGGCCACGTGCTGATCGAGATGGTGTTCCTCGCCAACGTGTTCGTGCCATGCGACGCCTGCGGCGGCTCGCGCTTCAAGCGCGAAGTGCTCGACGTGAAGCTGCAGGGAGCGAGCATCGCCCAGGCGCTCGAGTGGACGGTGGATGAAGCGATTCAGAAGCTGCACCGCCATCCGCGCCTGGCGCGCTGCCTCTGGTACTTGCAGCAGGTCGGGCTCGGCTATCTGCGCCTGGGCCAACCGGCGACGACGCTTTCGGGCGGGGAGGCGCAACGCCTGAAGATTGCTCGGGAGCTGGCGCGCGCACGCGGGGGACGGAGGCTCTACATCCTCGATGAGCCGACGACGGGGCTGCACCTCGACGACGTGCGCGTGTTGTGCCGCGTGCTCGACCGGCTGGTCGATGCGGGGCACACGGTGCTCGTGATCGAGCACAACCTCGACGTGATCAAACGCGCCGATTGGGTGATCGACCTGGGGCCTGGGGCCGGTGATCAGGGTGGTCGCGTCGTGGCGGCGGGCACACCAGAGGACGTCGCGCAGGTGACAGAATCCCCGACGGGACGTTTCCTGCGAGACATCGGTTGACCGTCCGGCCGTCCGGTCGTCGGGCCGACCTGCTCCTCATCGCCGCGTCGGCGGTGTGGGGCGTGAGCTTCGTCGTCGTCAAGGACGCGCTTACCGCCGCATCGCCGCTCATCTTCCTGGCAGCACGATTTTCCCTTGCCACGGTCGTGCTCGCGCCGCTGGTCAACCTGCGCGGCGGCTTTTCGAAGGCGGAGCTGCGCGCCGGCGCGCTGCTCACCGTCCTGCTCGCCTCGGGTTTTGCGACGCAGGCATTTGGGCTGCAATACACCACGCCGGCGCGCTCCGCGTTCATCGTGGCGCTGTCTTCCGTGCTCGCGCCCATCATCGCGCTCGTGGTGTTGAAACATCGCGTCGCGTGGCAGGTGCTGTTCGCCCTGATCGCCGCAACGCTCGGGATCTATTTCCTCACGGCACCCGAAAGCGGGGGACTCAACCGCGGTGATCTCTGGACGCTGGTCACGGCCGCAGTCTTCGGCGGTCACATCGTGGCCGTGTCCGAGTTCTCGAAGCGCTTCAACGCGCAGCGACTCGTGTGGCTGCAACTGCCTGGGACGGCGGTAGCAACGCTGATCGCAGCGCTGCTCATCGAGCCGATCCGGTTTCAATGGTCGTGGGGGCTCGGTGCCGCGCTGCTGTTCCTGGGCGTCATGTCCACGGCCGTCGCGCTGGTCTGGCAAATGCGTGCACAACGGGAAATGTCGGCGGCGCGCGCCTCCCTGCTCTTCTGTTTGGAGCCGATATTCGCGGCGGTGACGTCGTGGCTGTTTTGGGGGGAGACCTTTTCGCTCAATCAGGGACTCGGCGCCGGTTTGATTCTCGCGGGGATGGTGTTGGCGGTGGTCGGGGAGTCGCGGGCGGAGGCTGTAGGCAAAGACTGACGCGATAGCGGGACAATGGCTGACGTGTCCTCGCGGCGAGGTTTTCCTATTCTGCCCCATGCGCACGCTTTTCCTTATTCTTGTCTTGGCCGTCTCGGCGCGCCCCGCCCGCACTCAACAGCGCGATTCTGCGGAGGCTTTGAAGCGCCTCACCCTCGATCAATTGATGAACGTCGAGGTCATGTCCGTCTCGCGGCGTCCGGAACGCCTGTTCGAAACTCCTTCGGCGATCCAAGTCATCACGCAGGACGAGATTCGGGAGTCCGGCGCAACGAGCCTCCCAGAAGCGCTGCGCCTCGCCTCGAATCTTCAGGTTGCGCAAGTCGATGCGCGGCAATGGGCCATCAGCGCCCGGGGGCTCAATAGCACCACCGCCAACAAGCTGCTGGTTCTCATCGACGGACGGACCGTCTACACACCGTTGTTCTCGGGTGTGTTTTGGGACGTCCAAGACGTCCTGCTCTCGGATGTCGAGCGGATCGAGGTCATCAGCGGACCAGGGGCAACGCTGTGGGGCGCCAACGCCGTCAACGGCGTGATCAACGTCATCACGAAAGACGCGAAAGACACGCAGGGACTGCTGGTCACGGGCGGTGGCGGCACCGAGCTGAGCGGCCTCGGCTCCGCCCGCTACGGCGCCCGGGTTGGCACGCATGCCGATTATCGGATCTACGGCAAGGCCTTCAGTCGCGATCCTACGCTGCTCCCCAATGGACTGGACGCTCCCGACAGCTGGCACATGGGACAGGGTGGATTTCGTCTGGACTGGGATGACTCCGCCAGCAACCGTCTCAGTCTGCATGGCGATTGGTACGACGGCCGAATCGCCCAGGCCCTCCCCGGGCACATAGCCGTCAGCGGTGGAAATGTGACCGCAAAATGGGCGCATCCATTCTCGGCCAAGTCCGAGGTCACGGCTCAGGCGTACTACGACCACACGCACCGGAATATTCCGGGCACCTTTGGTGAAGATCTCGACATCTATGACATCGACCTGCAACATCGTGCCGCCCTGGGCGCCCGCCACGAGGTCGTGTGGGGAGTCGGTTACCGAAACATCAACGATCACGTCGCCAATACGGCGGCCCTGGCCTTCTTGCCGGCCAACGTGGCACGAGAGTGGTTCACCGCGTTCGCCCAGGACGAGATCGCGCTGGCCTCCGAGCGGCTCCACGTCACCGTCGGCGCAAAGGTCGAGCACAACGACTACACGGGATTCGAGGTCCAGCCGAGCGGCCGGTTGAATTGGACGTTCGGCCCGTCGCGCACGCTGTGGGCCGCGATTTCGCGCGCGGTGCGTACGCCGTCGCGCATCGACCGCGAATTGTTCGTCCCCGCGAACCCCCCCTTCTTCCTTGCCGGCGGTCCGAACTTCCACTCCGAGAGTGAGCTGGCGTACGAGCTGGGATACCGCCATCAGCAAGGTGCCTTGGTGCTCTCATTCGCGACTTTCTATAGTCGCTATCACAGGACGGCGAATCATACGGCGGCGAAGCGACCGCCAGCTATCGCATCACAGATAATTGGCAACTGCGCGCGGGCTATACCGAGTTACGCATACACATCTGGCCCAATCCCGGCAGCACCGACACGACCCGAGGCGCGACGGAGTCGCACACTCCCGATCGGCAGCTGAGCCTGCGCTCCTCAGTGACTCTGGGCACTCAGTGGACTCTGGATGGCGGATTCCGTTATGTCAGTGAGATCGTCAACCAGCAGGTGCCTGCGTACGCCGAGCTGGATGCGCGGCTCGGCTGGCAACCGGTGGCCGCGCTCGAGCTGTCCCTCGCCGGCCGGAATCTGCTGCACGAGCAGCATGCCGAGTTCGGCACGCCCGCCGCGCGCCGCGAGATCCAACGTGGGGTCTATGGGATGCTGCAATGGCATTATTAAAGACGTTCGCGGCCCTGATGTCCGCCCTGCTGCTCGTGCAAAGCCCGAGGGCCTCCGAGCATCAACTGAAGGCCGTGTTCCTGTTCAATTTCGCGCAGTTTGTCGACTGGCAGTCGGTGGCCGCACAGGACCCGCGGACGCCACTGGTCATCGGCATCCTCGGGGATGACCCGTTCGGCACCTTCCTGGACGAGACGGTACGTGGCGAGCATCTCGGACTGCGGCCATTCGAGGTCCGCCGTTACCGCGAGCTGACGGATATCGAAGGGTGCAATATCCTGTTCATCAGCCGCTCGGAGAACGAGCGCGTCGGGCAGATTCTCGCGGCTCTCCGGAACCGGCCCATCCTCACCGTGAGCGACGGCGAAAATTTCGCCAAGCGGGGAGGCATGATTCAGTTCGTCAATGACAAGAACCGCATCCGTCTGCGCATCAACCTCGAGGCGGCGCAAGCCGCGAACGTCGTGATCAGCTCGAAGCTGCTGCGCGTCGCCGAGATCGTCAGAACGCCGCGACGGTGAGCATGTCGATCCGCGACTGGCCGATCAGACGAAAGTTGACGGCGATTCTGCTCCTGATCAGCGGATTGGTGTTGTTGCTGACGTCGGCGGCGTTCGTGACCTACCAGGTTGTGACATTCCGTCAGACGATGCGGAATAATCTCGCCACGCGTGCCCGCATTCTTGCGGCCAATAGCACCGCCGCGCTGGCGTTTGCCAACGAGGGTGACGGAACAGAAATCCTGGCTGCCCTGAAGTACGACCCGCACATGGTTGGCGCAGCGCTGTACCTCCAGGACGGCCGCGTGCTCGCGACCTACCCGGTAGCTGCCAGCGCCGATCTTGTCCCGGCAGCGCTGGAGGCGGACGGCTACCGCTTCGAGCGCGGCCGTCTCGTGGCGTTTACGCCGGTGTCGCAGGGAGGGAACCAGCGGTTGGGGACGCTCTACATAGCCTCGGACACGAAGGCCGTAACGGACGCGCTCCGGCTTTCCGGCATCATCGCCATCGTCGTCCTCGCCATCGCGATGCTCGCCGCCTATGCCTTGGCCGCCGCGCTGCAGGGACGGATCTCCACACCGATCCTCGCGCTAGCAGAAACCGCGACGACGGTGTCGACACGGCAGGATTATTCCGTGCGAGCCCCCAAGTTCGGCGAGGACGAGTTGGGGATGCTGACCGACGCCTTCAACCAGATGCTCGGCCGGATCGAGGGGCAGAAGAAAGAGCTGCAGCAACACGCGAAAATGCTGGAACAGCGGGTGGCCGAGCGCACCGGGGAGCTCGAAAACCGCGCGGCAGAACTTCAGGCGGCCAACAGCGAGCTCGACGCGTTCGCCTACTCGGTGTCGCACGACCTCCGCGCGCCGCTCCGCAGCATCGACGGCTTCAGCCAGGTGCTGCTGGAGGATTACGCGACCCAGCTGGGCGACGCCGGACGCGATTCGCTGCAGCGCGTGCGCGCCGCCAGCCAGCGCATGGCGACACTCATCGATGACTTGTTGAAGCTCGCGCGCGTGACACGGGCGGAGATGCGGACCGAGCAGGTTGACCTGAGCCGCATGGCCCGCGACGTCGTGGCCGAGATTCAGCGCACCGCGACCGACCGCCAGGTGGAATTCGTCATTACGCCGGGCCTCAAGGCTCAGGGCGACTCGCGGCTGCTGCGTGTCGTCCTCGACAATCTGCTGCGCAACGGCTGGAAATACACGGGCAAGCGACCGCAGCCACGGGTGGAATTCACCGCGCAGGACGAAAACGGTGACCGCGTGTTCGTGATCAAAGACAATGGCGCCGGCTTCGACATGCGTTATGCCGACAAACTGTTCGGCGTGTTCCAACGCCTCCACTCCGCCGCCGAATTCGAAGGGACGGGCGTGGGGCTCGCCACCGTGCGCCGCATCATCAACCGGCACGGCGGACGGATCTGGGCAGAAGGCGCCGTCGATCAGGGCGCGTCGTTTTACTTCACGTTGTGAGGGAGGCTCGAGTGCACCCGGGAAAAATTCTGCTCGTGGAAGACAATCCTGACGACGTCACGCTGACTATGCGGGCGCTCAAGAGCCACAACATCACCAACGAGGTGATGGTGGCGCAGGACGGCGTTCAGGCCATCGATTATCTGTTTGGGACGAAGGACCGTCCCGCGCCGAGCGAGCTGCCGGCCGTAGTGCTGCTCGACCTCAAGCTTCCCCGAGTGAATGGCATGGAGGTGCTGCAGCGCATTCGCTCCGAGGAACGTACCAAGCTGCTCCCGGTCGTCATTCTGACCTCCTCGGACGAGGAGCGGGATGTCATCGACGGCTACAGCCTGGGCGCCAACAGCTACGTCCGCAAACCGGTGGACTTCGTGGAATTCACCAAGGCCGCGCAGCAGCTCGGCCTGTATTGGCTGCTGATGAACCGGCCCGCGCCGTCTCCGCGAGGCCCCTGAGCGCCATGGCCGCGACGACTCGGATACTCCTGATCGAGGACGACGCTCAGGACGCCGAGCTCGCGGAGCGCGAGATCCGTCGGGTCGACGCATCGTGCACGTTCCTTCGGGTCGACACGCGTGAGGGTACGGTCGCGGCGCTGCAGGAGTTCCACCCCGACGTCATCCTGTCCGATCATTCACTGCCGACGTTCTCGGCGCGGGATGCGCTCGAGCTCGTGCAGCAGCTCGCGCCGGAAACGCCGGTCATCGTCGTAACCGGAAGGCTGGGAGACGAGCCCGCGGTGCAGTATCTGCAGGCGGGAGCGGCGGATTACGTCGTCAAAGATCACCTCCATCGCCTCGGTCCGGCGGTGCTGCGCGCGCTCGACCTCAAGCGCAGCCGAGCAGCGCAAGCGCGCTCGCGACAACTCCAGATCGCGACGTACCGCATTGCCCAGGTGGCGATGAGCGCGACGCGGCTCGAGGAATTGCTCCCGACGATCCACGACATCGTGAGCGAGCTCATGCCGGCGAAGAACTTCTACATTGCGCTCTACGATCCAGCGACCGACCTGGTCACCTTCCCGTACTTCGTCGACGAGGTCGATCCCGCCCCCGCGCCCCGCCATCCCGGCCGGGGCATCACTGAGTACGTGCTGCGCACCGGCCAACCGCTGCTCGTGAAGCCGGAGTCCTTGCCGGACCTCGCTTCCCTCGGCGCGGTCGAATCCATCGGCACGGCGTCGGTCGACTGGCTTGGCGTGCCCCTCAAGCAAGCCGACCGGACCGTCGGCGTGCTGGCCGTGCAGACGTACACGGCGGGCGTTCGCTACGAGGAGCACCACAAGGAGATGCTCGAATTCGTCTCCACGCAGATCGCTTCCGCCATCGAGCGCAAGCGTGCCGAGGAGACGCTGCGGATCAATGAAGAGCGGTTCCGTGCCCTCGTCGAACGCTCCGGCGATGCCATCGCGTTGCTCGATAACAGAGGGCAGATCACGTACGCGAGCCCGTCGACCGCGTCCGTCCTGGGCCGGCCGGCCGAGGAGATCGTCGGGCGCAACGCCTTCGACCTGCTCCACCCGGACGATGTCCCGGCGGTCCGCACGGCGCTCGCCACGCTCCGCGACAAACCCGGGGCGTCGATCCTGGTGCATGCGCGCTTTCGGCACGGCGATGAGACGTGGCACGAAGGGGAAGGCACGGTCACGAACCGCCTGAACGATCCGGCGGTCGGGGCGGTCGTGTTCAACTATCGCGACGTCACCGAGCGCCACCGCCTCGAGAATCAGCTGCGCCAGGCGCAGAAGATGGAAGCGATCGGGCGCCTGGCCGGCGGTGTCGCTCATGATTTCAACAATGTGCTCACCGCGGTGTTCGGGTACGTGGATATCTTGCGGGAAGAGCTACCCGCGGACAGCGGAGCGCTGAAGGACCTCGCGGAGGTCCGCAAGGCCGCCGAGCGCGCCGCGGGCTTGACTCGTCAACTTCTCGCGTTCAGCCGCCAGCAGGTCCTCGAGCCGGTCGTGCTGCGCCCCAACGAGCTGCTCGAGGATCTCGAAAAGATGCTGCAGCGTATGATCGGCGAGGACGTCGAGCTGCGGCTCGCGTTGCAACCGGATGTCGGCAACGTCCGCGCCGACCAGGGACAAATCCAGCAGGTGATCATGAACCTGGTCGTCAATGCGCGTGATGCGATGCCGCGCGGGGGCAAGCTGTTGATCGAATCGGCCAATGCCGACCTGAGCGAGCAGTACGCCGAGCTGCACCAGCCGGTGACGCCCGGCCGGTACGTGATGATTGCCGTGAGCGATACCGGCACGGGCATGAGCGCCGAGGTCAAGTCGCATATTTTCGAGCCGTTCTTCACGACCAAGGAAAAAGGCCGAGGCACGGGGCTCGGCCTGTCGATGGTGTACGGGATCGTGAAGCAATCGGGCGGCTACATCTGGGTGTACAGCGAAGTGGGGCGCGGCACCACGTTCAAGATCTATCTGCCGCGTGTCGACGCGCGGGCCGGCGCCCTGCATCGCGCCCGCGAAGGCGGGGTGCTCACCGGCACGGAAACCGTGCTGCTCGCCGAAGACGATGTCATGCTCCGGCCGCTCGCGAAAGGGCTGCTCGAAAAGATGGGCTATCGCGTCATCGACGGTGAGAACGCCGCCCAAGCGCTCGAGGCCGCCCGGCAATTCGACGGGCCGATCCACCTGCTGGTGGCGGACGTGGTGATGCCCGGCGGCAGTGGCCGCGACCTCGCGCGGGAGCTTGCCAAAACGCGACCCGATACCAGGGTCCTCTATGTGTCCGGCTACACAGATGATGCCATCGTCCACCACGGCATGCTCGAACCCGGCCTGAATTTTCTGCAGAAGCCGTTCACCCCGGCCGCACTGGCGCGCAAGGTGCGGGACGTGCTGGACGGGAAATGATTCCCCTCTCCGGTCACTATAACGCCGCGCTCGTCGTCCTCTCTGTAGGAATCGCCGTGCTGGCGGCGGGCGCGGCACTCGATCTGGCGAGCCGAGTAACGGCTGCGCATGGCTGGTTTCGTGGGCTCTGGCTGATGGGTGGCGCGTTCGCGATGGGGCTCGGCATCTGGTCCATGCATTATACCGGCATGCTTGCGTTCGAATTGCCAATCCCGATTTACTACCACCTGCAGACGGTCGCGTTATCGCTGCTCGCGGCGATCGCGGCCTCAGGTATTGCGCTCTTCATCGCAAGCCGCGATCACCTCGGCTGGCCGCGAGCGGTCTGGGGCAGCCTGACTATGGGCGCGGGGATCGCCGGTATGCACTACATCGGCATGGCGGCTATGCGCATGCCAGCGACGATTCAGTGGCACATCCTGATGGTGCTCTTGTCGATCGCGACCGCCATCGCCGTCGCCGGTGCTGCGCTGTGGTTTGCGTTCCAGTATGGACGGCCGACCGCGAGCGCCTGGAGTTGGCGTAAGGTGGGGACCGCGACCCTCATGGGTGCGGCAATCCCCGCGATGCACTACATCGGGATGGCCGCCGCGCAGTTCCAATCCTCGCCGCCGCCCAATTTCGCGAACGCCCTCGACATCACCACGCTGGGTGCATACGCGATTGGGGCGGGCACCGTGATCGTGCTCGCCATGGCGATCGGGACCTCCTTCGTCTCCCGTTACGGCGAGGAGCAGTTGCGCAGCTCGGAAGCTCGCTACCGCACACTCGCGACTGAGTTGCAGCGGGCGTTGACCGAGGTGCGTACGCTGCAAGGAATTCTCCCGATCTGCGCGACCTGCAAGCGCATCAAGAACGAGGCCGGCGCGTGGGAAGCCGTGGAGTCGTTCGTGCGCGAGCGCACCGATGCCGAGTTCAGCCATGGGCTCTGCCCCGATTGTGCGCAGCGGGACTGGGCGTAGGCCATTGCTGACAGCCTGTCACGAGGATCACAGACATGTTCCCAGGATACGGGCTTCTTTGAGTAAGGACTTATGAGCAACCCGCTGCGACTGTTATTGGTCGAGGATTCGGAGGCCGACGCCGAGCTCCTGGCACTCGAGCTCAGGCGCGCCGGGTTCGCCCTGGAGTTCGAGCGTGTGGACAGCGCGGCCGCGTTGGGAGCGGCGCTCGACCGGGCCACGTGGGATCTCATCATCAGCGATAACAGCATGCCGGGGTTCAGCGGAACGGAAGCGCTCGCGCAGCTGCGTTCACGCGACCTGGATATTCCTTTCATATTCGTCTCCGGCACCATGGGGGAAGATCTCGCTGCTCGCGCGCTCGACGCGGGTGCGGGAGATGCGCTCGAGAAGGGCAACCTGCGGCGACTGCTGCCGGTCATCCGGCGCGAGCTGCGGGAATTTGGTGAACGCCGGGCGCGCCGTGAGTCCGAGGCGAGCTACAGCGCGCTCGTCGAGCAGGCGCCCCTGGGGATCTACCGGTCTACCCCGGCCGGCCGGTTCCTGTCCGCCAACGCCGCCCTCGCGAGAATCCTCGGCTACGATTCGCCGGCGGAGCTGCTCACGCTGGACATGGCGCGTGATGTGTACGCTGATCCGGACGAGCGTCGCCGGCTGGTCGAGCATGATACATATACCGACAAAGTCTACGATGAGCTGGAAGCCACTTGGAAAAAGAAGGACGGGACGCGCATCCGCGTGCAGCTCAGCGTGCGTGCGAGCCGCGACACGGACGGCCGCGTCGCATTCTACGAGGCGTTCGTGCGCGACATCACGACGCAGCGCCAGCTCGAGGCGCAGCTCGCGCAAGCCCAGAAGATGGAGGCGATCGGGCGGCTGGCCGGTGGCGTGGCGCACGATTTCAACAACCTGCTCACCGTAATCCTCAGTTACAGTGACTTGCTGCTCGAGGACCTCCCGAAGGGTTCGGCCACCGGGGAGGACATCGGACAAATCCGCAAAGCCGCCCAGGGGGCCAGCGAGCTCACGCGCCAGCTGCTCGCGTTCAGCCGCCAGCAAGTGCTCCAGCCCAAAGTCGTCGATCTCAATGCGGCCGTCTCCGGCATCGAGCGGTTGCTCGGCCGCGTGCTGCGCGAAGACATTCAGCTCCGCTGCACGTTGGCGGCCGACGCCGGCACGGTGCGCGTCGACCCGGGCCAGCTCGAGCAGGTGCTCATGAATCTCGCCGTCAATGCGCGCGACGCGATGCCGCAGGGCGGTCAGCTGACGATCGAGACCGCCAACGTCGATCTGGACGAGGCATACATGCGGGCGCATCCCGTGGCGGCCCCCGGCAGCTACGTGATGCTCGCGGTCACGGATACCGGCATGGGGATGGACGCGGCGACACAGGCGCGGATTTTCGAACCGTTCTTTACGACGAAAGACGTCGGCAAAGGAACGGGCCTCGGCTTGGCCACCGTACAAGGAATCGTGCAACAGTCGGGCGGCTTCATCTGGGTGTATTCGGAGCCGAGCCACGGGACGTGCTTCAAGGTCTACCTGCCACGTGTCGATGAGCCAGTGTCTACTGCCGCGAACGTGCCGATCGAGAGCACTCGAGGCACGGAAACCGTTCTCGTGGTGGAAGACGTTGCCGCCGTGCGGGCGGTAAGCCGCAAGATGCTGGAACGGTATGGTTACCGGGTTCTGGATGCCGGGGATGGCGACGTCGCTGTGCGCGTCGCCGACGAGAGCGGTGAGCACATCCATCTACTGCTCACCGACGTCGTGATGCCCAACGTCAATGGGCGGGATCTCGCGGCATTGTTTGCGAAGACGCGTCCCACGACGAAGGTGCTCTTCATGTCGGGCTATACCGATGACGCCATCGTGCGCCACGGGATTCTGCAGGAGGGTATCGCGTATCTCCAGAAGCCCTTCACGCCCGAGTCATTGGCGAGGAAAGTTCGCGCCGTTCTCGATGCCGGCGCCGCGAGGTCGGCGTGCGTGTTGCTGATCGATGACCATGAGGACGTTCGCGTCTCCCTGCGTCGCATGCTGGAGGACGCCGGTCACCGGGTGCTGGACGCCGCGGACGGCAAGACCGGAGTCGGCCTGCTGGGCGGCACGAAGGTCGACGTGGTCATCACGGATCTGTTCATGCCGGGTCAAGACGGCATCGTCACGATCCGCCGCATTCGCAAGGAGTATCCCGCCGTGAAAATCATTGCCATGTCGGGCGGAGGTTTGGGCGGGCAGCTGGGCTTGTTGAAGGATGCGGTGCTGCTGGGTGCGACGACCGCGCTGCGAAAGCCGATTGGGAGCAAGGAATTGTTGGAGGCCATCCGCACGACCCTCGGGTGACGCCCTTGGCCCGGCCTGCTCGGCGTCTCTATATTTCGCGCCTCTTCCCGAGTAGCTCAGTTGGTAGAGCAGCCGGCTGTTAACCGGCGGGTCGGGGGTTCGAGTCCCTCCTCGGGAGCTTTCCTCAA
>WNFY01001322.1_pt1 | contig 30597 bp, 30 predicted proteins | sample 5400091 | NCBI WGS metagenome assembly WNFY01 (sample SAMN13153364, study PRJNA577476) | soil metagenome | isolation source: 60 cm soil or saprolite under grassland replicate 1 | place: USA:California | collected 2016-06-15 | reverse complement strand
CTTCGCCGGGCTAAAGATCTTAAAAGCGTTGCATCAACAACTTGTGGCACAGCGCTTAGCATAAGTTCAGAGTTAATGTTTCATCCTACGAATATGGTGCATTAATAAAAATTTTCTGAAAAGATTATTAAGATCTTATGCCCTTTCCTTATAAATAATCCCGACGCGTTCCCCCTAAGTATGTGGGTTGGCAATGTGTGAACCGGTACTTGTGCCTTGCTAAAGCACCCACCATTGTTGCATGACCAACAAAAAGAAGCGCAATTATTTTTTAGATTTCTCCTATTAGCCGAATGACAAGCTGAAGTATACGCATTAGATAATGTAAAAAATTTTAGTAGAAAAAACTTACAGCAGCTTGTCATGCTCAATAAGGTAGAGAACGCACAAGTGAGTGACACAATGAAGCGTCATAACAGTTCTCCAGCTAAGTACATAAGAATCATTTTCCTCCTGTTGTTGATAATGATAACAAAAACGAAGTACAATTATTTTTTAGATTCCTCCTATCGTTGGAACGACAAGCTCGGGCAAACTTTTGCGCTAATAATTCCTTTCATTTTCAAACATTATGTCCGATACCGAGCATTGCAATTGAAGTTCTTCCTGAAAAAATTAAACAACCAATTCAAAAAATTAAAATCATGAAAAAGATCATTTTACTGCTCTTTACAGTATGTATATTCAGCAAATGGAGCAACGCACAATGCGATAAAAAATACTTTGGACTTCCGGGAAAGAAGAATTTACCAACGGTAGCGGTGAGGTGCAAAAAGCAGAGCAGGATAAAATAACAGTAGAGATAAGTAAAACAGAAATAATATTTAACCATAATGATGATCCTAATGATGTAATGCAAGGGATGATAAAAGAATTTAGCTGCAATTGGACTGAAGCTTTCAAAAACGGTATAACAGTAATCAAAGCTGAATTAACGGAAGGACATAACGACGTACAAGATGCAGTGGTTATCATTGAAGGAAAAGACGGACAAGTGATCATCACACTTGAACTGAATGATAAACCTGATATGAAAATAAAAGCATACGTGGAAAATATGAAGAAAAGAGTTGATAGAATTTTGTTGTTGTATGCACAGACCGCGGCAAGTGCCGGGCAATTTTTTTGTCGTTGTTGTCGCCTGACCAACAAAAAACGAAGCACAATTATTTTTTAGATTCCTCCAATAGTTATAATGGCAAACTGATGTTTATGCATCAGATGATGTGGTTTTTGCTACTTGTTTTTAATAAGGACAACTTTTCTCTATATGCCAGGACGCTCAAAATTTAAGATCATGTATAAAAACCCTATTGAAACTTTGAAAGTTAAATTTTGGCCCTTTTTAGAAGCTTTTAGGAAGGATAACTGAAATTCTATTCAACCACATAATAGAATTACTTTATTTAAAAAACAATTCTAAACAGTGATTTTTTGCACTAAATGCAACGGTAGAAAAAAACTTAGCGGTTAAAGGAATTCCTAATGCAAAGCTTATAATCTGTAGTTAATTAAGAAAACTAAACTTATGCCTGCCGGAATAAGCAAAAGGAATCGTTATATAAATTCCTCCCTTACCTATGCGAGTTGTTCCTTTTAACTCCACCAATAACTCATTTGAGAAAAAAGAATTAAGGGTATTCTTAAAAAGATTTTTCATATCAACCTGCATGTGAGAGGAGATTGCAAACTCCGATCTTTTTGCAATATGCATGCTTGTATCAAGAATATATTTTCCCAGGTAATTATGGTCTACATACACATCGCAATCAATACTTTTTAAATTGACGCCAAAATTATTTGGGTTAAAATAAACCAGGTCCATGCGCACAGTAGATTTTTCAAATCCCAAACTATCAATCTTAAAATTTCTTATGTCCCTGTATTCAAAACTATCCGGCTTTTTACAGCCTGCTACAACAAAAAAGAGAAACAGGACAGAGGCTACAATTTTCATGTCGCTAAGTAACGCCAAAATAATCAGAAAATTTTTACGCAATAAAAATGAGTCCGAAAATATCCTAATTTTAGTGCTATTAATTTTAGGCTTTTGAAAGGAATTGTTAAAAAAATGGCAACTATAATTTTTCGCATTTAAATATCTGTATTAACCACTTGTATTCCAGTTAAAAATGGAATTTTATTAAATAAAATAGAGAGATAATTTCAGATGAAAAATAACCATTTTTTAATTAAAATAACGAAAACAAAGTGATTGTTAGTTTATGACCAATAATAATTCAATACTTATTGAAAGTCAGCCGTTTCCATTAATTATTTGGACTAAATATTTGTTTTCTAAAAGGCATATAATTTTATTATCATGTGAAAGCTATTATAAAATGACTTTTCGCAATAGATTTGTGCTTTCAGGCAGTAATGGACTCATTCATTTATCTGTTCCGTTGATCCACGGAAGAGATCAAAAGATTCCATTTAAAGATGTACAGATTTGTTACGGGGAGAAATGGCAGTTGATTCACTGGCGAACAATTACCTCATGCTACAACAAAGCGCCATGGTTTGAATATTACCGGGATGGGCTGGAAAAATTTTTTATAAACAGGTACGAATTTTTATTTGACTGGAATCTTGCAATTTTGGACTGGCTTAAACAGGTTTTGAAATTCCCTGCTGAATTAGAGGTGGCAACTCAAGTACCCAGTGCCGATGTTGAAGATGCCCGAAACAAATGGTTACCAAAAAATTTTCAGCAAGCAGATTTGGGTTTCCAATATTCACAGGTTTTTAAAGAAAAAGCAGGTTTTCAAAATAATCTCAGTGTCCTTGATTTACTATTTAATACAGGGCCGGAAACAAAGACTCTTTTAACAGAATCATCATCACAATAGATTGTGGACGATAATTTTTAAAGGGATAGTTTCATCCTTTGTTTATTATAGCATGTGCAGACGCATTTAAAGAAGGCGAATGGGGAAGCCATTTTAATCAATATTCTATTAATTTTATCAGGATGAAGTTCAGATACATTTTAACCGTGTTGCTTTTGTTTCTTACTGTATATTCCATTTTTGCACAACAAAGACCTTACTATACTCAATATATTCTCAATAATTATATCATTAATCCTGCAGTTGCCGGTATTGAAAATTACTGGGATGTAAAAGTTAGTCATCGCCATCAATGGGTTGGTTTGGATGGAGCTCCTGTAACAACATATTTTACTATACAAGGCCCTCTTACAAAAAGTGGTTTCCCCCGCCAAAACACAACCTCTTTCAGACCGCAAGGTGAAAATCCACGAGGCAGAAATTTCCTCGAAGATTACCGGTCTACCGATCCTCATCATGGTTTAGGCCTCACTATTCTTAACGATAAAACAGGCCCGCTTAATCGCTTTGCATTGTGCGGAACCTATGCTTACCATCTTCCGTTAAATGAGACTACAAGTTTCAGTGCCGGTGTTTCTTTGGGTATTCAAAATTTGCATCTCAATACAGGCATGCTTGATTTTGGTGAACAATATCCAATTGACCCGGTTGTAGCAAACAGCTCCTATATAAACAATATAAAACCCGACATTAGTTTGGGTGTTTGGATATATAGTGTAAGATGGTTTGCAGGGCTTGCCGCACAACAAATTGTTCCCGAAAAAATTGGTTTTAATAATGGTAAACTTGGCGGAGACAGTGTAACAATTATTAATGGCAAGCTTATACCGCACCTGTTTTTGCAAGCTGGTTATCGTGTGTTACTTGGCGACGATATTAGTTTTCTGCCCTCATTCACCGCTAAGTATGTAAACCCTGTTCCTCTTAGTTTTGATATAAATATTAAATTCCAGTATCGTGATATAATATGGATTGGCGCTTCTATGCGGCCGGATGATGGTTTTGCAGCAATGGTTGGTATAAATGTGAGTAGCACTTTTAATATTGGTTACTCATATGATTTGACTACTTCCCGTCTTAACACTGTCAGCAATGGCACACACGAAATCGTGCTTGGCTTTTTATTAGGTAATAGGTATGGTGATTGGTGCCCGAGAAATGTTTGGTAAAAGTTCCGTTGATATTTACAAAGAAGAAGAATTTTATATAATTATAACTAGGAAACCTACTTTAATCATGGGGCTAATATGAGCAATTTTTAAGTTGCAGTTTTGAGGAATCATGCAGAAGTTCTACTGCATAAATATACTTTTCTTCTCCATCTGTAAAGTTGTATTAGATTCTCCTTGGCCGGTATGAAATCAAATTAGAATAGATACTCAAAAGAAAAAGGAAAATATTATAGAATGAATTTTGCATAAATAAAAGTATCGGGCGGCAAAAACTTAACTTTGCTGATATTATCTTATTATTAAATTTGAAAAAATTAATTTGATATGACAGACACAAAAAAAGCTACTGATGCTCAGGCCGGTAATGACAACTCTAAGAAGAAAACCCGCAAGCAAATTCAAAAAACGCATCAATAATAAATTCTGAACTGCTTTAAGGCTGAAGAAATTGAAAGAGTATAAATATGCTACACAACATAGTTTAAATAGTAGCATCACGGTTAATTACATGACAACTTGCAAAGTCATCCCGGCATTTACGATAAAAAAATCACACACTTTTACAGTCTAAGTAACCAGAAGAATGATGTCATGAAAAAGTACGAGAAATAAAAATGCTTCATTAAGAATTAAGTTGCTTCTTAAAATTCCATATCAGTTTATGTCTGTAAAACCTTCATTATTTTAAAGAGATCACAAACTTAAAACATATTTTTCTTTAGGAGGTTTTGGTATATTTTCCTTCCAGTTAAATGAAAATATTCTTTTCAAAATCTTTACAAGGTCTGCAATAAAAACCGGTTTGGTAACATATAAATTCGCGCCCTTTAAATAGGTTTCATCTATGTCTTTTTTGTGGGCTGAGGTAGTAAACATTACAACAGGTATATGTTTGAATTTATTATTGTTTCTGATTTCCTTCAGGCATTCTTTGCCATTTTTATAAGGCATATTTATATCAAGAAAAATAATATCAGGAAGCTGTTTATCCATTTTGGCAAGATGATACATTAACTTCTTTCCATCTTCTACGCTACTTAAATTTACAGGAACCTGTATTTCAGAAAGCGCATATTGAAAATTGAAGCGATCATCAATATCATCATCAGCAAGAAGAATGTGCACAGTATTATTATTTGTTATCATGGCGGGTGTTTTTTACAGGAATAAAGTTACGAATGTCTCTTTCAGCTTAAAACTAAAAGCGGCTTATAATAGGCTTAAAGAAATGTATATGTTATTTCCACACAATAAATTCTCAACACCATATGTATACTAGCAAATCTCCCATTTTCAGATTTTGGACAAATTTTTACTTTGGCATAATATTTTGGCACATTTATAAGAGGCTAATTTTTAATGAGGTGAATTATGGAACAATATCAAACTTTTAAAATAAGTGAATTCATACACAAGGTATCTTTTGAAAAAATACTGCTGCATATCATTGAGCAACTTAAAAAACATTTACTCGATTCCATAGCATCGTTGTTATATGCTGTTAACAAACCAACTATTCAAAAACTGGTAAGACAAATTGATAAACTTGGTGAAGGTGGTTTATGCACAACCCTGTTTTAGATAATGTGGCTGCTGATCGCGCAGCACAGTTATATACTGCATTAATACGTTATCCTGATTTTATGGATAACTATTTGGGAAAGGCAGCTACATGTCATCCAAGTGATAATATTGGTGCTTTGCTTGCAGCATCGCAATTAACAAAGGCTTCAGGGGAGATTTTTTCACGGCTTTGGCGATAGCTTATGAAATCGAATGCAGGCTTGTTGAAGAGATACCTGTAATGATAAAAGGTTTTGATCATATTACTTTATTAGCCTATTCCGTTACGGCAGCATTGCCAAAAATGTTTTCTCTCACAGAAGAACAAACGGCACATGCATTGGGAATAGCAGGATGTTCGTTCAATCCATTGGTACCTCACGTGCTTCATACACATATGAATGGAAAGGCTTTGCTTCTTCAATGATAGCTTTGGGATGCATGAATATTGTATTACTTACGAAAGAAGGATTAACAGGACCTGTGTCTTTATTTGAAGGACCTAAAGGATTTAAAGAAACATTTGAAATTGAATTGAAATACGATTGGAATAAAGAGGATTTTAGTTTGAGTCAGAAATGTATTTTAAAAGAATTTAATTCAGAAGTGCATACACATCCATATTAGAAGCAACACTTGCTTTGAAAGATAAATATGCATTTTCTATAAATGAAATTGAGAGTACTGATGTAACTACATTCCTTACCTGTTATCACATTGCGGGAAATGGCGCTTATGGTGACCGTACAAAAGTTCATTCAAAAGAGCAGGCAGATCATAGTCTTCCTTATTTAATAGCCGTTGCATTATTCGATAATGAGGTTTATCCTGAACAATTTTTGCCCGAGCGCATAGAAAAGAATAATGTGCAGGATTTGTTGCAAAAAGTATCAGTACATACTGCTCTTCCCCTCCATAAACCTGTTAAAGTTGCCGGCCTGTTAGATCCTTACACTTCAAAATATCCCGACAAAGTCCCTTGCAAAGTGGAAATAAAACTAAAGGATGGAAAAAAGTTTGAAGAGGAAAGAGAAGATTATCATGGTTTTTTTACACGCCCTATGAATTGGGATGATGTAGAAAAGAAATTTGCAAAACTTACAGATGGCATTGTACCTGAAGAGAAACAACAACAAATAACTGAACTGATTGCAAATCTTGAAAAGCGGAATGAAAGAGTTTATAACATTATTGAATAAGTATGCTGATAAATAAGTGGACTAAAAAAATATAATTACAGGAATTATGGAGCCGGCTTCAAATCTTTTGGCATCATTCCTTGTGTCACTCACTTGTACACTTGCAACATTATTCATCATTAAGCGAAGTTAAAAAGTTAATTATCGGGTATAATTATACTGTAAGCATTGATTAACTAACCATGGATTATGCCTGTGATTCATAATTTCGTTTTGTATAGAATGAACCAGCATATCCTCTCTTTGTGTTTTTGTTTCAATAGGTATAAATTCCTTATGATTTGTAATAAGAATATAACGGCGTGAAAATTGTGAAACCAATTGGTCATCAAATATATGAACAACACAAAAAAACCGGGGAGGGGATACTGAAAGTTTTATTATCAATATATCGGCGGGATATACACCTTCCTCAAATTTAAAATCCACTTTAATACGAATATCCATCAAACATTTTTTCAAAAATACCAAAAGAATTGTTTGTCCTAGTTCTTCCGTATTATTTTCAGGAACGATTATAATGGCGTCTGCAATTTGTTTTAAATTGAAAATTACATAAGCTGTTATTGTTTTACTGTTATGCTCAAATTGAATGGTCATTACAAAAATGCAAGGGTATGGAAATAATGCTGATTAGAAAAAATAATTATCTAAACATCGGATATAAGAGACAGTAAATTCTCTTTTATGAAGAGGTTTAATTAGAATTTAATTTTTCTGTTATACACGTTATACTAAACGAAGCCGTTTGATTGCTGAAAGCAGCCCTGGCGTAGGAGTGCGATGTCCGCCTGTACCGGTATGGACGGGCAACAAAGTTTCATTCATGTTCATTGCCTCGATTCAAAATTTTTCTTTTCAACATACCAATCATATAAATTTTAGCACAGCATTTTGTTATCCGATAATTTTGGGCACAAATTAATTTTTATGAAAAAAGGTTTGGCGATTATTGGCGCTGCTGTAGCTGTTATTGCAGTATATTTTTTATTGTTTTATAAAAAGACTGAAAAAAAAGAGGATGTTCCAAAACAGCAACCGCTTGCACAAAGTAAAAATAGTGAGTCATTCAATAAACCATTTAATGAAATGCTTAATAGTTATTTCGATTTAAAGAGTGCGTTGGTTGAATGGGATACTGCTAAAGCAAGCGCTAATGCAAACACATTAGTAAGTCTTTCGCAAAAAGTGCCTTATAATGAATTAAAAGCTGATACAACGATTATTGAAACTGCAAAAAGTTTTTCTGATAATGTTGTTGCTGAGGCAAAGGGCATAGCAGGTGAAAATACTATTGAAGGTAAGCGGCGCTCTTTTTATACATTGAGTGAAAACCTGTATAATCTTTTAAGAACAGTACATTATGATCAACAGGTAATTTATCATGACAAATGCCCGATGGCTTTTAATGATTCAGAAGAAGCATATTGGATATCGAATACAAAAAAGATCATAAACCCTTATCTTGGAAAGAAACACCCGCATTACTCTTCCGGGATGATAAGCTGTGGCAGCGTTGAAGATTCTCTTGACTATAGAAATAAATAATTAAAACTGTTTGAGCGTTTGAATATTTAAGCGTTAAAAGTTTGTTCTAAAGGAATTCCTTTAGGGAGTGTTTGAAAGTTGAAATATAACACCGAACTTTTAGAACAGTTAAATAGGTAGGACTTGTATCGAAAGCTGTCTTGTTTCAAATCGAATTAACCTATGTACACTTTAAAAAAAATTGCATTACTTCCATTGATCTTTTTATATATCAATTACATTTATGCGCAGCAGAAATTTACTTTGAATGGTTATATAAAGGATTCTCTTTCCGCTGAAACATTGATAAGTGCAAATGTTACTGTAAGAGAGGAGGGAAGAGGTGTAACATCAAATCAATATGGATTTTTTTCATTAACACTTGCAAAAGGTAATTATCAGTTACAGGTTTCTTATGTTGGTTATGTTACCAAATTAATTGAGGTAAATTTTGAAAGTAACAAAACCATTAATATTTTATTGGTTCCACTGTCATCCTATCTTAATAATGTAACCGTTACTTCCGGCAGAAGAGAAAGTAATGTAAAGAGTGCGCAAATGGGCAAGGTTGATCTTAGCATTAATACTATAAAATCACTGCCTTCTTTTTTGGGTGAAGTTGATATTTTAAAATCGCTGCAGTTATTGCCCGGAGTTCGTAATGCCGGTGAGGGTAATTCTGGTTTTTATGTGCGTGGCGGCGGCCCTGACCAGAATCTTATTATGCTTGATGAAGCGGTAGTATATAATACAGGCCACTTATTTGGTTTTTTCTCAGTATTTAATTCTGATGCTATTAAAAGTTTATCGCTTATAAAAGGCGGTATGCCGGCGCAATACGGAGGAAGATTATCTTCAGTAATTGATGTGGCCATGAAAGATGGCAATATGAATAAAACAGAGATTGATGCAGGTATTGGATTAATATCGTCAAGATTTGCAATACAGGGGCCAATAAAAAAAGAGAAAGCATCCTATATGATCTCTGCGCGAAGAACATATATTGATGCGCTGGTAAAGCCATTCATTCCAAAAAGCAATAGTTTCTATGGCTCTGGTTATTATTTCTACGATCTGAATGCAAAAATGAATTATAGATTCTCTGAAAAAGACAGGCTTTATTTAAGCGGCTATTTTGGAAGAGATAAGTTTGACTTTAATAATGCCAAACGATCTTTTAAAACAAGTGTTCCATGGGGTAATTCTACAGCAACTTTAAGATGGAATCATGTATTTAGTAAAAAATTATTTTCAAATACATCTCTTATTTTCAACGATTATGAATTTGACTTTAACGGTACTCAAAACGATTTTAGTATAAATCTTTCATCAGGTATAAAAGATCTAAATGCCAAAACTGATTTTGATTTTTATGCTGCACCTGAACATAAATTAAAATTCGGTGGGCAATATACTTTTCATACTTTTTTACCAAGTGTAGTGAGTGGTAAGCAGGATACCGTTGTATTTAATCCTGCAAATGTTCAAAAGAAATATGCAAATGAATTTGCTTTGTATATACAAGATGACTGGGATATAAGCAATCAATTAAAACTCAATTACGGTATTCGTTATAGTAGTTTTCAGCAGGTTGGCAGATATACAGCATATGCTACCGATGCAAATGGAAATAAACTGGATAGTATTGTTTACCCCAAAGGACAAGTTGTAAAATCTTATAGCGGCTTTGAACCTCGTATCACACTACGCTATTCTTTGAATGATTATAGCTCTGTAAAAGCAGCGATTACAAGGAATATTCAATATATACATTTGGTTAGTAATGCAGGTACAACCTTGCCCACTGACATTTGGGTTCCAAGTACATACAGAGTGCAACCGCAAATTGGCTGGCAATATGCTTTTGGTTATTTCAGGAATTTCACTAACAATATGTTTGAAACTTCGCTGGAACTGTATTTTAAAACTATGCAAAACCAAATTGAATACAGGGAAGGGTATACACCTAACACACTTAAGGATCCTGAAGAAGATTTTGTTTTTGGTAAAGGATGGAGTTATGGCGCAGAATTATTTATAAATAAAGTTAAGGGAAGATTCACCGGGTGGATTGGATATACACTTTCCTGGACATGGAGAAAATTTCCCGATTTAAATGATGGAGAAAAATACCCAAGTAAATACGACAGAAGACACGATCTTTCTATGGTAGGAAGCTATGAGTTAAATTCCCGGTGGAAATTATCATCAATATTTATTTTTGGAACCGGTAACGCGATCTCACTTCCGGAACGTTTTTATTTTATTGATGGAACCTTAACGCAGGAATTCAGCCGTATTAATGCTTATAGAATGACACCTTATCACAGGCTTGATCTTTCCGTTATTTATACTCCTCATCAAAAAAAGAAAAGAAAATATTCAAGCAACTGGGTATTCAGTATTTACAATGTTTACAGTCATTTAAATCCATACTTCTATTATTATGATCAGCAGGGCAGCGCTGTTAATGGAACTCTTGCTGTTACTGCAAAACAGGTTTCGTTGTTTCCGATAATTCCTTCTGTAACATGGAATGTAAAATGGTAATTTTTTGACCACACTAATTTTCAGCAATTCATTTATTATACAGGATACATATCTTATGTTTGTGAAAGTAGAATATTAAGGATTTTTTAATTTTAATGAACCTTCCGTTCCCTTAATTAAAAAATGAATAAAGAGTAGCCGTTAATTTTTGTTTGCAAATCTGTTTTGGAAGAAAATATTTAAAAAACATGTCGTTTTCTTTTAAAAGTTTTTTTAATAAAAGAGAAGTTTTTATGAAGAAATAGAATTCTTTTGATTTGTTAAAAATTGGATAAGAAAATCATATATCTTTGAAAAAATAGCCCCAATTAAACCATCAAAAAACATAATCTATAATCTATGGAAGTAAATCTTGTTCCACAACAACCAGGAGTGCGCGGGTCACTCCTGCACATTCATTTAGAGACTAACTATCCAAAGAAAAAACAAATTTTAGAAGAGGCTCTTGAGCAAAAAAAATTTGAAGTATTTTTAAAAAGGGTTTTCGACATTTTTATTTCTCTTTTGCTGATTATTAGCCTTTCTCCTATTCTTATTGTAATCGCAATTCTTGTTAAACTTACTTCGGCAGGCCCTGTTCTTTATTCAAATGAACGCGTAGGTTACCGGGGTATTCACTTTAGATGTTTCAAATTCAGGTCTATGGTTATAGATCAAAGTATAAAAAAAGATGATTACGAGGTAGCACTTTCCAGCCAGGAAAAAGGTGTTCTTCATAAAGTAAAAAATGATACCCGTATTACATGGATAGGAAAGATTATTCGTAAAACAAGTATTGATGAATTACCTCAATTATTGAATGTATTGCGTGGCGATATGAGCATAATTGGCCCAAGGCCACTCGTCCCTTTTATGCTGAAAAATTTGCCTGAATTCAGAGAAATAAGATGTTTAATGCGTCCGGGCATAACAGGGCTGTGGCAAATACGTGACCGCATTAATAATATCAGCGCTGAATTTATGATTGAACACGATATAGAATATGTGGAAAATTTCAGTTTATTGCTGGATATGAAAATACTTTTTAAAACACCTATTGTTGTTATTAACGCTGAAGGAGCATATTAATTCTTAAAAAATTTAAATAGTATTAGTGGAACACGCTTGCCCCAGGACAGGCGTGTTTATTTTAAATTACTTATTATTCTATGATTAAAGCAGATTTTGTAATTGTTGGCTCGGGACTTACGGGAACTACAATAGCGAGAATTTTGACCGATCATCAGCAGGACGTGATTATCCTTGAGAGAAAAAATCATATTGCCGGTAATGTTTACGATTATAAACATGAAAGCGGAGCAATGGTTCATAAATACGGGCCTCATTACTTTCGTTGTGGCTCTGAAAAAATTTGGAACTTTGTTAATCGTTTTTCTGATTTTTATAACTGGAGTGCTGAATTAAGATCTAAAGTAAACAGCGATTATCTTAACTGGCCTGTTCAGCAATCTTATATCGAAAAGATTGCCGGCACCGAATGGGATCTTTTTAAACGCGAACCTAAAAACTTTGAAGAGGCTTGCCTTTCTAAAATGCCTCGCCAACTTTACGAGTTGTTTATAAAAGGATATACTGAAAAACAATGGGGAGTAAGTTGTCTTGAGCTTGATAAAGAATTAGCAAACCGTATTACTATCAATAAATCAAATGTAAACACACTGACTCCATATCATAAATGGAATGCTCTTCCACGCAACGGCTACACTGAAATGGTTCAGAATATGATTGCGGATATCAATGTACTGACAGAATTTGATTATCTCGAAAATCGGGATAAAGTGATTGCAAATAGATTACTTGTTTTTACAGGTCCTGTTGATGAGTTTTTCGATTATAAATATGGCAAGCTAAAATATCGCAGTCAAAACAGGAGAATTGAATACTTGCCTGACACTGCACAGTATCAGCCTTATATTCAGGTAAATTATCCTAACCCAGATGATCCACGAATCCGCACTATTGAGTGGAAGCACTTAATGCACGAAGCGGATAAAAAGCATGCAAGAGGCACAGTACTTACACATGAAACTCCTTACACACCTGATTCTCCGCATCAATATGAATATCCGTTCCCTGATAAGGTTAATAAAGCTTTATATGAGAGGTATAAACTTGCTGCTGAAAAACTTGAGAAAGTCTTAATCTGCGGTCGCCTGGGAGAATACAGGTATTACGATATGGATCAGGCTATTGGTCGTGCCCTGAATTTTGCTTCAGATATTTTGAAAAGATTTGATATTGCTGAAGAAGAAAAGAAAGAAGTAAGGGCATAGTATAATTCTCATTCACCATTTTAATTTCCTTATCACAAAAATTCTCAGTCGTTATCTCGATTCTTTTCCCGGCATTTTGTAATCAATCACCACTTTTGCATTTTTCTTCTCATTAGATGAAACAAATAATTCATAACGTTTGCCACCCGTTGTAATCACCATTAAAGCAGTATTGGGCGGAATGGCACCAAGATTATTTGCTACCATTACAAACTCATGATGTGAATTAAAAATGTCTGCTTTTATGTTTAATGTAATTGGCTTTCCGGTAAGTCCTTTTCTGTAAGCAATTACTTCATTATTATCATACACAGTTATCGTATCTCCATCAATTTCACCATTATCGTATAATTGTATAAGTATGTCAGGTGAATTGGTAACAATTGTTTTGATTAACGGGTTCTCTCTTTCTTTAATTGCATCCGGAATAGGTATCTTTTTTTGAGACAGATCCTTTTGTATTTGGGGATTAACGGGGCTTTCTACTTTAGGCTGGGATTTTGTAATTGAATCCTCAACTGCTGATTGATTTTTTTGTGGCTTTTTTAAAGTTGTGCCAGGATTATTTTTAGCGATTGGTTTATCCTTTCTTGTTGAAGGAGGATTTGATTTTTTAACAACTGGCGGAGTTGTCTTTTTTTGTTGCGGAATTGTTTGCTTATCGGGAGGCGCAATCACAGGAGGTTTTGATTTTGCAACAGGGGGTGTTTTAATGCCGGGTTTTTTTAGTAAGAAATCTTCTTTGTGAAATTCAGATTCCAGCACCCTTTCAAGATATACATAACCGGAACCACAATCAGTTTTGGATTTTGCATTGATGCTGGTAAAAGTGCCTTCTAAAATTTCTAATCTTCCTTCTTTACGGTAGTCAAGGTAACATGTCATAAGACATGGTTCACTCTTGTCTGCTATTTTAAGTTCAACCAGTTGAGTTTCCTTTATTGTGATGCTTTTATTTTTAGAATCGTAAATGCCTTGTAAGGTCGCTTTGCCATAAAAAATAGTTGAATGATATGAGTAAGTTACTCCCTGTACACCCTTTTGTGAAGCATCGTTTCCTAACTGGTTTATCTGTACTTCATATTTATATTGTTGCTTAAAATAACCATATCCTGAATTAAAATAACCTCTCCAAATGCCCGTAATATCCTGCGCATGGATGAACGTACATGTGAAGGCACAGCCAATCAATATCAAGAGCAACTTCATAATACAAATCTATCATTTGCGAAATTACAATAAGTTATAAAGAAGAGTTAACTTTTACGAAGTTCATCGTTTAAATTGAGTATTCTTTTAAGCTTTAAATTTTTTATGTACCCAACCTTCGAAGCTTTATTAAACTCCCGTTGCGTCGCACTCTTCAACGCCTTGTAATTCTATTAAGCAAGAGCACAACAAATAATTAATCACGATATTGCATTGCCATCGTTAGCTATTTTACTCTCATAATCATTTGCTACTTTTGCAGCCCATAAAATAATTTTTTGCAATGAAATTGTTTTTACAATTATTATTATGGTAATGATTTTAAAATGTTGACAATTGATATACAGTCGAGGTGAGTAACACAAGGAACGATGACACAAGTATCAAAAGCTGACACCATAAAAAAATACAAGGTATTAAACAGTATGATAAATATTACATTTCCTGACGGAGCAGTAAGACAATATGAGCAAGGCGTTACTGCGTTGGATATTGCAAAATCTATCAGTGAAGGTTTGGCAAGAAAAGTAATTGCAGCTAATGTAAATGGCGAAACATGGGATGCCACAAGACCTATCACAAAAGATGCAATGCTTAAGCTGCTTACATGGAATGATACAGAAGGTAAATATACTTTTTGGCATTCTTCTGCGCATTTGATGGCAGAGGCCGTTGAAAGTATGTTTCCCGGCGTAAAATTTTGGGTTGGGCCGCCAGTGGAAAATGGTTTTTATTACGATATGGATTTGGGCGACAGAAAAATGAGTGAAGAAGATTTGGCTGCACTGGAAAAGAAAATGAATGAACTGGCAAAGCAAAATAATCCATACATAAGAAAAGAAATTCCAAAAGCAGAAGCAGTACAATATTTTACAAAGAAAGGCGATGAATATAAACTTGATCTGTTACAGGGATTAAAGGATGGCGAAATAACTTTTTATACACAAGGAAATTTTACGGACCTGTGTCGCGGTCCGCACATTCCAAATACTGGTTTTATAAAAGCGATAAAGCTTACAAATATTGCCGGAGCTTACTGGAAAGGTGATGAAAAAAATAAACAGCTTACCCGTATGTACGGCATTACATTTCCGCACCAGAAAGAGCTGGATGAATATCTGCAAATGCTTGAAGAAGCAAAAAAAAGAGATCATCGAAAACTTGGAAAAGAACTTGGTATTTATACGATGGATGATGATGTAGGCCCGGGTTTGATTATGTGGATGCCCAACGGAACAGTTATTATTGAAGAGCTTGAAAAACTTGCAAAGGAAACTGAAGAAGCGGCAGGATACAAGCGTGTTGTAACGCCGCATATCGCAAAAGAAAGCATGTACCTTACAAGTGGTCACCTGCCCTATTATGCAGATAGTATGTATCCACCAATGGACTTAGAAGGAGAAAAATATTATCTAAAATCAATGAACTGCCCGCATCATCATAAAATATTTGCTGCAGAACCAAAGAGCTACAGAGACCTGCCTTATCGCATTGCAGAGTATGGAACGGTGTATCGTTATGAACAAAGCGGAGAATTGTTTGGACTTATGAGAGTGCGTTGCCTGCACATGAATGATGCGCACATTTATTGCGCCAAAGAACAGTTTAATGATGAATTCAGAGCCGTGAATGAAATGTATCTGAAATATTTTAAAATTTTTGGTGTTGATAAATATGTGATGCGTTTATCATTACACTCACCTGAAAAACTCGGCATAAAATATGTAAATGAACCTGAGCTTTGGAAAGAAACAGAAACAATGGTGCGCGATGTGCTGATAGAATCAAATATACCCTATGTTGAAGTACAGGATGAGGCAGCGTTTTACGGGCCCAAAATTGATGTGCAGATATATAGTGTTATAGGCCGTGAATTTACACTTGCTACCAACCAGGTAGATTTTTCACAGGGGCGCAGTTTTAAATTGCAATACACAACACACGATAATACCTCTGAAACGCCGTTGATCATTCATCGTGCGCCGCTAGGCACTCATGAACGTTTTATTGGCTTTCTTCTTGAGCATTATGCAGGCAAATTACCGGTATGGTTATCACCTTTGCAGGTAAAAGTTTTACCTATCAGTGATAAAGTTTTAGCTTATGCAAATGAAATAAAATTAAAGTTGCGCAAAGCAAACATAAGGGTTGAAGTAGATGACCGTAATGAAAAGATTGGCAAGAAAATTCGTGAAGCGGAACTTAACCGTGTGCCCTATATGCTTGTGGTAGGAGAGAAAGAAATGAATGAACAGAAAATTGCGGTACGCAGACAGGGCAAAGGAGACATCGGGACGCAACCTGTAGAAGAATTTATTAACATGGTTGTGGACGAAATTCAAAACCGAAGATCAGAATAAAACAAAACATTTTTTATCTTTAACGAAATCAATTATTCACCAAAAAACAATTAATGGCTTTACCACAAAGAGGAGGTGGGCGTTTTAACCCACGTTTTAACAGGCAACCCGAGCCTGAGCATCGTATAAATGAAAGAATAAGAGTACCACAGGTAAGATTAGTGGGCGATAATGTTACAGTAGGCGTTTATCCTACGGAAGAGGCAAGAAGAATTGCACGTGAACAAGAATTAGATCTTGTTGAAATTTCACCCAATGCAGATCCCCCTGTTTGTAAAGTAATAGATTATAAAAAATTTCTTTACGAGAAGAAACGTAAGGAAAAAGAAATGAAGGCGAATGCTAAACAAAGTGAAGTAAAAGAAATTCGCTTTACTCCCGGTACTGATGATCATGATTTTGATTTCAAGGCAAAGCATGCAGAAAAATTTCTGAAAGATGGCAATAAAGTAAAAGCCTATGTACAGTTTAAAGGAAGAGCGATTATGTTCAAAGAAAGAGGCGAACTTGTTTTACTGAAATTTGCTGAACGCCTTGCAGAAGTTGGTCAGCCTGAAAATTTACCAAAACTTGAAGGAAAGAGAATGCTCTTAATGCTTTCGCCAAAAACAGGCAAGAAAAAGAAAGAAACTACCGAATAATTAAAATAAAGAAAGCTAAGGATTCAAACGCTTAGCTTTCTTTTATACCTTCTCATGTACATTAGTTTTTTTTGCAAACACCTTCGGCCATTTATTCGACTTCTGATATGTGGCACTCTCAGGTTCCTTCTTTCAATTGAACCATGTAACAATTCAGTTTTATGTTGTACATTTTTATAAACACATGCTATCAACATTAACATAAGCATTCACTTTAAACTTTAAATCTTTAAACTTTAGACTTCTTTATTATCTTCATAGCAAACATAACTCACTGCTATGAAAATTTTTTTATTTACCACGTCAATATTCTTTTCTAATTTTTTATTTGCACAAAAAACCATTCTTCACTGCGGAAAATTAATTGACGTAAAAGAGTTGAAGGTACTTACTGAAATGTCTGTCATAGTTGAAGGCAATAAGATCATCGATGTACAGAAAGGTTATATCAATCCATCCTCAAATGATAAGATAATTGAATTAAAGGATAAAACTGTAATGCCCGGTTTGATTGATTGTCATGTGCACATGGAAGCGCAAACAAGCCCAACTGCATTTACAGATCAATTTCGCATGAATCCTGCAGATTACGCATTTCAATCTGTTGGATATGCTTATACTACATTGATGGCTGGTTTTACTACCGTAAGAGACGTTGGTGGAAGCGGCGTAAATATTTCATTACGCAATGCTATCAACAAAGAATTAATAAAAGGCCCGCGGATTTATACAGCAGGAAAAATAATTTCATCAACCGGTGGTCATGCTGATCATACAAATGGTTTACGACAAGATCTTATGGATATTCCTGAATTAAATAACAACGTTGCAGATGGAGTTGATGCGTGCATAAAAGCAGTTCGTGAAAGATATAAAGAAGGAAGCGATCTTATAAAAATTACTGCATCAGGCGGTGTGTTGAGTATGGAAAAAGATGGTAGTGGTGCACAATTTTCTGAAGAGGAAATAAAAGCCATTGTGCAAACTGCGAAAGATTATGGAATGAAAGTAGCTGCGCATGCACATGGTGCAGAAGCAATAAAACGCGCTGTGCGTGCAGGAGTTGCTTCAATTGAACATGGCACTTTTATGGATGATGAAGCGATGACGTTGATGAAGCAGTATGGAACATGGTATGTGCCAACTATTATTGCCGGAAAATCTGTTGCTGATTCTGCAAAGAAGCCTGGCTACTATCCTGAAGTGATTGCACAAAAAGCTATTGCTATTGGTCCAAAAATACAAGCCACATTTGCGAAGGCATATAAAGCCGGTGTAAAAATTGCGTTTGGAACTGATGCGGCTGTATATGCACATGGAAAGAATTGGAAAGAGTTTGTGTATATGACTGAAGCCGGTATGCCTGTGCTCGAAGCTATTAAATCAGCAACGGTAAATGCTGCGGAATTAATTGGTATTTCAGACAAAGTGGGCGACATTGAAAAAGATAAACTTGCAGATATTATTGCTGTTGATGGTGATCCAACAAAAGATATACAGGTAATGGGCAAAGTAAAATTTGTAATGAAGGAGGGAGTGGTATATAAGAATGAATAATTTTTTTCATAGAATAATTTTTTGCTTATAGCATCGTCCGTTGCGTCGCAATCACTTTATCGTTTTGTTCTTTATTAAGCTTTGCAAACAACACGCAAATATATTTTTCGTTATCATTAAAAATTCAATAATCACGATTCAATTTTCTTAATTGCTGCAGCATCGCTTTTAAGTCCTTTGGTATCTCCGATTCAAATTCATAATGCCCGCCATTCAAATCAAACTTAAGCTGTAAAGAATGTAATGCCAGTCTCGACAGAATAGGTCTCTCACTCTCTTCTTTTTTTGACAAATGATAATTACGTTTTAATGATGAAAGATAAACTGGCTCGTCACTTCCATACAATTCGTCGCAAACAATGCCATGGCCGATGTGCTGCATGTGTACACGTATCTGATGTGTGCGACCTGTATGCAAACGAAACTTAATCCACGAGAACAAACGAAAGTTTTCCAGCACTTCATAATCAGTTAATGAAGGTTTACCTTTTTTATTGATAATCATCTTTCCTTTTTTCACTGGATGTTCCATAACAGGTGCATCTATACTGCCCCGTTCATTAATCATTTTGCCATGCGCCAAACCGACATAATATTTTTCTACTTCTCTTCCTTCAAATAATTCTGAGAGTTGTTTATGCGTCTGTTCATCTTTAGCAAATACAATCACACCACTTGTCTCTTTATCCAAACGATGCACAGTAAATATCTCACCATATTGTTGAATGAGCATATCTTTTAATGACATTCCGGATTGCGTTCTGTCGGGAATACTTAATAGACCATAAGGCTTATTAACAGCAATAAAATTTTCGTTCTCAAAAATTGTCTCTGGTCTATTTGTGTGTTTACTCATGGAACGTTTTTCCCCGTTGAATAAAGAATAGAAAGTACAAGTGTGCGACGCAACGGAAGCTCGATAGTTTTGCTAAAGCCAGGCTCAAAAAAATTATTATTTATTTTTTAGAACGCACAAATGATTGATTCATGTACTTCAATAATCGTATTTCTTTCTCCCTGAGATAACGCCATTTGCCACGGTCAACATTTTTCTTTGTAAGATTGGCAAACATTACTCGATCAAGATTTTTTACATCATAATGAAGGTGCTCAAATAAGCGACGCACAATACGGTTACGACCGCTGTGAATCTCAATGCCAATAATACTTTTATCTTTTGCGTCCGCGTATGCCAGAGCATCGGCTTTTACAAGACCATCTTCCAATGTTACACCGTTGAGTATGGTTTCAAAATCTTTTTTTGCGAGTGGCTTATCGAGCTTTACTTCATACAGCTTCTTTACTTCAAACGAAGGATGTGTAAGCTTTTGAGCCAACTCACCATCATTGGTCATCAATAAAACACCTGTTGTATTTCTATCGAGTCTGCCAACCGGATAAACTCTTTCTTTTGTTGCAGTTTTAATTAAATCAAAAACAGTTTTTCTTCCTTCGGGATCTTTGGCCGTAGTAATATAATCTTTGGGTTTGTTTAAAAGAATATATACAAGATCTTTTTGCAGAAAAACCTGTTTGCCATTCACCATCACTTTATCACTTGAAGATACTTTAAACCCGGGTTCATAAATAACAGAACCATTCACCTGCACCTTACCTTGTTTCACTATTTCTGCTGCCCCACGTCTTGCGCTAATGCCAGCATGTGCAATAAATTTATTCAAAGGCATGAGACCAGTCTGCAGTTGCTGGATTCCAGTTTCGAGTTGGTTGCGGTTTGTAGTTTGTAGTTTGTAGTTTGTGGTTCGTGATGTATGTTTAATTGATTTCGGGTTTCGGAATTCGGAATTCCCTGCCCGACTAAATCGTTCAGGCGGTGGATTTCCTATTTCATACTTCGTACTTCGTACTTCGTACTTGCTTTGCTTCTTATTCCTTGAATCTTGTTCCTTGAATCTTGAATCTTGTCCCTTGTCTCTTGTCTCTTGTTTCTTGTTGCTTTCTTTTCCTTCGTGTCTCGTACTTCGTACTTCATACTTTCCTTGCTCCTTGTTCCTTGCATCTTGTTCCTTGATTCTTGTCTCTTGTTTCTTGTTTCGTAATTCTTGTATCTTCTCTCTTTTCTCTTGCTTCAATTTTCTTTTTTCCTGTCGTATTGCTTCTTTCTTTTTAGCTCCGCTTGCTGCTTTATTGATAAACTTATCAAATGCATGTTTTGCCATGTTGTATGTGTTTGCTGTTTTTCAACAGTAATTTAAATCGTTGAGAATTGAATGTTTAAATTTGAAGATTATTAATGTGCTCTAACCTTCAACTTTTAACTTTGAACCTTCAACTCTTTGTTTGCTAACTGCCCGCAGGCTGCATCAATATCTTTACCGCGGCTTCTTCTAAGCCTTGCATTTACTTTATGCTTTTCAAGGTATTGCATAAAATTATTGATAGCCTCTTCCGTTGGTTTTGAAAATTTAAATTCATCAATAGGGTTGTATTCAATGATATTAACTAAATCAGCAGGAACCTGCCTGTAAATCTTTACCAACTCTTCCGCATCTTTTTGTGAATCATTAAAGTTTTGGAAAAGTATATATTCAAATGTTATTTCATTGCCTGTTTGTTTATAAAAATAATTAAGTGCTTCAATCAATGATTTAATGTTGTTGCTTTCGTTGATTGGCATTATTTCATTTCGTTTCTTATCGTTTGCTGCGTGTAGTGATAACGCAAGTTTAAAACGTACTTTATCATCACCTAATTTTTTAATCATCTTTGCAACACCAGCAGTAGAAACGGTAATACGTTTCGCACTCATGAATAGCCCATCTTCAGCAGAAATTCTTTCAATTGCTTTTAACACGTTATTGTAATTGAGCAAAGGTTCTCCCATGCCCATGAATACAATGTTCGAAAGTTTTTTATTGTAGACCTTTTCGCTTTGCTGATTTATTAAAACCACTTCATCATAGATCTCATCGAATGTTAAGTTGCGTTTACGTTCCATATAACCCGTTGCGCAAAATTTGCAACTCAGGCTGCAGCCTATTTGTGAAGAAACACAGGCTGTTTTTCTTTCTTCCGTTGGAATTAATACGCCCTCCACTAAATGACCTTCAAAGGTTTTGAAGCGGCTTTTAATTGTGCCGTCGGCGCTGTATTGTGTGGTATCTATTTTTAGTGCAGGTAAAGAGAATTGTTCAGCAAGTTTTGCTCGCAGCTCTTTGCTGAGGTTTGTCATTTCATAAAAACTATGTGCATGCTTTTGCCACAGCCATTCATAAACCTGCTCCGCACGAAATTTTCTTTCCCCCGTCTCCACAAAATAATTTTCAATTTCACTCAAACCAAGATGGCGAATATTCTTTTTTTCAGACATTTTGCAAAGATAAGCTCAGTTTGTAGTTTGTGGTTTGCAGTTCGTTCAAAGGATACTTATGGCATAGTTAAAGTTTGATATCAGAAATTTAATTTTGGATTTCGTTTTTGGAATTCAGATTTTTTTATGGTACAAGCTGCGGTCAAATGGCATCCCTCTCAGATAAACCAGAGTATAATTTAAGCATGGTTAAAGAATCTATGGCCACGTAGTGGCACCCTGTTTATAAAAAGCAAATCAAAAAATTCTGGGACTTCGCAGGGGTCGCCTAAAAACAGGCTGCTCCTACCGGAGCTTAATTTAATTACATTGCCTGAAGAAGTCATCTCAGATAAAGCAATAACTTTACTATAAATATTTGACTGCGAATGAGTTAATGTTCAAACATTCGCACACACTTAAGCTTCAAACGCTCAAACTAAAATCTAATTCCCATTCTTTTTTGCAACAATAATCAGCCGCGGAGATTTTTTACTGTCATACTCATTTAATTTGTAATCACCATATACTTCTTCAATCTCCAGGTAATTCAACGCAAACATAAATTCAAAATCGTCAAGGCCAAATCCTGCAACCTGCTCGGTATATTCCACATCTTCTCCCAGCTGATTATCATCAATTACTATTCTCTTAAAAAAATATTTTTCATCCATCCATCTTGTAATAGAATAAATAATTCCATCTATTTCTTTTTCTTCCGAAGGCACCAAATGTTCTGCTGCATACTTCGCATTGATATAATCAAATACGACTCTGCCGCCAAGCTTTAATGCATTCGACATATTGCGAATCACTTTTTGATTCTCCGTTTCATCTTTAAAATAGCCAAAACTGGTAAAGAAACTAAACACATATTCAAAGTGATTATTGCCAAAAGGCTTTCGCATATCGTGCTGAAAAAATTGCAGCGATGATGTTTCATATTGCTTTGCCTGCCGGATACTGGACATAGCAAGGTCAATACCTGTTACATTAAATCCTTTTGCTGCCAATTGCCGGCAATGACGCCCGTTTCCGCAACCTACATCAAGCATAGCAGCATGCTGATCAGGTTGTAATGCTGTAATCAATTCATCAATAAAATCTGCAGCTTCTTTTTCACTGCGGTGTGCATAGAGTTTATGATAGTAGGCGGAATCAAACCAACTTTTAAACCATGGTATACTTTGAACAAGAATATTTTCATTTACTTGTTTCATAATTGATAATATTTTTTTAGTAAGAATTTCGATTAGATTTCTCCCTGGCTTGCTATTGTGATCAAATTAACAAGCAAGCTCAAATATTTTATTCAGTTCGTTTATTTTAACCCCTGCTGCTTGTCATGCTGACGCAGGAAGCATCTGCTAAATTTTGAAGCTTCTGCTAAATTTTATTTTGTGTAGCAAATATTTTTTCAGAAGAGAATGAGTGCTTTATGTTATTCTTGTTGCCTTTAAAAATTTCAGGCTTGCGTAAATAAGCAGCGATCCATATCAGCGTAAGAATTACTACAGGGGCAACAAAAGTGCTGTGGGTTATTTCAACTGCCATTGCGCCGCCAAAATAGGCAGTGAGCAACAGGAAGCCAATCTTCATTGTGCGTGGATACAGAAACAGCGCTGCCAATAATATTTCCATGCTTCCAAAAATCTTTAAATACTGAACCAATCCTATTTCTGTAAAGGATTGTACTAAAAAAGGAAAGCTTGTGAATTTTAAAACGGCACTTACAGTTAATTGTGTTGCAATAACAAAAGATGGCAGCCATCTTAAAATGTTTTTTGTTTTGTCATTCATATAATTTGTTTTTGTTTTAAATTTTATGAGCACAAAACTATTCATGCCTGAAGCGGTTGGCATTGATCTACATCAAGAAGTGAAATTATTTTTTACGGGAAAGTTGTTTGCGAATGCGGCTAAGTGTTTCGGGAGTAATGCCAAGATAGGAGGCAAGCATGTGCTGAGGCACACGTAGTGCAATGGAGGGATAAGTTGAAAGAAAATTATTGTAACGTTCTTCAGCAGTGGCACTAAGTGAAGCAACAATACGACGGTCTTTTGCAGCAGCATGTTTTTGTATGCCTGTTTGAAAGGCAGCGGCATAGCCGGGCACCTGTTCAATTATTTTCAAGTGTGATGGTCCATCGAGCAGTAATATATCGGAATCTTCAATAGCATCAATAAAATAAATGGTAGGTATGCCGTTTTTCAGGCTATCGGAATCAGCAAGCCACCAGTTCTCCGGGGCAAATTGTACAATATGTTCTTTGCCTTTGTTGTCTATCACATAGTTGCGCAAACATCCTTTAGCTACAAATACTGCGTATTTAGCAACTTCTCCTTCGCGTAAAAACAGTTCTCCTTTTTTCAAATGTTTTGGCAAAAAAAATCCTTTGATAAAATCAAATTCCTCATCCGTTATGGGAAAGCGGCATTCAAAATATGTGCGTAATGTTTCAGACATAGAAAATTAGCTGCGACGAAAATAACTAAAGAAAATAAAACTATATAACTGGCATCATGCTTACTATTAAACCAATAGTGTAAATAAAATTTTACAACTTATATAATTATCTAAATTCCTGCATAAAGTTTATTCAAAGGCGCCCCATTTTTTTAAATTTGTTGAGTTGATTTTTCACTATTAAAAGACTTACTATGACTAAGAAGATTACAGTTATTTTAATGGCAATTATATTTTTTGCCGCATGCAATAATGATAATAACGATAACAACACACTAAACGGAACTGATCAACAGTTTTTGCTGCAGGCAAGTTATTCAAATCAAGATGAAATTTCTGCAGGGCATGCAGCAGCAGTACATGGTTCTGTTGATTCTGTAAGATTTTTCGGGCAAAAGATGGTTACGGATCACACAACTGCCCAGGCATCATTAGACTCACTCGCAAGCCAATTTAATGTGCAGTTACCGCAATCAGCAGACTCAGCCCATGGTGTATTCTTAATACGGTTACAAAGTTTATCCGGATATGCATTTGATACAATGTACATGGGGGCACAGGTAAGAGACCATCAATTAGCGGCGGCTTTATTTCAGAATGAGATTTCTTATGGAAACAACCAGCTAATAAAAAATTACGCGACTCAAAATTTACCTGTAATACAGGAACATTTACAAATGGCGCAAAGTATTTTATCAGGCTTATAATGAGGATACTTTTGATTTTATTCTCCCGGCCTGCAATTCACCCTGTAGACTTTTTCATAATAAAAAGGAAAGTCTGATTTTTTTAATCAAATAAATCAGAAGATAAATAGCGGTCACCACGATCACAAACAATAAATACAATCACGCCGGAGTCTAATTCATTTGAAAGTTTTATTGCTGCATGCGCGGCGCCGCCACTGCTCATGCCACAAAAGATAGCTTCTTCTCTTGCCAAACGTTTTGACATCAGTCGTGCTTCCCTTTCACTTACTTCCATGATGCGATCTACTCTTTCTTTCTGGAATATTTTTGGCAGATAAGCGACAGGCCATTTGCGAATCCCCGGTATATGCGATCCATCTGTTGGCTGACAACCTACAATTTGTATATCGCGGTTTTGTTCTTTCAAATATCTTGATACGCCCATGATAGTTCCCGTGGTCCCCATTGCAGAAACGAAATGAGTTACTTTACTTTGGGTATCTCTCCAGATTTCCGGGCCGGTTGTTCTGTAATGCATCCAGTAATTATCGGGGTTCGCAAATTGATTCAGCATTAAATAGCGACCTTTTGTTACCTGCTCATTTGCATAATCAATAGCGCCCTCCATTGATCTTTCCTGTGGTGTAAGAATAACTTTTGCACCAAAAGCCTGCATCGTCAACATTCTTTCGCGTGTTGCATCTTCAGGCATTACTAATTCGATTTCTATTCCGAACAGACGGGCAATCATTGCCAAAGCTATACCTGTGTTGCCGCTGGTAGGTTCAATAAGTTTTATTCCCGGCTTTAATTCGCCGCGATCAAGGGCGCCTTTTATCATGCCATAAGCTGCACGATCTTTTACGCTGCCACCGGGGTTATCACCTTCCATCTTTGCATAGATGGTTACATTTTTATTTCTTGGAATATGCCTGAGTTCTACTAAAGGAGTATTGCCTACAAGATCAAGTATACTTGCCATAATAAAATTCTTTTAATTTAGTTGCTGCTGCAATTTCTTGTTTTAAAAGTAAAAAATAAAACGTTGCGTTATCGAAAAAAGGAAAGTTGTATGATAGTTGACAAGTGACAGGATGAAAAGTATTTGAAACATTTATTTTTTGGTAACAAGCTTTTTGGATAAATGGTATCGTCTTTTGTGCCTGCCCCGAAACTTCGTGGGTCACTCACTTTAGGTTCCGACATTACCCGGTTTGATTTTATCTTTATTAAGTTTGATTCTTTTTTATCATATCCCTGATCTGAAATCTTTTACCGAAGCATTTGTAAATTCTATTCCTTCAAAAACAGTTTTATTACCATTGCCAGCAGGCGATTGAGTACCTACACCTACGTAAATAGTTTGGGGATATTCATTTTTAAAAACTCTTACAAGATGCCACACTGCATCATCAGTTGAATAATAAAAACCAATTGATTTTGTATCAGAAGATATTTTTAAATAAACAGTTTTTTCTTTTACTGTTTCGTGATTGTTATCATCTGAAGATTCATTTGTTTTTACAGTTACCATTCTTGTATTCATTTGTTCATCTGCTTCAAATGCAAATTTTAGCCAGTGCTTTTCATTCACATAAATAAAAGCCATACCTGCATCATATTTCACATCATGTTCAGGAGTAAGTTTTGTTGTGAAGGTGAAGGATTTTGTGTTGTCAATTTTTCTGAGGAGGAGAGGAGCATTTGCTTTTTCATAAGCGCCACCCGGTTCAATAAAATAATCTGTTTCTTTAGTGGAAGAAAGAATAACCTGGTTTGATTCTTTTTTCAATTGCTGTTGCGCGTTGTTTAAACTCGTATCGAAATGTATATCAGGTTGCATTGGATGGTTACTGTTGGTTGAAGTTTTATTTTTATCATTCACGCATTCTGTCATACAGAAACAAAGTATTGCTGATAAGATTAGCAGCTTGTTCATGTAAGCTTAATTTATTGTGAACTCGATTTTATTATTTCACAAAATACTGCATTCATTTTAATTAAAAAGCATCCTGCATGATTTACGCATTCTCGTTTTCTATTTTGGCGAATAACAAAAATCCATGACCACTAAAGAGCTTGCTTATCAACAAAGCAAAGCCAGGTGTTCTTGTAAAGAAGAAGTATCGCCTGCTTACCAAGTGCGCCGTTATACGTAGAGTGCAAGCTTTCCATTTCACTGCTCACAGATTTTTCGCCTCGGAAGTGTTGTCACCAACCGAAATCATTAGCAATAATTTGCAAACGACAACACCTGCAAAGGCGGAGAGCAACTTTACAAGCAGAGAAAAGTTAATGAGTATTCTTAGTTGTATCTTTCATTATTGAGAGGTGGTGTTTAGATAACTGTGTAAAGGTCAGAACGGCACGATATGTAATTCAATAGAATGCGAAAGCCGGTTTGCCATTCTGTTATTCCTTAATTTTAAAACACAGTTATTATGGAAACTGAGCAAAGGATTAAATTTATCGAGAGAATGTTTTCCTGATGTTGTAATTGACAATACGCCGAGTCTTCAATTACACGCCTGGCGTTCCATCGTACTATTATATCAATCGTTATAGTAATTATTAATAAAGTGCTCCCTTATTTTTTCCTTTCTTGCTATTAGCATTGCTATAAAAATTTCAATAAGATTTAATTCTACCTCTCGTTTAGTTTTACCGGATGCAATAGCTTGCGGAAATTCTTTATAATACATCAAATACTTATCTGTTGTTTCATTGTGTATGAAAACTGGTGTAAACTTAACTTCAATTGATAAATTATCTTTAGGTTTCATAATTAATCCTTATTTAAATTGTTTAAAACACAGATCGGCTGCTATTGACATTCAGCCAATTTACAGTTTTGTTCTAACCTTTTTTCTTCTGGTTTAAGTTTGAGGCGCTAAAAAGTTGCTCTTGTTGTACAACTTATTCCTTCAATGTTATTTGAATCGTATAGAATGTATGATGCACTTCTACCTTATTGCAAATACCATTTTGAAATGAATAATAGTTATAGTTGCCATCAGGCAATTCTATTTTGTATTTGGAAACCTTTTGTATTTGGAGAAATTGCTGAAAATTATCAGAATAAACTATTTGTATATTAACGGGTTCAATGCAATAGAGCAGGTTAAAATTATAATCTATCAACTTATTATTTATAGGGCCAGGTTTTCCATCTGAAGATGTTTGGTATGTATCACCGGTTGCTTTTGTTTGTTTATTGAGCTTTTCTTTTCCGTTAACTTTCCTGGAAACATTCGAGTAAATTAATTTACCGCTTTGAAAGAGAGATTCTTCTTCTGTATTCACTTTAATGTTTATAATAAAATTCATTTGCACATTTGAAACCATTTTCATATAAACATTTTCACCTGTTTTGTTTTGATAAAGCTGCATATTACCAACATTATCTCCTTTGTAGCTTACATTATATTCACGTGTTTGCACCTGTGCCTGGAGAGCAAAGGAAAACATAGGAAGCACTATAAACAATCCTCCCGCTTTTTTTGAATGTTTAATAGAGAGATATTTGTTGGATAACCGTAATATAATTGCGGGTCTCATAACTTTAATATTTTAACGAAAGAAGAATGTTAATGCCACAGGATCGTGTTTTGCACAAAACTGTAAACTTTTGTAGCGCAGAACAGCAGAGGGAGAAAAGAATGTTCACGATTCATTTTTCAATTCAAAATCAATCTATAATTTTTTTGGTATAAAAAATTACCTGGTCAGAAATTGAAGAATCTATCACCTGACCAGCAATCCATTTTTAGTATGAATGTTTTTTGAAAAGTGCGAAAGGTAAATAACCTCTTAATTCCATCTTATATTTATAAACCCGGATAGTTTTCTTCTTGTTCTTTTTTTAAAAGCGGAAACTTAATTTCAGTTCGTTCTATGGGTCCACAAATTCACCCCAATGAATATTGATACGCATAACCGTGAATGTAACCTATTTTATGCGTGCAGCAAGCATATAAAGCAAGGATTAACAAAGCAGTATTGCATTAAAAGCATAAAGTAAATTAGGTATGTACAAATAATAAGCGTAGCTTACTTGAATTCACGGTATTGATATCTCCCTCAACATTCTCCCCTTTTTATTATCACCGTTTCTTAAAATTTAAAATGAAAAAGCAATATATGCTGATCATTATGCTTGTTACAGGTATAATAGCAGCACGAGCGCAATCCTCGTCTACAACTATTCAATTCAACAATAAAATGCAACCGGCTCTTGTGCTTGAATTACCTAACACCACCGATGATGCAGAAGGAACTATTTTACAAAAGCTGAAGGAAACAGGATATAATCACGAAACACAGGGACATCTTTTTTGGAAAAAAAATAAAATAGATGGGTTTTATGTTTTTAATAATATAACGTTACCTTATTTGAGTAATCAAAAACTGGATGTGTATTTTAAAGTAGTACAAAAAAACAAGGAAGAAAAAAACAACAGTACCCTTTACCTGCTTGTAAGCAGCGGGAACGAAAACTTTGTTTCACCTGAGGGAGACACAACGCTTTGGAATAGTTCTAAAATGTTTCTTAACAGCTTTGTTGAAAAAACTACAGCATTCAGTCTTGAACAGGATATAAAAGCGCAGGAAAATACAGTAAAGAATTCTCAAAATAAATTAGCAACACTTCAGAAGAATGAAAAAGACGTTGCAGAAAAAATAAGAAACAACCAGGAAGATCAGAAGAATCAGCAACTGGATATAGAAAATCAAAACAAAATCCTTGAAGATTTAAAATTGAAGAGGAAAGTTTAATTACAGTATAAACAATTATTTACTTTTTTTAAGCCATTGGTTTTATTTGCCGGCGGCGTTTGTTTTAGTTCATAATTTCAGGTGATAACATAGCACCTGTAAAGGCATAGAAGATTATTGGTGTCAGTACGTAGTGAAAACATTTTCGAAGAGTTTGCGCATTCCTTCAATTGTATTTGGTTTGGTAAAATAATGAACAGCACCAAGGCTAAGGACCATTTTTTTATAAGCTCTTCCGTCACTGGTGGAGTAAATAATAACAGGAATGTGTTTTAGAGCAGGCTCTTTTTTGATAAGCTTAAGTGCATCAATGCCGTTCATTTCCGGCATGTTAATATCAAGAAATACATAGTGTACGGGTTCCTTCAGCAATAGTTCAAATCCTTCTCTTCCATTATACGCTGAAAGGAATTTAATATTTGGATCATATCTAAATAATTCTGTTTGAAATA
>WNFY01001372.1_pt1 | contig 30620 bp, 21 predicted proteins | sample 5400091 | NCBI WGS metagenome assembly WNFY01 (sample SAMN13153364, study PRJNA577476) | soil metagenome | isolation source: 60 cm soil or saprolite under grassland replicate 1 | place: USA:California | collected 2016-06-15 | reverse complement strand
TTTAATTCCTTCTCTTGCATCCTGGCGTCGCTGCGTCTTCGTGAAAGCTGCATACGGGAAAACCGTACGTGCAGTTTGGGCGGCGGACGGAGGCCAGCGCTTTATGCGCGCCTCCTCCGACCCGACTATATGAGACGGAATCTAAACCGGCGGCAGTCTCAATCCATCTCTCGCCACTTGCAGCGGTAACACTCGCGCTCCCGCATCCCCGATCGCGGTTGCAACGCGGCTGGCAGCACCCTTTTCGACCAGAAAAATCACGCAGCCACCGCCGCCCGCCCCGCACACTTTGGCCGCTTTGCCGCCGTTTTTGGCAGCGACTGTGATTAGCTTGTCAATCAAAGGCGTGGTGATTCCTGGGGCGTTGCTGCGGCGAAACTTCCATTCCTCGAGCAACAATCGTCCTATGCCCTCCCAGTCGCTGGCTACCAACGCCTGATGCATAGAATGGGCGATCTCCGCGATACGTTCGAAATTCCTGAACACGCGGCGGTCGCCGTTAATGTGCGCCTTGAAGACTTCCCAATTATTGATTCCCGATTTGCGTGGCGCGCCTGTGTAGGCGAGCACGAACCGCGATTCAATCTCCTCCGGGAGAATCGGTATCGCTTCACGATAAATTCCGTCGGCATTGAGATGAATCGCGCTCACGCCGCCGTAGAGTGCGGGATAGTAATCCTGGCAGCCGGTAGGCACCTCAATGATCTGCGCTTCGACGTTCTGTGCGATAACGCGCATCTGCTCCAAGGTCAGATGGCGGTTGGTAAAGCGCGCCAGGGCGGCTGTGGTTGCAATCATTAGGGCGGAAGATCCGGAAATTCCGGCGCCCGCCGGAGATTCGGAGTCGGTTTCCACCAGCACACCCTCTTTCGGCGCGAAAAACTGCATAAGGCGCGCCGAGATGGGTAACCGGAATTTGTTGCGCGTCCGTAGCTCGTCGAAGTTCTCGAATGATTCTTCTTTATTCGTATCAAGGGAATGCAGGTATATGCGTGTGCCTTTGAGCGGAGTTACTCGGCATGTGGTGAGAATATTGACCGCAAAATTCAGCGTGAGTGCGCCGGGATGGAAAAGATACAGCGGCCACAGATCAATAGTTCCACCCGCGAGGTCAGCTCGACAGGGCGCTTGCGCCACAATAGTTGGACCAGTTGGAGTGGGTGTCTGCTTCCGCATGATGAATGCGGATTATATGACAGGCCCCGGGAGAAACCGGATTAAGTGTTCAGGTTCAGCGCGCGCTTGATGGTTCCACGCTCGGCCTGAATCTTCTGCTGCAGCAGTGTAATGGAATAGATCAACTGCTCTGGTCGAGGAGGACAGCCGGGGACATAGATATCAACCGGGATGACCTGGTTCACGCTCTGCACCAATGCGTAATTGTTGAACACTCCGCCGGAAGTCGCGCATGCACCCATGGAGATCACCCACTTGGGTTCGGGCATCTGCTCCCAGAGCTGGCGGATCACCGGCGCCATTTTGTTCGAGACGCGTCCGGCGATAATCATCAGATCGGACTGGCGCGGGGACGGACGAAAAACTTCGGCGCCGAAGCGGGCAATATCGAATCTCGACGCGCCCATCGACATCATTTCGATGGCGCAGCAGGCCAAGCCGAACGTCATCGGCCAAATCGAATTCTTGCGCATCCAGTTGACGACATTGTCCACGGTCGTGAGCACGACACCTTCCGGCGTGGGATTGCCGTATTCCAGCTCTTTTACGACACGTTTGCCGTTTTCGATTTCTACGTAAGGGCCGAAGTCGAGCGCATTCGCCATGGCTTTATTCTAAATCATTCACCACGGAGACACGGAGGCACGGAGAAAAACTCGATAAGCACAAGAATTTGTATTGAGTAACGCAAGGGACGTTCGATTTTGATCACCGCGGAACACACCGAAATGGCCCGCCGATTTCCCAAGTACAAGGTTTCTTAGTCTGGGTTTTCTCCGTGCCTCTGTGTCTCCGTAGTGAATGAATTACGGGTTCACCACGATCTTGCCGAACATCTGACTTTTTTCCATGTATTCGTGGGCGGCGTGGGTTTCGCTCAATGGAAAGGTGGAGTCCACGACTGGCTTCAGTTTCCCGCTGAAGACGTGTTTCAGGACTTCGTGGAGGTCTCCCATCGTCCCCATGTACGAACCTAAAACAGAAAGTTGTCTCGAAAATAAAAATCGGAGATCAATCTTCGCCTCGAATCCCGTGGTGGCGCCGCAGGTCACCAGAGTTCCGCCCGGCTTGAGAGAGCGCACGCTTTCATCCCAGGTTGCTGCGCCGACGTGTTCCATTACAATATCCACCCCTTGTTTGTTCGTGATCTTGCGAACCTCCTCTGAAATCTTTTGCTGATAGTGGTTGATGACGTGATCCGCGCCAAGTTCGCGCGCGTGTTCTGCCTTGTGATCGTCGCCGGCTGTCGCAATTACGGTGCAATGAAAAAACTTAGCAATCTGAATTCCAGCGATGCCGACTCCCGAGTTTGCGCCAAGTACCAGCACCGTCTGCCCGGGCCGGATTCCGGCGCGGCCCACCAACATGTGCCACCCAGTGGTGAACACAAGAGGCACGCTGGCCGCCTGATTGAAGTTGAGCGAATCGGGAATCGGAATGACATTAACTGGCGGAACCGCGATCAGCTCGCAATTGCCACCGTCTACCGCATTCCCGAGGACCGTGAACTCACGACACTGATTCTGCAAGCCGGCCGCGCACCTCTCGCAGTGATTGCAAAAGTACATGGGCGCAAGCAGGACACGCTGACCGAGTTTGAATCCGGAAACGTATTCTCCGATTTCGACGATCTCTCCGGCGATATCACTACCGAGTATGTGCGGAAGCGGGACCTTAGGAATCCCCTTGCGCACCCAAAGGTCGAGATGGTTCATTGCGCAGGCTCTTACGCGCACCAATATTTCATCTTTGCGTAACTGCGGCTCCGGGATGTCCTCGTAACGCAGAACCTCCGGCCCGCCGACTTCGTACATGCGAATAGCTTTCATACAGAAATCTCCGCCTGGCAAGTTCAAGTCGAAACCATCAAGCTAACATAGCGGCTTCATATCGCATCGCCGTTGTAAAATGGTGCACATCCGGAGACTTGAAATCATGAACGTGTCGTTATCGAGTTCACTGAAATGCGGGTCAAGAGGTCGAGTTCACCAAACTCGAAGCCTCACGGGGGGAATTGCATTCCTCGGCGCGGTGGCATTGGTTCTGATGAGCGGGCATCAGCCGCTATTCGCCGCAGAGGGTGACGCACATCCCACGTTAGCCATCGGTTCCCCGGCTCCAGATTTCTGCTTGCCCGGAGTAGACAGCAAGACCCTCTGCTTGAAGGATTACGCCTCGAGCAAAATTCTCGTCATTGCATTCATCTGCAATCACTGCCCAACCTCGCAGCTGTACGAGACGCGGATCAAACAACTCGCTGCTGACTATAAGGACAAAGGAGTCGCCGTGGTTGCAATCGAGCCGAACAACCCCGAGGCAGTCCTCCTCGACGAGATGGGCTACACGGACGTAGGCGATTCTCTAGAAGATATGAAGACCCGCGCCGAATTTCGGCAATTCAACTTTCCGTATTTGTACGACGGCGAGACGCAGAAAGTCTCAACTGCCTATGGCCCGAGCGCCACGCCGCACGTTTTCATCTTCGACGCGGACCGCAAACTCCGCTACGAAGGCCGCGTTGACAACAACGTACGGGAAAACTTGGTTACCAGGCGTGACGCGCGCGACGCGCTGGACGCGATCTTGGCCCGTAAACCGGTCGCAATGGCAACGACACCTTCCGTCGGATGCTCGACGAAATGGATGTACAAGACGGCCGGGCGACGCAAAGAATTGGAAGAAATCGAGAAGAAGCCGGTTGATTTAAAGCCCGCCAGAGCGGACGATCTTGGGGCGTTGCACAAAAACTCCACTGGCAAGCTGCTGCTTGTGGACTTTTGGGCTACATGGTGTGGCCCTTGTCGCGAGGAACTGCCCAAGTTCGAAACCATGTTTCGCATGTACGGACATCGTGCTTTCGATCTTGTTACCGTCAGCATTAACTATCCGGACGAAAAGCCCGGTGTGATGAAGGTGCTGAATGGCGAACACGCCACCAGCACGAACCTGATTCTTAGTTCGACCGACATCTATGCGCAGCTGGCGGCGTTCGATCCTAACTGGAAGGCGGCCGTGCCCTACACTCTGCTGATTCGGCCTGATGGCGAAATCGTTTACAAAAGTACCGGCTCAACCGATGATCTTAGGCTCAAACGGTTGATCATCGCCAATCTGGCCGACGATGACTACATTGGCCACCAGGCGTATTGGAAGAATGCGATGGAGGCGAGCAAGTAATCGCCGTTTGACTTCCGCTTTATCCAGCCAAATAATCATTTCGTGGATATCTACGAAGAGATCGTTGCCCTTCGTCAGCAGGGGCGTCGCGGAGCAATAGCCACGATCGTCAATGTGCGCGGTTCCATCCCTTCGTTCGAGACCGCAAAGATGTTGGTCCGAGATGATGGCTCGATCATCGGTACCGTCGGCGGAGGCTGCGTTGAAGCTGATGTCTGGCAAGCGGCGCGGGAAGTCATGGAAAGCGAAAAACCCCGCACCCTCACGTTCAATCTGAATCAGAATCCGAAGTACGATACTGGGCTCGTCTGTGGCGGAACGCTGGACATCTTTATCGAGCCGGTACTACCTCCAGCAAGACTTTATATTTTCGGTGCAGGTCACGTAGCCCACAGTCTTTACAAAACAGCTCAACTCGCCGGATTCTATATCAGCGTTATTGACGATCGCGAAAGTTATGCCAATCGCGAACGTTTTCCCGAGGCGAGGGAAGTGATCGCCGAAGACTTCGATCAGGCGATGGCGCGGCTTACGCCGAGTGAGACTTCCTACATCGTGATTGTGACCCGTGGGCATCGCGACGACATGCGTGTGCTGCGCTGGGCGGTGCAGACTCGCGCTCGCTACGTCGGTATGATCGGATCGAAACGCAAGACGATCACGATTTTCCGCGAGCTGCTGAAGGAAGGTATCCCGGAGCAGTTATTCGATCGCGTGCATGCTCCCGTCGGACTTGATATTGGCGCGATCACTCCTGATGAGATCGCTGTCTCGATCACAGCCGAGTTGATAGCTGCGCGCCGCGGTATTGAGCGACCGCTGCCACACATGAGCTGGTTCCACTCGCGGCAGCTGAATGCAGGTGAATCCACCAAAACCGTAAGCACAGAGGACGCAGAGGAACGCACCGGCAAATAATTTTCTGCAGGACTCTGGGCATTTTAGGTAGACCACATGGCAACCCTCGGCCTCATTGAATACGCTGACGCTTCGCCCGAAGTGCGTGCCATTTACGACGACATCATGGCTACGCGCAAGACTGACTGGATCAACAATTTCTGGAAGGCATTGGCGAACGATCCAGCGACATTGAAGCGTACCTGGGAAGATATACAGCAAATCATGGCTCCGGGTGCGCTCGATGCATTGACGAAGGAACTCATTTACGTCGTCGTGAGCGTCACCAATCAGTGTGGATATTGCATTGCTTCACACACTGCGTCCGCAAGGAAGAAGGGCATGGCCGACGACATGTTCCGTGAGCTGATGGCCGTCGTCGGCATGGCGAATGAGACCAACCGGCTGGCCTCTGGATATCAGATCGAAATTGACCAGCAATTCAAGGTGTAGAAAATGACCCACAAATTCAGCACATCGCACATAGAAGATTCGCTGTCGCTTTTTCATTACTACAAGAAGTTGGCGGAGGGGGCGATCGAACAGGTTTCAGACGGGCAGTTGTTCGCCGCCCTCGACGAAGAAATGAATCCCATTGCAATCGTCGTCAAACATATGGCCGGCAACATGCGCTCACGTTGGACTGATTTCCTCACCACAGACGGAGAAAAGCCGGACCGCAATCGTGACAGCGAATTTGTGGCGCCACCAGCAACTCGCCAAGACCTGATGCAGCTGTGGAACGAAGGCTGGGCGCTGGTGTTTCAAGCCTTGGAACCACTCGCCGACTCGGATTTGCAACGCCAGGTCACAATCCGTGGCGAGCCGCATTCGGTGATGCAGGCCATCAACCGGCAAATCGCGCACTATGCTTATCACTGCGGACAGATCGTTTTCCTGGCGAAACACTTTAAGGCGAGTGACTGGAAATCCTTGACGGTGCCCCGCAACCGATCGGGGGAGTTCAATCAAAAAGTGCCAACTTTTTGCCGCCAAAAATAGGTTGCAACTTGTCGTCGGCGAGGATTTCACGTTTGTTCTGCGGATTCTGCAGTTTGTGCTTCTTAATGTGCGCCCAAATCTTTTTGGTGACCTCACTGCGAGGCAGCGGTTCTGTTCCGACAATTTGGGCGAGCTCTTCTGAAGGCTGCATTGGTTTCATAAATGCGCTGTTCGTCTTTGCCTTACCTGCCGTTTTTGCCATTTGTCTCTCCGTCTGAAAGTTAACTCGAAACCAGTCGAATTGTAACGGAATTTGCCGTGGAGTGGATGGAACCCGATATTTTTACGGCTTCAGTTTAATCAGCTGTATCTCTGGCAAAAGCAAGCACACCATTGGCAGGAACAGTGATTCCGGCCGAGCACGGTAGTCCGTGCAGCGCTGGCCCGTCCGCCGAGATTTGGCCACCATTCCCTGTCGCCGAGGGATTCGGGAAAAAGTCGTACACATCGCTATTAAAGACTTCACACCAGCGACCCGGCAGCGGGAAGCCCAAGTTGTAACTGCCGTTCTCGAAACTCTGCTCGCGAAGACTAACGACCACGACAACATCTCGTCCCACACCGGGCAGCCAGCGATGGAAAGCAAGGATTCGGTTGTATTCATCGATATTGAAAACGTTCACCGTCTCGGATCGTAGCGCCGGATGATGTCGGCGGAGCCAGATCAGGTCATGAGTGTAGAGGCGGAAGTCGCGCATGTGACGCTCCTGCGTGAGGCCGTCCCACCAGATGAACAATTCCGGTCGCTTGGGATTGTCTGACCAGAGCTTGTCCTCGAGGAATTCCTGGCCCATGAACAGCATGGGCACACCGGGGGAAGTTAGCAGGATTGCCATAGCGACCCGGCTGCGACTGCGTGCATACCATGACCGCGAATCGTTCCAGTCGGCGAGCTTAGCGACGCGCGGCTTGCGGTGGTCGCCGTCCATGTCCAGCACAAAGTCATGGTTTTCAGTGCAGTTATAGGACTGCCATGCATACGGAAAATTGTAAGGTCGTTCCAACGCACTCTTAAGCCTCCCGAGATGCACTTCTGCATTGGAGCCAGCCGCGGCTTCAGAAATAGTTGCGCGCACACCATCGCGAATCCCATCGGCATAGCCGACGTCGAAACCCATTCCCTGCGGCGGACGGTCAATTCCGAGCCAGCGGTACTCGCCCCAGTACTCGGCGATCTGTACGGCTTCCGGTTTGACGAAGCGGAGTGTGTTGGTGAGATTCTGGCAAAAGAACCAACCGCCATTCTGATCGATGGCGGTCACTTCGTCGTACCGGATTCCATCCGTGTGATATTCCTCTAGAAACATCTTCGCGTTTTCGATCAAGAAGTCGTGAACTTCGGGTTTGGAGAAGGCGAACATGCGTCCGCCTGCCCAGTCGTTGGGAGAGAAGTAGATGCTGTTGGCCTTATCCGGATTAAAAGCCTTGAATTGATTCATCTGGCCGGTGAGCTGATTGGCCACCAAAGGCGGGCAGCTCTTCTTGGCGAGCAGATCGTTTACTTTCTTCAGATAAGGCCCAAGCTGCGTGGGATCAACGCAATAGTCCATCTCAGGCGAAAACAGGTCCGAACCGTTGTAGCCAAGGCTCCATTCGCCCTGAAATTCCACGATGGGCAACGGCTGTACGGCCGTGACGCCCAGATCAGCGAGATACTCGATGCGATCGACGGCATCCAGGAACTTCGAAACGCGATTCGCACGGATATCATTGCCGCCAGCGTCGGTGGCATAAAAGACGCCGAAGTGAAACTGATACACAATGAGGTCACTGAATGCCGGAGATCGGAAACCCTGATCATGCCACGGATAGGTATTCGGGCCTCGTACGATGCAATTGCAGTTTGGATAACCGGAGATCGCTAGTTCACGCGCCCAGGGATCGCGTTTGAAACCGGATCCTTGTTTGCCGGTAATGAAATAGCGATACTGCGTGCCGTCGACAACACCCGGGAAAAAGCCGGTCCAGTGTCCAGTCGAGGGATTCTTGACGAGTTCGTCGGCAGGCTTGGGCTGGTAAGTGGCTCCCGGATTCAGCACTACGTGTACGTGGTCGGCGTTGGGAGCCCATACGCGAAACGTGGCGCCATTACCCGCGAGGGCAGATCCCATGGGCGTTGAATCAGTGATGAATTGTTGTGATGCCGGCATATCGATCCGTACGAAATTCTATGCCACTGAACGCGCATTCGCAGAAAACATATGGGTATCGATTCCCCAACTGATGACGCATCCAGGCCGGATACGAAACATCGCAGGGGCAAAATTATCGTAGGCTCGACTACTTGATCGAGAATTGGGCACTCACATGGAGGCCGGTTTTTCCCCAACTAAGCGGAGGCAAAATAAGCACGCCTGATTGTAGCTTCCACCCGGTTACATTGTGCGAATCAGCAACAACCTTTGCCACGTTTCGTCCTACGCCGTGGATTTGAAATTGCACCTCGTGAAACCATGGCTGAAAAGGACCCTGGGCTGCAGAGATATCCACATCCACGTGATCCGTGGCCGCGTTGCAGGTGAACTCAACACGTAAGGTTTCGCCATTCTGATACGCAAACGTATTGCCGTCATCGCTATACAGAGTGCCGTGGCATTGGGGCCCAGGATAGACCTCCAGAATGAGAGGGCCGCGTGGAGTTTCATCGACATTCTGCACAACCGGTTGCTCGGGAATAATGCTCCCGCTTTTCACGAAAACTGGAAGTGCATCGAGAGCAGGATTGAGTTCAATCTCTTTTCCGCCTGCGACCTTTGCGCCAGTCCAGAACTCATACCAATCACCTGCAGGCAATGAGACCGAATATTTGCCGACAAAGTCCCAGACCTTGGGAGCAATCAGAAGCTCTTCGCCGAACATGAATTCGCGATCGTTCAAAGCCAGATTGCTCTGGCCTGGGAATTCCATGAACATCGGCCGCATCAGCGGCACGCCGGTCCGGGACGTTTCTTCCATGCTCGTGTAGATGTAAGGAAGGAGCCGGTACCGGGTCTCGATGTAGCGACGGCGAATCGCCTCGTGCTCCGGTCCATCGACCCAGGGCTCGCGGAAGCGCGTCTCTTTGGCAGCATGGTTGCGATAAATGGGATTGAATGCGCCCAGTTCCATCCACCGTGTAAGCAGTTCAGGGGTTGGACTTCCGTTAAAACCGCCGATGTCCGCACCCACGAAGGCATAACCCGACAGGCCGAGATTTAGCAATTGCGGAATGGAGAGGCGCATATGGTTCCAGGTTGCGCTGTTGTCTCCAGTCCATGTAGCCGCGTAGCGCTGCGTGCCGGCAAAAGCCGCGCGGGTAAGCACAAACGGACGCAGATTGGGCTGAAGGCGAAGCAAGCCTTCATAGGTGGAGCGCGCATTTTCCATTCCGAACACATTGTGAATTTCGCGGTGGTCAGCGTGGCGTCCTTCAACGCTGTGAACCACATCGAGTGGCATTGTCTTGGATGGGTAGCGAAATACCGCGGGTTCATTCATGTCGTTCCAGAATCCGCGCAACCCGTCGTTCACGAAATCTGTGTACAACGTGCCCCACCAGCGTCGAACCTGCTCGCGCGTGAAATCGGGAAAGACGCTGTCGCCCGGCCACACCTTGCCCACGTAAACTGAGCCATCGGGATTTTTAACGAAATAATCCGATTTCATTCCTTCATCGTAGGGGCGATATCCCGGCAAATCAGCGATGTGGAGGTCAGTGATGGCGACGACTTTGAATCCTTCGGCCCGCAAATCTCTGATCATGCCCTGGAAATTCGGGAAGCGCTCTGTATCCACCGTGAATGGCCGATTGTTCTTCTGATAATCGATGTCCAGGTAAATCACGTCTGCAGGAATTTTCCGTTTCCGGAATTCAGTAGCGATCCGGCGTACTTGCGATTCGGGATAGTAACTGTATCTACATTGCTGATAGCCAAGCGCGAATAGTGGCGGAAGAGGGGTGCGCCCGACCAGTTCCGTGAACTGCTCAATCACTCGCTTCGGTTGAGGACCGTAAAAAAAATAATAATCAAGGCCGCCGCCGTCAGCACCGAAGGAATACGAACCGGCCTGTTCCTTGCCAAACTCAAAGCTGCTGCGATAGGTGTTGTCCAGGAAAATTCCGTAGGAAGCTCCATCGCGTAGCGCGAAGATGAACGGGATGTCCTTATAAAGCGGATCGGTCGACTCTTGCCAGCCGAATGCATCGGTGTTCCACATAGTGAATGCAAGGTCGCGATGATCCATCGGTCCGGTTTTATCGCCCAGGCCGAAGTAGTGCTCGTCCTCAGGCATCGTTTTCCAGACCTTAAAGCCGCTTCCGTCGAACATTACTGGCAGCGAAGGCAGATCTTCCGAGATCAATGCGCCTGACGGTTGCAGGAATGCAATCCGTAACGGCGATTTGTACACGCGGACCGTCAGCGATCCGGTCTGTAGCGAAATATGATCGGCAGCATCTGCGATCTCTAACTTCGGATCGTTGTTCTGAAATGCCTGGGGCAACACTGCAAACGATGTCAGTTGCTGTGACTCGTTCTGAAACGAGTAGCGCACCCGGACAGTGGTTTGGGAAACAGCCGTGATGCGAACGTTTCCACGTTGTGCGTGAATCTCAATGCCGTCATCCCGCTTCTCGAATGAGGAGACGTCTCCAAGCGTCTGCCAATCCGCTTGTGGGAGCGAGGTTTGCGCGTGCGCCTCCACCAACTGGCAGACTACGAACACAAGGGTGATCGAAATTGATTTTCGTAAAACAGTGCGGCGTTGCATGAAAGCAGCCTTCGCGGGGCTTAGCCTAACATGCAAATCTTTTTTGTATTCAAGAAAAATTACGGAGAAAATATTGTGGTGACACTATTCGAACGGAAATTCGAAGTACGAGAGATGGAGAAATAACTGGAGACAAAAATGCACGACCGGCTAAGGCGTACGCTTACGAACCGCCTGCAACTCCATTCCCACTGGCACACCGAGCGCGATCTTTACCCGTACCACGGCTTCGAACGGTTTCACGTCTCCGGGGGACGACGCTGAAAGTTTGCTGAGCAATTCCTCAACTGAACTTTGACGGCTGACGAATTCCACTGCCGCCTGGGTCCCGAAAGTCGTCGTGCCGGCCAGGACCATGAGCGAACGAGCGGGGTTCAAGCCAGGCATCAGCGCCACCACGGCGTAATCTTCAGTGATAGGCATTCCGGAAGGACTCGCCAGAAAAGCCCTGGGCTCACCGGTCTGGCGACGAGTATTAACAATGGCCAAGTCGCCCTTCCTTGGTCCGTCGTTGAGTCGCTGAAAAACGAACTCCCGCATGCTAGGCAGATCGGAAAGGGTAAGATTCTCAGAAGGCGAACCAACAAAGATAAGGTCGTTATTTTTGGCGTCGTCGAGCGAGAACAGGCTGCCGCGCTTGACGCGTATCTTCCTGCGCAATCCGCCAAAGACCTGGTCCAGTTCATGAATGGCCAGCACCTCGCCGACTCCGGTGTAGTGGTCCCATATCTGGCTGATCGAATCCCGCTTCGGATCGAAATATCGCATGCCGCTTTCCGGACGACCGACAAACGCACCGTTGCTGAAGATGACCCACGGTTGTTCGGAGCTTTTCAGAAATGGCTGCCAGAACACGCGGAATGCGGACGCAGCGGAATCCGATTCCGAGGACAGCGAAGCCTGCGCTATTTCGTGTCCGCGGACAGCCATCAACAATGCTATGGCGAGGGCAACTACCATCGCGGAGAGTGTCACTGCTGTGATCGGCCAGAAGCGCGAAGAAGGCGCTGCAACTGCGGGACCGGCCGGCAGTTCGTTTCCGTTTGTTCCCGGCTTCCCATTTGCAGGAGCACGATAGTGGAATTGCAAGGAGTAGGCGCCCTTCGGCAGTTCCACAACGACAGGATCGCTCAGGCCTGCAGAAGAGTAATACTCGCCCAGTTTTCCTCGAAGACGGGCAGCTTGCACGCGAATGGTTGAGTCCACCTGTGGATCAAAGTCCGCCGGGCGTCCATAAACCTCTGTTGCGATCTGATATTCCTTGAGGTGAATGCCGGGATGTTCGACCTCTTTCTGCGCCAGGTAGCGTAGCAGACGACAGAGCGATTCCGAGCCGTGGAGGACGTCACTTCCGCAAAGACGATCCACTTGGGTGAGGTATTGGTCCCGTTCAGACATGGAAGGGGTCCATGTAACAGCGCGTAACAGAAGGTAACATGGTCACCAAATCCCTGCAACCGTTGAACTTAGATTTGTAGTGGTATCAAGACCCGCTGAAACTTGCTCTGCGTTGAACGCAAGTTCAAACTCCGCCCACGCAAGAACTTTGCTTTGCCTGCAAAGAGCCAACACAGACGCAAGCGCGTCTAGCCATGCCATTGACTCGGCGCGCTTGCGTGGAAATGTTCGTTCGCTTTTGTGGGGACCTGAGCAGTACGAAAAAGTGCTTGACAAGCACGGAACTCTACGCGCACACTGCGTGCACTCGTGGGAACAATATCGTTTTTCTAGTCGGAGGAGGCTGCCATGTCTAAAATGGTGAAGCTGCTGTGTGTCGTCTCTCTATTCGCGCTCTTTACAGTAACCCTGTGGGCTCAGGGAATTTTCGCAACGTTAACCGGCGTGGTCTCTGATCCGTCAGAGTCAATCGTGCCCAACGCCAAAGTTACATTGCGTGATATTGGGTCAGGCTCTGTGCGCGAGACCTCGACGAACGGGCAGGGTTATTACACCTTCGCTTCGGTTCCGGTGGGCACATATTCGCTCACAATCGAAGCGCAGGGCTTCAAGACGCACAAAGATGATGCTATCCGCCTCGGCGGCGGCGAACAGCGCAACGTGAACGTTGCTCTGGTAGTAGGCGGCTCGACGGAAACGGTCGAGGTTACGGGAGTGCAAGACTTCACCACCGCTCCTGTGGACACTGGCGAAAAGTCCTTCACGCTGGAAGCCAAGGAGCTGCAGAACTTCACGCAAGTCGGCAGCAACGCAGCCGAGTACATCAAGATCGTGCCAGGATTCGGCATCAATAACGGGACGAGTAATAAAGCTGCTTACAGAGGAACCGTTGTCGGCATCAATGCGAACGGCGACGGCGGTGACAGCCAGAGTCCGCTGAACAACAACTTCTCTTACAACGGCCTCCCGACAAACTCTCTCGACATTACGTTGGACGGCGCTCATGTGTCTGACCCGGGGTGCAACTGCGATACTCCGGTGAACCCGAACTCGGACTTCCTGCAGGAATTCAAGGTGCTGACGTCTAACTTTAGCGCTGAAGAGCAGAAGGGGCCGGTTGTCATAACCTCCGTGACAAAATCCGGTGGCACAACCTATCACGGCAGCGCGTTCTTTTCCGCCCGCAACCACGCTCTGAATGCCAACGACTGGTTGAATAATTTCAGCGGCCAAAAGCAGCCTGCTAACTCCTTTTACTATCCTGGCGGTTCGTTTGGCGGCCCCGTCCCCAAGCTGAAGAACAAGGTCTTCTTCTGGACGGGTTTTGAGTATTTCCATCAGACACTGGACACGGGCCTGTTGAGGGCGACGGTTCCGTGCACCAGCATGCTCGGGGGGGACTTTTCAGATAACTCGATTCATGGCTGTGAGGGTGCTCTACCCACGACAGTAGCGAACGGGAAGGTTGCGGGTCTTGTCAGTTCAAATGCCAACTGGACGAGCAAAAATGGTGCCAATACCACGCTTGCAGTCTGCTCGGGCACACCCGACGGCACCTGCATCGACCCCAACATGCTTGCTCTCGCGAAGTTGTACCCAGCGCCGAATGCGGACCCGAACTCGGACGGCGGATTCAACTACGTCCAATCACAGATATTCAACCAGAACAATCGTCAATGGGCCATTCGCGGCGACTACAACATCAGCGATAACACGAAAGTCTTCGTTCGCTACAACTACCAGCGCGAAATCCAGTTGTTCCCGGTAGGACTCTGGTGGCGTAACGGCGACCAGGTTCCCTATCCCACGCCGATTCAGGGAAAGAATAAGTCGGATTCGTGGTCCGGAACTATCACCCACGTTTTCAGTCCAACAATGACAAACGAGAGCGTCATGGCATACACGTTTGTCGGATTTCCCAATGTATTCGCTGATCCCTCCAAAGTTGATCGCTCCACCGTCGGATATGGCTATGCCGGTGTTTTCGGCAACGGCGTAAGCCAGATTCCCTCGTTCGGGAATTCCGGTGAAGCGGCGCTGGTATTCAATCCCGGTGGCTTTGAAGCGGGTGGCGCATCACAGGGACTATACGCAAACAAGTGGATGCCTAGCGTAAGTGATACCCTAACCAAGGTCATAGGGACGCACACCTTGAAAGCTGGCTTCTTCTACGAGTGGATTCGCAACGCTCAGCCAGCTAACAACAACACCAACGGAAATCTGTCGGTTTCACAGGGCAACACATTCTCGTTTGGAAACGAATATGCGGACCTACTGACTGGCAACCTGAATAGCTACAACGAAGCTAACTTCAACCGTATTAACGATATTGCTTATAACACCTACGAATTCTTTGGCCAGGATTCCTGGAAAGCAAGCAAGCGACTGACGCTCGAGTTCGGCTTGCGCGCCACCCACTTCACTCCATGGATCGACAACGAGAACTTCGGTTATTCGATCTTCGATCTCTCGCAATACAACCCGAACTGCGCGAGCGCACCGACTTTTTGCGGATTTGAGTGGCATGCTAAGGATCCCTCGATTCCGCTGGGCGGCTTCCCGACTCGAGCGTTGTTGTATCAGCCACGTCTGGGCGCTGCATATGACCTCTTCGGGGCCGGTAATACCGTCCTTCGGGGCGGGTGGGGGCGTTTCTATTACCACTCCGGCCAATTCACCAGTGGTCTGGATGCCTCTGCCGGTGTAGCGCAAGCCAATTTGAGTCCGAGTACCTGGGTCGGAGGGCCTGGCTGTCCGACGAATCCTTCAAACGGTTCGTTTTTCTTTGCCTCTTATCTTTCTTGTGTGAACGTGGCGGCTAGCCCTGCATCACCGGCGGCGGTCGATTCGAAAGATAACAAGCAGCCCTATACGGACAGCTGGAGCTTCACTGTCTCGCAGAAAACCCCTTGGGAGAGCCGGTTAGAGGTCGCGTACGTTGGAAACCGCAGCCGCGATCTGGCGAACAGTGGTGGATTCGGTAGCAATCTCAACCTCGTTCCGGTGGGAGCGATTACCAGTGCGTTCCAGGCTGGCGATCCGCACGCGACCAACCCTGCACTGGCCGATCCCAAATTCTTCCGGCCTTTGAACGATCCCACGACGGGAAACGGTTACGGCGATGTCAACCAAAACACAAACAACGCATACGCGAACTATAACTCCTTGCAGATAACCTGGGGCCGCCATGCAGGCCGCTATACGATGCAGGCGAACTACACTTGGCAGAAGGCTCTCGGAATTCTCCTTAACAATGCCAATACTCAGTCAAACGGATCGATTTCGATCAATCCGTTCAATCTAAGGGCGAATTACGGAATACAGCCGACCGATCGCAGGAACTTGTTTAACTACGCCTACTCAATTGATCTCGGAAACCCAATGCATGCGCATGGAGTTCTTGAGGGCGTCACAGGCGGTTGGCAGGTCTCCGGAATTTTGCAACTGCAGAGTGGCGCTAATATTACCGAAGGTGGTTTCTACAACTCGAGTACCAATTATCATATGTCGCTAACGTGCGTTTCGTCAGACCCAACGAACACAGTGAAATGCCCGCAGAGCGCAGCGATTATCCCGGGTTCGGTTAGTGTCCAGAACCCGCAGGGTATCGCCATCAACAACCAATCCATTTTGGGAACGAACGCAGTGCAGCTCAATCCACTCGTGACTTGTAACCCCAATTCAGGTGTCGGCTCCCATCAGTTCGTCAACGGAAGTTGCTTCGCGGCGCCGACGGTAGTTGGGCAGAACGGACCGACGTTGCTTCCCGTATCCTACGGGCCAGCGTACTTCAACTGGGATATGGCGATATTCAAGAACTTCAGAATATCCGAGTCCAAGAGCCTGCAATTCCGAGTCAATGGATATAACTTCCTCAACCATGCCTTGTGGTCCTTCCCGGATGCGAGCAACTTGACACTGAACTTCGTTCAGGATCCGTTCAATGGCAACGCGATCACCCAGACGAATGCGAACTTCGGCAAAACTACTGTCAAACAAGGTTCGAGAGCCGTGGAACTCGCAATGAAGTTCTACTTCTAGGCAAAAGATCTTTCAAATGGGATGGCTTCGGCCATCCCATTTGTTTTCTTGTAAACTGATTGCAACGACCCGCGGCGGTATGTGGAAACCCATCTCCCTATTTCTCTTAGGCGTAAGCTTGACTTTCGCCCAGACTCCCCAGCAACTCGTCCAGGACGCGATGCAGAAGCAGCAGACTGGCGATCTCGAAGGCGCTGTCATCGAGTATCGTCAATTTTTGAAACTTCATCCGGAGGCGACTGCGATCCATTCCAATCTGGGCGTGTCGCTTGCCGGGCTAGGCCGATTTCAGGAGGCAGTCCCGGAATACAAGGAGGCGTTACGCCAGTCGCCCTCTCAACCGAAAATTCGCCTAAATCTCGCTCTGGCCTATTACAAAATGGGACGCATCTCCGATGCCGTGACCCAGTTGACCAGAGTCCACGCGGAGGATCCGGCGAATGCACAAGCCGCTCTTCTGCTAGGGGACTGTTATCTGCGAATGGGACAGGAGAAGGACGTGATCCGCGTCCTGGAGTCCGAGGAGAGTAAGCATCCCGATGATCTGGCTATTGCGTACCTCCTTGGGACGGCGCTGATTCGCGAGAAGCAGGTCGAAAAAGGACAGGTCCTGGTAGATAAGATCCTTCGCAACGGGGACTCCGCCGAAGCGCACCTCATGCTGGGTACTGCCAAAATGGGCATAGCAGATTTTGCCGGTGCGCGCGATGAGTTTGCCAAGGCCATCGCGCTGAACGCCAACCTCCCTGACGGGCACGTCATGTATGCGAAGGCGCTGCAATTCACCGGCGACTCGGACTTATCGGAAAAGGAGTTCAAGGCCGAGTTGGCGGTTGATCCTTTCAATTTCGAAGCCAATCTGCAGCTTGGTGCAATTGCAAGGCAACAGCAGAACCTGGATGACGCTGAAAGTTTTTTCAAGCGTGCGCTGGAAACACGGCCTGGAGACCCGGGCGCACGCTACCAAATTGCGTTGATCGCAGTAGATCGCGGCAAGCTGGAAGAGGCGCGTCCGGAATTGGAAGCCTTGATCAAGGAGTCTCCGCAATTCACCGAGGCCCACCGGTCCCTTTCGCTTGTGTACTACCGGCTCAAACGTCCCGCCGACGGAAAGAAAGAGCAGGAGATTGCCCAGAAATTAACCGCTGAGGAGCAAGCCAAACAGCCCGGAGCTAAGGCACAATAGTTCTAGGACTCGTCCCATCCTCAATGAATCTTACCCGCAGAGAATGGATGTGGCTTGCGTCGGCGTTTGCCGCAGGCGAACTGGTGTGCCCGCGTTTTGTTCGTGCCGATCAGGAACCGTTGTTCGCGGAAATACCCCCATCCGACAGCGGAATTTCCTGGGCGCATGAGAACGCAATGTCGCCTAGTCGCTATCTACCCGAGGCGTTGGGCCCGGGTTGCGCCTTCTTAGATTTCGACAACGACGGCTGGATGGACATTTTTCTGGTCAATAGCGGTTCCAGCGATTTTTGGAAGCCGACGAAGCCGGTCCGCAACGCGCTTTATAAAAATAATCGCGACGGAACGTTCACCGACGTTACGGAGAAAGCTGGGGTAAGCGGTGCTTATTTCGGCATGGGCGTCGCCGTCGGCGATTATGACAACGACGGATGGCCGGATCTGTTTGTCACTGCCTACGGGAAGTGCATTCTTTACAAGAACAATCATGACGGGACGTTTTCCGACGTTACCGACAAGGCTGGCTTGGCGACTCCCGGCTGGACCACTAGCGCGGTTTGGTTCGACTACGACAATGACGGCCGGCTGGATTTGTTCGTCTGCAGCTTCGTGGATTATTCCGGAGTGAAGAAGCTTGAGTGCGGTAACAATCAGATCGGCAGAAATTATTATTGCGTGCCGCGCGTGTTCAAGCCCAGCGCCAGCTTCCTTTATCACAACAATGGCGATGGCACTTTCACAGAAGTGAGCAAGGGCACGGCGATCGCGTCTGCGCTTGGGAAAGGGCTCGGCGTCGTTGCCACCGACATCAATAATGATGGACGGATGGATCTTTTCGTGGCCAACGATACGGTCCAGAATTTCCTCTTCGTGAATCGCGGACCAGGACTGAATGGCCGCTGGAATTGGGATGAAATCGCACTGCAATCGGGAGTCGGATTCAGTGAGAGTGGCCGGCCTCGATCCGGCATGGGAGTTGACGCTGCCGACTTGACTGGCCGAGGCTGGCAGGATTTGTTCGTCTCCAATGTTGATCACGAGATGTTTTCCGTCTATGAAAACAATAAAGACGAGACGTTCCGTGATGTTGCACAAGCGAATGGCGTGGCAAAGTCAACTCGCCTGCTGAGCGGCTGGGGACTCAAGTACTTCGACTACGACAACGATGGCGCAGTTGATCTGTTCCTTGCCAACGGACATCCGGATGACATGATTGATGCGTATTCAATGCAGGTGAAGTACAAGGAACCACTGTTGCTCTTCCATCGAGGCGACGACCACAAGCTGCATGATGTGAGCGATCAGGGTGGCCCTGCGTTTCATAAGTACTTTGCCGCCCGCGGCCTAGCAGTCGGCGATTTCGATAACGACGGCGCGCTTGATGTCCTGATCGGGGTCAATGGCGGGGCTCCCGTACTTTTGAAGAACAACGCCGCCAAGGGCAATAACTGGTTGGGCTTGAAGCTAGAGGGCTCTCAATGTAATCGCGATGCAATCGGCGCCAAGATTTATTGGACTGCTGCTGGAAAGAAGCGCTTTCGGCTGAAGAACAACGGAGGAAGCTATTTATCCTCCCACGATCCGCGCGAAGTGCTGGGCGTTGGTCCGGCTCGAAAAATTGATGAGCTTGAGATTCATTGGCCTGCGCCAAGCAAACAGGTCGACAAGTTCACTGACCTGCCCGTCAATCGTTATGTACGCGTCGCGGAAACTGGCGGTATTCACGAGTGAGGCTTCGGCTTGCTTTACCTCGACTAAGCTGCTTCAGAAACTTCCTCCTCCGGAGCGCTTACGACTTTCGGTTTTGACAGTGAAACCAGCACGGTTTTAACAATTACGTACAATACGGGAATAAAGAATAAGTTCAGGACAGTAGAGAACAACATGCCGCCCACGATTGCAGTGCCGACTGAGTGCCGTCCGATTTTGCCGGCGCCAGTTGCAAAGTAGAGCGGAAGCACTCCGAGGATGAACGCGAAAGATGTCATCAAAATCGGACGCAGACGCAACTCGGCAGCCTCGATCGCTGCATTGATGATGGTGCGGCCCTGCGCAAGCAACTGTTCTGCGAACTCAACAATCAGAATCGAATTCTTCGCGGAAAGTCCGATCAACATCACCAAGCCGATTTGTACATAGACATCATCAACCAGACCGCGCGCCGAAATCAGCAGAAGGGCGCCCAGTACTGCCATTGGGACGGCCAGCAGGATGATGAATGGCAGAACGAAGCTTTCGTATTGCGCTGACAACGTGAGATACACCACCAGAAGGCCGAGAGCGAAAATGATAATCGCCTTGCCTCCGGCTTCTACCTCCTCTAAAGCCAGACCTGACCAGTTGAACGACATTCCCTGCAACATATGCTCTTTGGCGAGTTCTCCCATCGCTTTCAGCCCCTGGCTGGAACTGTATCCCGTCGCGGCCCCGCCATCGATCTCCGCCGAGCGGAACAAATTGTAGTGATTGATCACCTGCGGTCCCGATGTCTCTTTTAGCGAAACAATATTTGCCAGCGGAACCAATCCTTGGGAGTCGGAGCGCACGTAGTACTGCCGGAGATCACCTGCATTCATCCGGAAGGGCTGATCGGCTTGCACATAGACGCGATAAGAACGATTGTTGAAATCAAAATCGTTCACGTACTGTGAACCCATATACACACCGAGGGCCTGCGTGACTTGATTGATTGGCACGCCCATGGCCTTCGCTTTTTCGCGATCGATTTGAACCAGCTGCTGGGGATCATTGGCGGTAAAACTTGTAAATAATCCTTGCAGGTCGGAGCGTTGTCGGCTGCCAGCAACAATCTTGTGCGCGACCGTGTCTATGTCCTGTAAGGTATTGCGCCCCAGATCCTGCAGCTGAAACTGGAATCCGCCAAAGCTTCCAATGCCGTTCACAGCCGGCGGTTCGAATGCCACGACGATGGCTCCAGGAATGCCGAAGAGTTTCGGCGACACGCGTGCCACAATGTCGCTAGCGCCATGGCCCTTGCCTTTGCGGTCGTCGATCGGTTTTAGGGGGGCGAAGACCAAGCCGTAATTCGGCGAGCTTCCGCCCGAGAGTGAAAATCCCGGGACTGCGAACGTACCAAAAACATCAGGATCGGCGCGTAGGATTTGTTCCGCCTGCCGGGCAATGTTGGTCGTGTAAGAGAGTGATGCTCCTGGCGGCGCCTGTACTACCACGATGAAATAGTTCTGATCTTCTTGGGGAACAAACCCCGTTGGAACATGGATGTACATGTACCCGGTAGCGGCGAGGCCAGCCGCGAATAACACGATCATCGCGTAGCGGAACTTCAGCACCTTGCAAATAGTCTTTCCATAGGCGTCAGCTGTCCCGCGAATCGCAGCCTCCATACCGCGGACGAACTTCGCGTACGCACTCGACAGCCAGCCGATGTGCGTCCAGGAGAACAGCGAATATTTGTATTCTTCGCCACGAAGCAGCAGCGCTGCTAAGGCAGGCGAGAGCGTCAGCGCGTTGAATAATGAAATGGCAATCGAGAATGCAATCGTCAATGAAAATTGGCGGTAGAGAATCCCTGTGGTTCCTGGAAAGAACGAAACCGGCACGAAGACAGAGATCAAGACCAGCGAAGTTGCTACCACGGCACTCGATACTTCAGACATCGCGACAGAGGTTGCCGTGTGGGAGTCGGTATGGTCGGCATCAATGTGGCGTTGCGCGTTTTCGATGACTACGATCGCATCATCCACCACTAGGCCGGTCGCAAGCGTGATCCCGAATAGCGTCAGTGAATTGATCGAAAAGCCAAACATCTTGATAAACGCGAATGTACCGATCAGAGAAACTGGGATCGTGACTGCAGGAATGATGGTTGCGCGCCAGTCTAGCAGGAACAGAAATATCACAATTATGACGATGAGGATGGCTTCTTCTAGGGTGGTGACGACTTCCTTCACCGAGTCGCCGACCACGGTCGTCGTATCGAAGGCGATTACATATTTCATTCCGGGCGGGAACGATTTAGAAAGTTCTTCCAGTTGCGCTTTGGCTGCCTTGTCCACCTCAAGCGCATTTGCGTTCGAGAGTTGCTGGACGCCGACTCCGATTGCCTGATGCCCGCTATACAAAAGGTTCGTGTCGTAATTCTCCGCGCCGATTTCAGCTCGCCCCACGTCCTTCAGCTGCACGATCCCATTACTCGTGTTTTTGATAATGATGCTCTCGAATTCTTTCGGGTCCGAAAGCCGTCCCACCACTCGCAAAGCTATCTGGAAGCTCTGCTTCTGATCCGCAGGAGGGCGTCCCAATTGGCCTGCCGGTATCTCTACGTTTTGCTCCTGCAGCGCTGAGACCACGTCCGCGGCGGTAAGCTGGCGCGCAGCCAACCTTGTGGGGTCGAGCCAGATACGCATGGCGTACTTACGTTCACCAAAGATAAGAACGTCGCCAACACCGGGAATACGCTTCAACGCGTCTTTCACATAGACGTCGAGGTAGTTGGAAATGTATTGGTTCGACAGGCTGTTGTCGGGCGAATAAAACCCGGCCGCAAAAACGAAGTTCGGGTTCGCTTTGGTGATGGTCACCCCGGTGTTTTTGATCTCTTGTGGCAGGCGTCCTTGCGCTGTAGCCACTCGATTCTGCACATCCACGGCTGCAATGTTCAGGTCGTACCCGGTGCGGAACGTTACATTGATGTTGCTGGTGCCGTCATTCGAGCTCGTCGAAGTGATGTAGTGCATTCCCTCGACGCCATTGATCTGCTGTTCCAACGGAGTGGTAACTGCAGACTCGACCACGTTTGCGTTGGCGCCGACGTAGTTGCTGGTGACTGTCACCTGAGGCGGCGCGAGATTCGGATATAACGAGATGGGAAGCGTCGGAATCGAAACCGCCCCTGCCAGTATGATCAGGAGGGTGCAAACCGTAGCAAAAATGGGGCGTCGAATGAAGAAATCAACCAATGGAAACTCCTCTTGCGGACGCATAGGTTGCCAGTCCGTCGGGTGTATTGCGCCCGAATTAGACCTGTTAACTGAGTGGTTGAATGGGCGCGCCGTCAATCAGAAACTGGGTTCCAGAGACAATAACTTTGTCGCCCGGCTTCAGGCCATCCGAGACCGCGTAATCATTTCCCAGCGTGTCACCCAGCACCACCGCCCGCTGTCTCGCAACCGTCCCTTTTTCAGACGAGGCCACGACATAAACGAACGGTTGGCCTCCAATGCGCGTTATTGCTAGAACTGGGACGGTCGGCGCGGGTGCGGTGCTCCACACGACTCGGGCTTTCACCAGTTGCGCGTTACGAAATCTATCGAGAGGCGCATGGATCGGGGCTTTTACGAGAACGCCTTGCAGGGCATTGTCAACCTGCTGCGAAATGAAATCAACTTTCGATTTCTCAATCAACTCACCGGCGCTGGTAACAATCTGTACCGGAACGCCCATCCGAATCTCTGAGGCGCGTTCCGTCGGAATATAAATGTAGGCTTCTAGTTCGGCATTCTCGTCCACCGTAGTAAGCAGCGTTTGCGGAGATACGTAATCGCCAACGTGAACCGGGATGTCGCCGACAATGCCGCCGAACGGCGCGGTAAGGTTGTAATACGCAAGCTGCCGCTCCTGCGTAACCCGCGCCGATTTGGCAGACTCCCAATCAGCTTTGGAATTGTCCAGGGCTTGGACAGCGTAATCGTAGTTCTGTTTGCTGGTTACGCCACCTTGGTAGAGACCACGCTGCCTCTCCAGCTCAAGCTGGTTGTACTCGAAAATCGCTTTCTTCTGAGCTTCGGTGCTGCGCTGTTGGTCAACCGTCGCTTGCTGCTTTAGCGGATCAATCGTCATCAGCACTTGTCCAGCGCGCACGTGATCGCCCGATTTCACTAAAATTCGGGTTAATGAGCCGTCCACTTGCGGCTGGATACTCGCAGAACGCCGCGACTTTACGGTCGCTACGTATTCATCCTGGCGGGGTACGGGCGAAAGGCTAATGGTCTGAACCTTAACCGGCATAGCCTGCGATGCGCCCGGCTTTGCTTCCGTTGTTGTGCACCCGGAACTGATAAAAGCTGTGAACGCCAGGAATGCGATCGAGGAAATAAGAATCGGCTTTCTCATGTCGTTTGTCCTCAGCCTCTTTGATCACGTAAAAGATGCTTGCCAGTTCGCCGGGGATTCAAATTGCTCTCGCGGACCGTTCCAGCGCAGAGCCCCAAGCATGCACGCTTGACTGCTACTCCTGGCGTGAGATTGAATCTAAGTTCGCGACCAAACGCGAATTTCTGTATCTAACTAAAGCAGCATAACTTCGGAAGAACGTTTCTTTGTGCAACCTGTAATTCTGACGCGCATCAGCCCTCTGAAATTGCGCGTTCAACCTTAGACAGGCGCAATCATTTTCATGCAAAATATGTGAGATCTCTATGCCGAAGCCAGTATTGCTGAGTGTGGATGACGATTCGGATGTGTTGCGCGCGATTGAACGCGATTTGCGGACGCAATATGGCGCCGAATATCGGGTAATGGGAAGCGACTCGCCTGAGAGTGCGCTGGACATTCTCAAGCAGCTCAAAGTGCGTAACGACAGTGTGGCCCTGTTGCTCGCCGATCAGCGCATGCCGCGTATGGACGGAGTTCACTTTCTTCAGGAAGCCACGCGGATCTATCCCGATGCCAAGCGCGCATTGCTCACGGCGTACGCGGACACCAACGCCGCGATCAGCGCCATCAATGACGCGGGCATAAATTACTTTTTTATGAAACCGTGGGACCCGCCGGCAGAGCGCTTATATCCGCAACTAACCGACTTGCTCGACGATTGGCAGGCATCTTATCGCCCGGTCTTTGAAGGTATTCGCGTCCTAGGCACGCGTTGGTCGCCGCGTTCCTATGAACTGCGCGATTTTCTGGCCCGGAACCACGTGCCCTACCAATGGATTGACGTCGAGCTTTCTGCCAACGATCCTGAGACCAAGCGGTTGGTGGAAGTTTTAGGTCCTGAGGTTTCCAATCTTCCGGTAGTGCTCTTTCCCGACGGGACGAAGTTACTGGAGAGTTTGCCGGCACAAGTCGCGCAGAAAGTTGGCTTGCGCACTCGTGCTCAGACCACGTTTTACGATCTTGCGATCGTGGGTGGAGGCCCGGCTGGATTGGCGGCTGCGGTCTATGGCGCGTCTGAAGGGCTGCACACGGTGATCATCGAACGGGAAGCTCCGGGCGGACAAGCCGGGATGAGTTCCCGCATCGAGAACTATCTCGGATTTCCAACAGGACTCAGCGGCGGTGACCTGGCGCGGCGCGCGGTCGTACAGGCACGGCGTTTCGGAGTGGAAATTCTTGCTCTGCAGGAAGTTGTTTCCGTGCGGATCGAAGGTCCTTATCGAATTCTGAAGTTGGCGGATGACACCGAACTCTCTTGCCACGCATTAATGATTGCCACCGGAGTTCAGTGGCGCCGGCTGGAAGCTCCGGGCGTAGACAGATTGCAAGGTGCGGGCGTGTATTACGGTGGCGGCGCCACGGAAGCTCTGTCGTGCAAAGGCGAAATAGTTTATATCGTCGGCGGCGCGAACTCTGCAGGTCAGGCCGCCATGAACTTTGCAAAGTACGCTGAACGTGTGGTCATTCTGGTTCGCGGGTCCTCCCTGGCGAGCACGATGTCCCAATATCTGATTGACCAGATTCAGCAGATGCCCAATATTCAAATCTGGACCCACGCCAGCGTGGCCGAAGTGCACGGCGACTCGCACTTGGAAGAAATTTCAGTTCTCTGTTCGGATACCGACAAGCTCGAAAGGGTTCCAGCAAGCGCGATGTTTATCTTTATCGGGGCGCTGCCGCGGACGGATTGGCTGGGCGACCTGATCGAGCGTGACGAGCGGGGGTTCATTCGTACCGGGCCTGATCTACTCCGGGATGGCCAGCGGCCGAAGGGATGGACGCTCGATCGCGATCCCTTCCTGCTGGAGACGAATGTTCCCGGGATTTTCGCAGTGGGCGACGTGCGCCATGGCTCCATCAAGCGCGTAGCTTCGGGCGTTGGTGAAGGTTCAGTAGCTGTGCAATTCATCCATCAGTACCTGAGCAAGGTGTGATGATCGAAAAATCAGATCTACTTCGCGTACCAGCATTCGCCGATCTGCCTGACGACCAGCTTGAATGGTTTATCAGCCAGTGCCAGGAACAGCTTCTCAAGCCTGGCGATACCTATATCCGCCAGGGAGATGCCGCGGAGACTATGTTCGTAGTCCTGGAAGGAGAATTCCAGGTACGAGGTGAAATCAACGGCGAGACATTTGCCTTTCCCCTCAAGGCAGGCGAAGTGACTGGTGTCCTCCCCTTTTCGAGAATGAAACGAACTCCGGTGACGGGACGGGCAGTCAGCAATGGTCGCCTATTGCGTTTTCCGTCTTCGCAGTTTCCCCAGCTCGTGCAAAAGATGCCGGAACTGGCCACACGTCTGGTTGGCCTGATGTCCGACAGGATCCGTGAAACGACTCGCTTCGAGCAACAGCGCGATCGGCTTGCGTCTTTGGGAAAACTTTCAGCTGGTCTAGCGCATGAGCTCAATAACCCCGCGTCGGCCGCCAAGCGCGCCGCCAGCCAGCTGCGCCAGATCTTAAAGAAGATTAAGGATGCCAGTCACGAACTTGGAAGGCGCGAACTCACTCCCGCGCAGAAAGCGGAGATCGAGAATCTTGAGGCTTCATTCACTCAGCGTGACGAGCCTCCACCAGATGCCCTAGCCGCCAGCGACATGGAAGAGCAGATAGATTCGCTGTTGCGCAGTCATGGACAAAAAGATTTGTGGCAACTGGCAGCAGATTTGGCGCGGAAAGGTGTCAAACCGGCGGCGCTGGAATCCTTGTTCGCGCACCTGGACCAAGAGACCGCCCGTGCTGCCTTGATCAGGCTCGCTGCGTTGGTCGAAATTACAAATCTGTTAAATGAAATTGAGAGCAGCACATCGCGAATCTCCGATCTCGTCCTTGCAATCAAGGAATACACGTTCATGGACCAGGCGCCGCTCCAGAATGTCGATGTCATAAAGACGCTGGAAAACACGCTAACGATCCTGAATCACAAGCTCAAACACGGAGTGGTGGTAAAACGCGACTACCAAAAGATCCCTCTTCTTGTAAATTCGTTTGGAAGCGAACTCAGCCAAGTCTGGACCAATCTGATCGACAATGCTGTTGATGCGATGAACGGAAACGGCGAGCTGCGCGTTCGCACTTACCGCGACGATTCCTGCGTGGTCGTGGAGATTGGTGACAACGGCCCCGGCATTCCGCCACATGTAGAGGCTCACATGTTTGAGCCTTTCTTTACGACCAAAGCTGTTGGTCAAGGCACAGGCCTTGGTTTGGACACCGTTCAACGAATTGTCAAAAAACATAGAGGCAATATTCAGGTGACCTCGGAGCCTGGAGACACGCGCTTTCAGGTGTGGTTGCCGCTGTCGGACGCTTCGAACTAGATCCGCTTACAAATTTACTCGAACCGGATCAAGACAATCTCCGGCGTTGTGCCAACGCGCATGGGTGGACCCCAGGTTCCGGCGCCGCTCGACGTGTAAACCATAAGCTCGCCGAATCGCTTCAATCCGTAGGTAAATTCGCCGAAGATGCGGGTTGTGAACCACGTAAAGGGAAATATCTGGCCGCCATGCGTATGGCCAGACAGCTGCAGTGAGATCCCGGCATTCTCTGCGATTTCCATCTGACGTGGTGAGTGAGTGAGCAGAATGCTTGCTCGATTGCGGTCGAGGTCGGCCCGTTCCAGGATCGAGCGAAAGCCGTGCGGATCGGCCGAATCGCCGTCATTCACCCCCACGATTTGCAAGCCGTTGATCGTTATCTTGTCATTTTCCAGCACTCCGATTCCCGAACCCTTGATCGCATCGAGATACTTTGTTGAGTCGGAAAACTCCTCGTGGTTTCCGGTCACAAAATAGGCGCCGAATTTTGCGGAGAGCTCTTTCCAAGGCGCGGCAAGCTCATTGGCGTCCACCTTGCTCCCGTCGTACAAGTCACCGGTGATGAAAACAATATCTGGACTCAGGCGGCTGAGCGTGGCGACGATGCGCCGCATGAATCCATACCCATTGACGTGTCCGAGATGGACATCGGATACCAGTGCGGCCACACGACCACGCCAGGATATTGGTAGGTTCGGCAACTTGACGGTAATCCTTTTCACTCGGATCCAGCGGGCGTTAATGACGCCGTAGACTCCCGCGAGAAGGGCCACGCCGAAGAACGAATCCGCGATGAACGGGCCGTTCAGCGGAAACGCAAGTAGCCGACTTCCCAGATAAGCGGTCCAGCATGCGCATGCCGCTAGAAAGAAGAAATTAAAAACTCCGAGCCAGGTAGCCGCAATCCTGTAGAGCAGCCGCACGAAGGGGTTGAAATAGCGGAACGCAAGCAGGCTGGCAGCGACGAAGCTGACCGACAGCAGCGCAAGGATGGCCTGCGTAAAGCTTGCCGGATCAGAATCCACTCGGAAAAACGTCCAGGTCTGGTAAACGAACCAGTGCGCAAGAAACAGAATGGACTGAATCGCGGTGACAAATCCCGCAATTCTGGCGCGGATGTTGGGCGTCGCGCGCGGTCGGACTTCGTTCAGTTGCGCTGGAACCGGCAGAGACTGCTCCTGGATGTATTGCGTCGTCACGTGCGCTCCCTATCAAGCCAACGGTGTTCCAGTTCATGACCTACGTTTACACTGCGACTTCGAGAACGGAACTGTCGCGGTCATGCACTACCTGCCCGTGTAACCTGGTATCTGTTTGCTGCTGAAATTCCGCCGCGCTTCCGATTTGCTGCAAGGCGCGCGTTCGCGCAGCAAGCACATCGCGTCGCGCACAGCCGAGAAGAATCGCACAATCGTGATCTGAGTAGCCTTCGAGAACTGACATGACGAAGACGAAACGATCAAGAGTTGCGAGTCCAAGAACCGCCGCGATCTCGACGCGTTCTGATGGCGTCTTGCTCCTCCGGTCAATTGAGACCCGGCCCCAAGACCCATTTCCTGCATTGGGACGCGGACTGATGATTCTCAGCGCATTTTGAACGATCACCCTGCGAGCCCAAGATCGCGCCCACTCCTTGAAAACCCGGTTCCGGCTGACCGCGTTCTCCAGGCCTTGGACAAAACACTGCTCGGCCTTCTCGTGATCACCAGTTAGCAGTAACGCGAGCAGGTATAAACTGCTCATGTCTTGGTCGAAGATTTGGCAGAAATCTCCAGCAACTGCGTATTCTGCGTTTTTGATGGTTGCGCTTTGATTTGCCTTGAACATCGTCATCTCCGTTAAGCTTCGGATTTTCCAGTAACTGTCCTAAAAATGTCCCGAAAACTGCCGTGGCTTTTGCGGGCAAGCCGCTTGAGCACGTACTTAGTCAGGACGCCTGCACAGGAGAACTTCGCGCCATCTCTCATGAGTTCGAACAGCGCGTCCTCGCCTTCGGGACCGATCACGGTAACGTTCGAGAGATCGATAGTTAGCCTTCGCCCTTGAAGGTCCCGACTCGCCTCGTGTGACACTCTCTGCAGCTCGGCTGTCCAGGGTGAGATCAGCTTGCCTTCCACCAGAAGTGTCCGTTTGCAGGGCGTGTCGATAATTGAAATCTTGAACATTGCGATTCGTTTCACGTAACCACATGGCAAATGAGTGACCATAGCGAGCCCTCGTAGGGGTTGAGCTAAATGACTGAGTTCATTGAATGAGAAAGGATCGTGGAGGGCGTGGTGTCGAAAAATGTCGAATGTGGTCTCGACACTGTCGAGGATGACGACAAAAACTCAGGATATTCTTCGCGGGTCGATGCCGAGCTTCTTCATGCGTGAGATCAGAGTCGTACGCTTCAGACCCATGCGCGCCGCCGCACCTTCGTCCCCGGCGACGCGCCCTTTGGTCTCTTTCAAGACGCGTAGGATTTGATCGCGCTCATTGGCATCCCGCGTTCCAGCCACTGGAGTGGTCCTGCCATTGTTGGTCAGCTCACCAACTGGAACTTGCAAGGCGGCGCCGTGGGTGAGGATCACCGAACGCTCAATGAAATTCTCCAACTCACGAATGTTACCTGGCCAATGCCAAGTGGACAGCTTCTTCATGGCCGTGACCGGGATGGACTCGATCTGCTTCTCCATGCGACGGCCGTATTTCTGAGTAAAGTACCGGACCAGCAGCGGAATATCCTCGGGGCGCTCACGCAAGGGCGGGATGCGAATAGGAAAAACATTCAGGCGATAATAAAGGTCACTTCGGAACTCGCGGTCCTCAACCATTTTCTCAAGATCGCGGTTAGTAGCAGCCACCAGCCTTACGTCAACTTTCTTGGTGCGAGTGCTGCCCAGGCGCTCAAACTCGCGTTCCTGCAACGCGCGCAGCAGTTTCGGCTGAATGTCGGTCGGGATGTCGCCAATCTCATCCAAAAAGAGCGTGCCCTGGTCCGCGAGTTCAAGCCGGCCCACTTTTTGCGAAATTGCCCCTGTAAATGCTCCGCGTTCATGCCCAAACAACTCGCTCTCGAGTAGCCCCGTAGGAATTGCCGCGCAATTGACTCTTACCAAGGTCCGGTCCTTCCGGCGGCTGCGGTCGTGAATCGCGCGCGCGATCAATTCCTTGCCGGTTCCAGTTTCGCCTAGAAGCAATACGGTAGAGTCGCTGGGGGCCACTGTTTCCACGAGGCCTAGAACGTGGCGCAGAGCCGAACTTTGGCCGACGATTCCTTCGAAATCCATCTCGCCGCGGATTTCCTCTTCTAAGTACAGCTTCTCCTGCGCCAGCCTGTCCTTGAGGTCCGCGATTTCGCCATAGGCCAGTGCGTTTTCAACAGCGATAGCGACTTGCTTTGCGACTTGAGACAGGAACTCGACCGCATTCGTATCGAACGCGTTCTCGGCGCGCTGCGCCACAGCCAGAATTCCGAGCACACGGCCACGACTGACGAGCGGCATGTGGCAAAGGGAATTCACTCCTTCCCCTGCTGCCTTGGCGTACATTTCAGGCG